>LKMJ01002242.1_pt1 | contig 17628 bp, 11 predicted proteins | sample 643391 | NCBI WGS metagenome assembly LKMJ01 (sample SAMN04112250, study PRJNA286221) | soda lake metagenome | biome: soda lake; feature: Kulunda Steppe; material: water; isolation source: sample PL-Br10 brine of Picturesque Lake | place: Russia: Kulunda steppe | collected 2010-07
AACGAACCCATGCAGAACAAGTAAGAAAAAGTCGAACCATCCATTCTTTTCATTCCAGCATTCGTTCCCAACGAAGATCCGTCTCACCTACCAGTCGAGAAACGAAAGCAACCAGGACGATCGCCTACCAACCGAATCCACCGAACCTTCGACGAGCAAAGACGGATGGAAACACGTACGAACGCATACAAGACGTGCGGAAACGCCTGGAAAGCGGAGATACGAGCGAAAACGAACGTGAAGACGAAAGCCAAAGCAAATACGCAGCTCGAGGAAGGTATGAGCACGTCCTGGGCGCAGAAAAAAGTGCGACTGCCGGCGTATCCAAGAGGTTGCCATGTCATCACGAGGCACCTGGTGCAGCAGGTGGACGAAATCAGAGACTACGAAGTCGGACTTGCCAATCTCTTCATCATGCACACCAGTGCTTCCCTCACCATCAACGAAAATGCGTCGCCGGATGTGCCTCTGGACATGGAAGACGCACTGAACCGCATCGTGCCTGAAGGGAAGATGTACAGGCATCTTGACGAAGGGTTGGATGACATGCCCGCACACGTGAAAAGTTCGCTGATGGGATGCTCACTCACCGTTCCAATCTCTGCGGGAAAGCTCTGCTTGGGAACGTGGCAAGGAATCTACCTGAATGAACACCGTGACTACGGGGGTGCAAGGACGGTGGTGGTCACACTGCAAGGCCAGAAGAGGAACGACGGAAGAAAGTACGGCGTGTGAACGGCACAGATGTGGATGCCAAGCAACCCGATTGTGCTTCTTTGCTACGGAAAGAGTTCCCGAGCGCAACCAGACGCGCCGCTGCTAGATCTGGTAGCACCGGACTGGTGTTAGCACCAAAAGGTGCGCTGCAGGTCCCTACATACCGGAACCGCAAGAAGCACGTTCCATCTTTTGCATCAGTTTCTGTAACTTCCTTTTGCATTTTTGTGAGTTATTGTACTCCTCTTGCATCCGCTTCAATGGTTTCGTTGGTCACAAAGTATCTACGATTCGCGGCTCTGTCCTCCAAGATCCGAGGTCCGAAACGCCAAAGTTGATTGGTGTCGCACCAGCGGTAGAATGAATCGGCCACATCTTTGGCAATTTATCAATGGATATCAATGGAACGTTGCTTGCCACGAACTCTGAAAGAGACGGATGGCATGGAGCCGTCACGATTGGTGGTGGTGCGCTAATAAGACATTGCTTGCGTTCCGATTAGCCGAAGCTTGGCAGTGGTCGATCCACCAAATGCACGCCTCGAGCTTGGTGTACAATCAAGTGCTTGCCTGGATCGCGAAATTTAAGAAAAAACCGTGGCTATAGCCAAGTCAAAGATATGAAATGCAACTTAAGCTCATCAACTTGAAGCGAAGGGTGCGAATGTCAAGCGCATGCACGATGTATCCGTGGAAGAAGGGCATGTTGAAATGGCATTTAGAAGAAGCCCTCACTTTAAGCAACGCACACCGAATGGGAATTCGACAACATTGCACTTCCAATCTTTGCTATTGAATCGGAACTGCTTGACAAGTATGCGAAAAGTATGTGCATCGAAACGGAAAAAATCGACTAGGTCCACATCGATGGACACTCCCCTTCAGCCGAATGCTTCAGCTTGGATCTTAATCAAGCCTTGCAAAAGTCGAGCATGATTTGATGAAAGCAATGTGTACAATCATCAAGCTTCAAGCAATAACATGTTCAAAGCTTCATCGTTGTGCAGCTTATTTCATCAAGTCCCCAAGATGTTTTGAGACATTTGAGCATAGTACATTCTGTAAAGTGGAAAGCAAGTTATTACATTTCATTTGCTTGAAGAACAAAATTCCCCTCTCTAGACTTCAACACCATCATAGGTTCAATGGTGTTTGGTCAAGGTCTTGCATTTCAACGGTACATGAACAAGGGGAGATCACCCACCAGGTCCGAGGAGTTCTTTCCCTCGGAAATCCAAGTACAATCCCTCGTATGTCTCACCCATTCGTCGGAAGATAGGAAGATGCTATTGGAACAATGAAACATTCGCTCCTTCCCCAACTTGGAGTCTCGGAGGTAGTAGAATTGTTGTTCCGTCTACGTTGCCGCATCCGTTTGAAGGTGCTACGTAGGAAAATGCGCCACTTGCTTGTAAAGAATGAGCCACTTGCAAGCTAGAACACTTGTCTCTTTCGTAGAGACAGCTCAACATTTAACCCTTCATGCGTGACGGACAGGTGCCATGTAAATTTCTTACGATGAATAGTAGACAACATCGAAATGCTTGCTATTGAGAGCGTATCCTTATAATTGTAGGCCAAGCCGAGCAGAAATGGTGACTAAAGCAGACAAGTACGATAAAATGTAGATTGTGTAGAGGCGGTAAAAGTGAAACACATCCATCAAAGTGCGTGTTTGTTTACAATGTTAGGTAACTGTGCTAAGAATGGTAGGCGTAGAGAAGCATTCATTCAAAGTCAAGTATCGTTCTCCTAGTCGACCTTGACTTACCTTCAATTTGGTAGGTTTGAGCATTCGAAACATCTAAACTTGCGCATGCTTGTGCAACTTATGAAGATGTATCGTTCATGAGGTTACGTTTTAAGGTGAACATAGGAGTTGCTTCACAAATGCCACACGTGGCGGCACCGCATGAAAACATTCTTGCCGTTCTGCATTACCTTCGAGGTGGAGAACCAATGCGACATCTAGCCCCTTGCAAAGTCTTTCCTCGTACCGCGGCAAAAAGATGCACTTCTCAATTGTCACCATTTCTACAAAATCTATACGAAGAAGGCAATGGAGTTCAATGTTGTGACGTTTGTGTGTTCGCAAAATAGGTGATGGTGGGATTGCTTCCAAACAAAGTATACCGAGATGGTTGACGCAAACATTATTGCATTTCCCCGTCATACTCTGGCATAAGCAATACATATGTTTTGTACTATCGATACTCCAACCACTATCACGTCTAAAGTTGTTGGTCCAATGTCTAATTTCATCCGGATTACGAGTGAAACATGATGAATCGGCTTTACAAATACCACCGTTCTTTGTATTGTTTTCGCGGATCCCATAAGAAATTGTTCTCGTTGATTTTTTGCCCTTTGATGTTTCATGCAATTACCATGCTCTATTCACCAAAGCCTCTTGAATTTGTCACTTTTACACATCTTGTTTGGTTCGACAACTGAGAAAGCTTGCGAAGGGGCGCTTGCCTGCATTGCTTGATGATCCGGACACACACGAAATGAGCTTGGGATTCAAGCGATAAACATGCAATGTCACTAGCATCCTTGTCGGCAGGCCATTTACATATCCATTTTGACTCAATCGACAAACTTCTCGAAAAACTTGCAAACACGTAGTTGTAGAATGGTTTTTTCATTTGAAAATTGTTTAGGGTTGTAGTCAACGCGATCCTCAAGCAACTTTGCCGTTTTTGGTGAGTGTTAAGGTGTCAGAAGAGGATGCTCAAGGCTTGGTAGTGTAAGGTTGCGCTCCTCTACCTTGTGTATGCATCGCGATCACTCACCAGTGTAGAAGCTGGTTGTGAGAAGAATCCATTGTTCCTAGGTGTAAGGGGCGTGAAAAGCAGAAGCTTATCATCAACACCGAAAAGAATGACCTATTACATTCTGGAATGTTCAAAATTTTCTTGCACGAGCTGTTCCCTGTCTTGGACGTGGATGAAGCGATAGCTTTTCGATGAAATGGTAGCGATTGCTTTCAAACGTCGTGTTATAGAAATAACCGATTTTGGACGGCGTTATTCAAGGACTGATTTTTTCGTTTGCTTTCACTGAATCATCATTCATTGAACAAAATCAAGAGAAGGGAAATCACGAGAATTTTGCATTAGAAACTTGCGTCTTTGACATCGTAGTTTCTTCCGGTGCACCTCACGCATCTGGCGACGTTCTTCAAAGTGCTTCGTTTCCACCATGGCCGCGATGCACGAGCCATCCATGTTTCTCCATCCGCCTATCTTCCACCCACCACGGGTATCGTGGTGTCGATCGATGCTTCCATCCATTTCGGTTGGCGGCGCCCCACTCCTTGTGTTCCCAAAGAGGATCCACCCTTCGAAACCGATGGATGAACATGGCAGTGGTGGCCAAAGGAACACTGGACAGTCGGGTGGGCGACGGTGCACGATGGAATGGCACGAAAGCATCGCTCATGCGATCGAAGAATTGCACCAGAAAGATCCGGAAGTCGTGCACAAAGGTGAGTGAGGTCGACTGGAATGCGACGGTCTGTTCGCGAACGGGTGGAAAGCACGATGGATGGCGGACCTACACTCCGCAGAGAACAGATCCGAATCGACCTCCCGCTGCGCGGCCTCGAGCAGTGAAACGGAGCAGAAGCGCCATTTCTGTCTATACTGACACGTAAGAAACCATGAATTCCTCGTCTAGCCCTGGTCAGGATCCGACGCATTGCTTCGAGCAATGAAAATCAACCTGATTGGGTCGAAACACTTATGGCGCAAGATGCTGGACTTGAGAAACTCATGCAAGCCTGGGACAGACAGCACTCAGCCAATCAATACAAAAACTGCGTCGAACTGGCATTTTTGTTGGCATCAGTCTTCAGCACGTCAACAAGAGCCGTCGAGTGTGACAACAGCTCAACTCTACCACAATGGACGTCACAAGTAGCAATGCATGTCGCGAAGGAGTTCCTACAAAGAAGGATGAAATCCATATACTCTCACCTTTCTTGTGGTCAGGGAGGGAGGGCGAAATCTGCACTGCATCTACTCACTTCTATTGCGAAGCTGGGCAAAGAAACAACCCGTGAACTCATTGGTATATTCGATTGGAAATTTAATGGATTCCAACGCATTGCTAGACCGGACGCTCCAGAAAAGCGAGTGTCAGATAGGCGTGGTACTTTTCGACCGACTAGACATTTCTTCGTGTTGTGGGTGCTAAGCTTGCTAGAAAATGCAGATATTGGCGGAACAATCCAGATATTATCCTGCAAACAAGTCCTGGGCCCTCTCCTGAGTCATATAGGATTAGACTCCAGTGAGCTGCAACTTCAAGTGTTGAAGTACGTCGCCTACCTTCTTTTGTCTCAAAAAGACAGAATGCCTTCTAAAGTGTACAAGTCAGTTTTAAGTGACAGCTTTCTTACCCAGCTTGTGCAGATTACGGCAGAAGATACGGACCACCTTGGATTACTTTGGAGAAGGAACACCACTGCCCTTTGCACACCGGCAACGGCCGCAACCTTTGTATTTGTGGATGCATGCACAAATACAGAGCTGGGTCTGCTCTCTGATATCACTTGCGAATCGTCGCTGATTGAGCCTGGGACGAAACGCCTACTGCGCGCACTTCACCTTCTGCAGTACGACAACTTCCTGAACCATCTAGAAATCCTCAAATTTGTGCTGAAAGAAGTGCCTGTACTAAGTGTGGGCTTCCTTGCTAGCTTTTCACGCTCTGTTGAGCCACGTCTCTCACATAGCTGGTTTACCACGGTTTCGATCCTGGGTTTTGCAATAAGGCAAGCAAAGTTGTGTGGTCTACCCCTACCTGTAACAAATGGCTCGGTTGAGACAGGGCTAGGGCCAGCAGAAGGATCTGTACTTCGTTCGCTTTTGAGAAGAGTAGTTCCAAATTCTGTTTCAAGGTCGACACTCAGCAAAGGACTTCAACACAGTTCGGCACTTGTACGATTTGCTACTCTGGTGCTACTCGAGTCTATGCTGAAAACTGCACTGCATGTAAACCAGTGTTTGGAACGACGAATTGGCATTTGTTCATCCAATTTTGTACCATATTCCTTTCAAGTTTTGCACTCAAGTTTCAGGCACTCTTTGAAAGAACATATTCCAGATCCTCAAGTAACTGTCGGGGTCCATCAAGCCTTAATTCAAGCTGGTGTGTGCGGAGGTAATGGGAGGGAGCAAATTGAGCTAATGAAAGCGCAAGTGGCTTCTGTACTAAAGTTATACGCTACAGCATTACCAAGTTCGTTGGAAATGTCCAATGTTGATCCAAGAGGAATGTTGCTTGAGGAAGCTAAAGATGCCCAAGTCGGCACAACCTTGAACATATCTTTCCTTAGATTTCTGCATCTTTGTAGCTTGGTGGATGCAAGGAAGATTGAATGCCACTCTTTTGATGCCAAGCTTTTTTCGACACTGCTAGCTGTGCTTTCTAGACAGCATAACAGTAGGGCGACGAGTACTGTTGAGAAGTTATGTATACAATTGTTGAATAACACTGGGCTGTTTGGGGCTTACAGGCACTTACCCTTGCTTTGCATAAACTCACTTGTGACATTGGGTTCGAATGTTGCCGTTGCTAGCTGTTGTGACTTTTTCTCTGGTGTTCTTTCTTCCACTTTGAAACTGCTTGCACCAGATCAGCGTCTGCAGCTAAATTCATCGACAGGTGTGGAGCATAATACTTACCAAATTCTCCAATTTTCTCAGCGCTGCTTGTCTAACTTAATCAAGGTAAACAACTCAGAGAAAATCAACATTAAGCAGAAAGCACATATCACAGCATTTGTTGTTCTTCTCCATGTTGAATTTCTGCAATATTCCAACTGTCAGAGTGATGTTGCTTCTTTAATTACCAAGGAACTTGATGGAAAGGAATGCTTCCTTGGAAATCCATTTGGAACGATTGGATGTTCCATCAACTCTCTCTACAAATATCTGTTGGCGCGGGCGAGATGGACACAGACCGTGTTTGGAGAGAAAGGTCCTTGGCCAAACATGGAAGAGATGCAAAGCATATCTAGCGTCAAGAAGGGTCACCAATCATCACTTGCGTATTCCGGGGAAGAACATTCAAGCACACATATGAAGTTGCATCTATTACTGACTTGTAACCCATCTCAGGTGAAAGATGTTTTACAAAACTATCCATGTTCACACCAAGAAAAAGTGACAATGGTGAAGTTCCTGCAAGGATATTTTAGACTGCATGCAGTAGGAAACAGCAGCGAACTCCTCGACACCTTTCTTGACCACCATTCAATGTTGGCAAATCCGTACGAGTATGGTTGTACATTAGGAAAACGGTCATTTGAACAGTATTCAGCTCTAACCTACCCCTCTTATTTTGATTTAAGCAGTATTGCTGACATCCCCACGTGTATAACGCTTCTGCTCACATCTGGACGGAGCGATTTTTTGTACAGTAATCTTTGGGAAAATGTACATTTCAAATTGTGGGATATAGACCCCAATGGCGCATCGTCTATTGTTGGATCCATGGGTTTTTGGCTAGAGTTAACAGTAAGGCGCAGTTCCTTGTCAGATACTAAAAAGTGCTGTATAATTCATGCCCTATTCGATATTTTCGAGTACGCGCTGGCCTGCTTGCATGGTGATGTTTCAGTACACTTGGACAGCCTACTTATAGATGGCATTTGGCAACGCATCAAAGTGCAAGCAGAGGGTGGACTGACTGTCTACTCTGTTTTGTTCAGCAGGCTATCTACAATGTTACAAAGTACTTGGTTCACACCGACAGAATACAATGCAAGATCATTGTGCCTTCGGAACATGGCACAGAGTCAGCTGCTGGGTTTACTAGGATCGAGTAAGCTACTTGTGAGCCAAGATGTTCAAGCCATGGTTGAATCATTGTTAGATATTCTCTCCTATGATAAGTCAGCGTGCTTACAGCAGTTTTGGGTCTGGATATTAGAGAATAGGACTTCCAAAAACTTCTACTGCGTCGCTGTGTCTTTTTTGTCCAAGATATTCTTGACTGACAGGCTCTTGCTCAGTTTCGCTCGTTTCCTGGACCACACCTTTTTGGCTACCGTTTTGGATTTTCTTGACAAAGTGCACACACAAGAGGCAGAAAAATGTGTCTGTTCAGTGCTTTCTTGGATTTTCTCGTCAGACTGGGAACTGACGGCAATGTTCTGGGATAGACATTTGAGTAAGCTGTACAGGTATTGCACAATTGGACCATTTACAAAAACGAAGACAGAGTTGTTCGTCGTTATTTTAGAAAACTTTCCCATTGTGCCTAGAACATTTGCAGTTTTCCTCAACGCAGTGCTGGAGAATGTCAAGGGCGATCTTCTCATGTACAATGTAGGTGAATTGACACATGTTTTTGCCTTGCCTACTGTAGTATTTTTGCGTGCTGTGAAGCCAGGGAATTTGTCCGGGGAAGAAAGGCACGTGGTATCCTTAGTCGAGGAATGTCTTGCCGCATTCCTGTTGAAGCTCAATAAATCAACCCATCTTGGCATTAGCACTCAGAGCATCAGTTGTCTCCTTAATGTCATCCAGGAAGCACAGCTTTTACTACCGCACTCAATGGTTTTGGAAAATTTTGTTGCAGTTATGCCTAGGCTAGCAGAATTGTCTGCAAAGTCTGGGGCTTTTGACTTGCAGCAAGACCAAATTTGGATTCAAATTGGTCAACTTTACCAAGATAGAGGGAAGCAAAGACTAGGTTGTGAAGCGCACAAAGTTTTGTACGGGTTCTGCAAGTTCTTCATTGTATACTTAGAAGGCGAACGGAATGATTTGATTTCCAGAAAAGCTTCTTGTGAATTGTGTTTTGTCGGTGTTGAAATTTGCCAGCAACTCAGAGCTAAGGATAAATTCGTTGATATATCGTGCCATTGTATGGAGAGTCTGTTTGACAATTTCAAAGAATTGATCAGGATAATATTCCAGGGTGTTGAATTGTGTAGTTCATTTTTAGATTTTGCAAAGGAGCTGTTGGAGATTTTGGACCTTTCAAGCACCAACGCAGAAACTAAGTCGAATTTGCTAAAAATGTCATGGGAGTGTGCTGTGGAATCGGGTACTTTCATGCGGTTGATTGTGGAGCATGATGAAAGTAGAGAAAAGGTGATTACTCCCCAAGCCAAAACTTCCTCTCCTGTACCTCTGGATTTGGCCCCAGAGATTCTGTTGCAATGGAGCTTGTCGACGAAGGCAGAGAATCCAGTGAAAGTAAACGGCAGAAAGTGCTGCCTTGTGTTTTTGCTCACTTTGATAGAGAAAGTATCAAACACTGGCAGCCCATGGAAACCACCCCCAAATGCAGATTTATTTACTGCCTTGCTGTCGTCCTATTGTGCCACCACCAGTGAAGAAGACTTATTACTGCTCAGTATACTGCAATTCCTTGACTCTGCATGGGGGGGAGGATACTTCGAGAGGCATCAATTTCAATTTGGAAGACATGTACAAAGCTCACCTGGTGGGAATCCAATCAGTAGCCAAAAGCCACTGCTGGATCTCATTGATGCTCAAAGAGTTGCTGTGACCATGCTTTGTTTTCCATTGGACACATGTGAGCTGGATGCTCGACACTACCAATCATGTCCAGCTCTCTCCAGCAAGAATATTCCAATAGATCGCAAAGATGGTACTCGTACTAGAGGCAGCAGTTTTGCATACGATCCGTCTTTCCTCCTTCAACTTGTTCAACACCGGCTTAAAAGAGGAGTAAGGATCTATGAGCTAGCCAAGAATGGTCTTGTGGGTGTTGCACTTGCCGCAACTTCTTCGAAGAACATAAGGACACGTGAGTTAGCCTACAATTGCCTTAGCAATATTTTGGATTCGCTGGAAAGTGAAGATTTCAGGGAGAAAACCCAGCTCTCCCTCATGTTGATTCATGTCAAAAATTCTATTCCTGAGTCGTTATATGAGGTCCCATCTTTGTTTAGTTTATTCTGGGCTAACTGCTCTATGGTTGTACTTCACCCAGAGCATTGGATGTATCCTGAAATAAATAGGTACTTCTTAAAGAGCGCAGTGGAAGACTTCAAGCGAGTGCCATTGTTTTTTAAAATGGTTCACAGTGGGAAAGCGTCGCAGAGTGAAGAAAGAAAATGGATGCTGTACCTGATCAACTTTGGATTAAGGTCCCATGAGGATGGTGCATGTTTACGAAAACAATTTGGTATAGAGTTAGTTCTAGCCCTTGGCATGTCTAGCTTGTGCGATGATAAAACAAAAATGCAAGTTCTCAATATTGTGCATAGAGCTGCACAGATAGACGGTATAGCTGCAGATCTTGTTGAACATTCAGGTTTAATTCCCTGGCTTGGCCAAGTTTTTCAGCAATGTTGCGGTCTAGTGGAAACTGGATTTGGCAGGGCCTCTTCAGACATAAGGCACGGAATGACCGTGCGTGTATTGGATATATTGGTTGAGTTGACACTTTTAGTTAGTGAACGTGCACATCGCCCATCAGTGTTCTCAGTAACTTGTATGCAACTGCTGGAAGTATCAAACACCATTCTTGTTAGTTTTGATCGTAGACATACTTCTGATAGAACATTCCCTGGATTATTAAGCATGAAAACTGTGGCAGTTGTCCGTGGTGTCTTGATAGCTTGTTCGAAGGAAAAGAGAGCAATGCAAAACATTTCTCACTTCTTATGTCCCCGGGCATTACTACAGTTGCTGCAGATTGCACAGGATGACCAGGCAATCCAGCTTGTGGTTCTCATCCCGGTGGAGGCTTATGGATGCAGTAGTGCTTTCACTATTCTTCTGGAGACTATTTTCGAGGTAGTGAGCAGGGGAAGCTGTGTTTCTGACGCAGGCAACTTACTCGATTGGCTGGCCAGATCAGCTCCTGCCTGCAACACACCTGAGTTAGCAAGAGGACTTGCCCGTGCAAGCTTGCACGTTTTACGTTCAATACCACAAAGCATGCAGACGAACTCCTTCATACAGTATGCTATTGTGACTTTACTTCCTGCTTTGAAAATGAGCCACAACAATTCTTATCCCCAGGCTGTGTATGACCTGGCAAAGACCCCTCTTCAGTCAGCGGGGACATCTCAATCATCACGCTATGAACCGCTTGGCAGCACACTTAGATCGGTTGTGACTTCAATCGATTGGGCCTCAATGAGGGAGTTGTAACGTGTGAACGTTCGACTAAGTGTGTGGCCGTGTAATGTCTGCTTTCCAATATCTCAATGACCCAGAATAGTTGGTTCCGACTGGTACACAAGGCAACCCAAACTCCGGTTCCATCCAAGTGGCATCATCCATCAGTAGAATTCCTGCACAGTTTGCAACGCATCGGATATGGTTGGATTGCTTGTCTTCCAACTTTCCCGCTGGCCTTTTCATGCAATTTGAGCGGCTCTGTTTAAGGGCGACTTTGGTGCTTTCGTGCACCCAGCCCATCCATTGTTTGGTTTTGGTGATGCAGGCAGCACGTTCTGCCCGCCTCATCGAACACCGTGCAGCACAGTTTGGAATCCATCCGTAGTTTCCATCGCATTCTCAGAAGTTCGCACCAGTGCACCTTCGCCTTGGATTGCAGGAGCTGGGATCGTAGTAGCGCATAGCATGGATGCGGACGAAATCCTTCGTTGCGATTACGTGCAATGGAGCCAGATGTTTCCAGAACACATTTGGCCATCGGTTTGTCTCGAACTTCCGGATGCGTTCGTCGAATACCTGAAGGAGGACGGTGTACACATATGTGGCGATTCCAAAGCCTTGCCTGTGCGACAGCAAGAGGATGGATGGACCACAAGCGAAGACGAAGAGGAGGAATCTGACGACAGATCTGCAGTTGAGTCTTGGAAAAGAAGCAAGGATCAACATCCAGATGTGGCACGAAATACTGGAGCTCAGGTGTTCGAGAATCACTCCACCGTCGCAGCCGACCTACCGAAGCAATCAACGGTGGCGGACCAAACAAGGACTAACGCTGATATTCAAGAACTGTCAGAGCAAGTGGATCAAGCCATCCGTTCTCTGGGTGGAAGTGTCCATCCAAGGCTGAACTGGAGCTGTCCATCAGACGCCGTTTGGGTCACAACAACTGGAAGTCTCAAGTGCACGAACGCTGATGAAGTCTTCCTACTTTTGAAATGCTCTTCAAGAATTGCATATGACTTGGGAGATTGGAAAGAAGTCTGTTTCAATGCAACACCTCAGTACAATCTACAGGAAAAGGAACCCAAGCTGCAGTTGATTCTACGCAAGTGGAAGGATGTTCGTCAAAACATGGAATTTAGGGTCTTTGTGCAGAACAATGAGATTGTTGGCATCTGCCAACGAGATCCTACTGTTTTCCATGACTACAAAAAGGAGGACGTGAAGAGGGTGGAGAGAAGGATTGACAGGTTCTTTGAGGCACATGTGCGTGGGAACTTCCCATCTTCCAAATTTGTCCTGGATCTCTATGTAGAACAAAAGGAAATGGTTCACATAGTGGATTTCAACACTTTTGGCGGTACAACACAACCGCTCCTTTTCACATGGGAGGAACTTGTAAATGGGCCATGCAAAGAAAGAATGAGGGTGGTAAATGATGCAGATCTCATACAACCGAGTCCCAGAGTCTGCACAGGAGTTCCATTGGATCTAGTTGACACTTCTGCTGGGTCTGCTTTGGTAGATTTCTTGCAAAGAGTGCAAGTGGAACAGGTAGAATTGTAAGTAACTGAACAAAATCGAAGCAATTTGGCAAATGCTGCAGGCAGGGAAAATCAGACTGAGATAAGGCAAGTCAGAGGAATATTCATTGCCATGTACTAAATGGGTAGTGGGTTCAAATCAAGTCAGCACCTTAGTTGGGAAATCATGCTTTCATTTGCAGTGCAAGTCCGAATTTGGCATGCTTCTCCAAATTGAAGGTGTCAAATTGGCTGCTCAAGAGAAGGCTGGCATTGGATTTCATCTCAGTTTTGTACCCTAATGTTGCAATCCCCTTGTTGTCAAGACGGACCTTTGCAAGCGCTCCTCCCTCCAATCTTTGCATGTATCCAATGGTAAACGTTGTGTCTGCTTTGCTGATTTTGCGGACAATCTCTCCACCAATAGTTCTGTTCATGTCAAAGCTGTGACTGTAACTGAGCTTCACAGTATCACCCTTGTCCAAGAGGAATGCAGAGAGCGTAAAGTCTGCACACGAATACTGTGAAGCAACGTTGTATTTTGTTACCTTACCTTTTGCAGTGTCATATCCAGTCTCCGCACCAACCAGAAGACCATCAGCAACAGCCACGGCCACGTTGAAATCAGCCTTCGGGGCTGCAGCCAAACCTAGAGTTGCCTTCAAAGTGGCAAAAGAGGTAGCAGCCCAGTCCAAGTCCAGCTTTCCCGATTGCAAGTCTGTAACAGAGCCGCTAACAGAGCACTTAAGCCCCGGTGCAACATCTGCTACAGCGACACTCACATCAATTTTGGGGGCAGAGCCCAGCACAGCGCCGAGCTGCACTCCATTAGTTTTGTACGCAAGAGCGACATCTCCAAAGACTCCTTCCCCCTTCTTGTACCCGTTTACTGTGGCATTCTTCAGGAGAAACAAAACAATCTCGAGTCAGCTACCTGACCATCAATGGAGTCCAAAGCAAATGTTGAGCTAAGCCCTTGAATTGCAAAAATCCGCACTTACCACTCCGCTTCCGGTTTTGGTTTCGACAACCAACTTTTGATCATATTGCTTTCGATCAAAAAATGTGTAGTCTTGCAAGAGCAGATCTGTCAGAGGTAATATGGCACAGGAATACGCGCATGAACAGTCAGTCTTCCATTATGTCTTGTTCGAGCAGTGGCGACCAGAGGGCCAAATGATGTTCGGGGCATCAATATTGGATGACAGCGCACGAGGAGGCCTGGCCTCTACACAAAATTTTCGACCGAAAGCAGCGGCACACGTGTTTCACGCAGTGGCAAAATCGACGGTGTAGTACGTGCTCGCTCTCGTCGTCGCCTAGTTTCAACAACTTTGCGAACGTACGTCCTCGATCGCTCAACTTCAAAAGAGATTTTGGTTCTATGTCGATCACGTTTTGCAGATTGACCTCTTTCTTCGGTTGTTTCTCTCAAGCTTCATCTCGTTCGTTTCTCGTCTACGCCGTTGGTAGGTTCCAGGTACGTGGGTATGCCCGACTCTCCCACGTTCATTCCGTGCGATTGTTTCTTTCCTACGTTTGACATTCGGGCCTATTTTCCCTTTCTCTCAACCACCTGTGTCGTTATCGTTGCGCTGTTTCGTACGTATGAAGCTCACCTTTCGTCGCTTTTCCCAGCGTCGCGTACGCCGGACACTTGGTCATGGCGACGATGGGGTTTCGTGGAAGTGGCAGGTACCGATCGCTGTTCAACCCCTCTGTTTTGGAATCATCAAAGACAACGGCAACTGGATTGGATGGGTTGGTTGTCTCTTCTCGTTCAAGATCAACCATCCACTCAACAGTAGTCCGGGACTGGAAAGGGGATGTTCCAACGAACCAAGACGATCTGAGATCACCCCATGCTCCTTCACAACGGATTGGATTTGAAACAAGGAACATCTACAGACGAGGATGAAGACGGAGTGGGAACACAAACGATAACACAAACCAGCAACGCGAAAGCAATTCTTCACTCTCCCATCCCGAAAACTTGCTCCACTTGGTTCACTCAATAGAATTCAAATGAAGTCATACCGAATCGTATTCCTATGTAAAGGACAATCGAAGAATGAGTCATTTGGCTTGTATACGCAAACACCACCATGCGGGATTCTTTCGTGTCATAGCGGACGAGAAAGGTACGCAATGAAGAACATCGCTCTAGGTAGAAAAGCAAATAGACACTCGGATTGGCTGAACAACGCCGCACATGTTTGGCCGTTTGTCCAAACATTCGAAAAAAAACTAATCTACTCCAAGGCTCTTATGCACACAAATAACGTTATCTTTGCAAGCCCCGTAGGATCCATTTGGGAGTACTAGAAGTGGATCATGTTATCTTTGCCTCTTTGGATTTGTGCCTCGATGGTCAAGCCACATTGGCCGCCGTAGCTACGTGCACGCAAATCGTCATCACTTCCCTAAACCCTTTATTGATCTTGAAGGAGAACCCCACTGGGAGGAATTCCGCCAGATCGTAACCTATGTATAACCTACAGTAATGTCCAAGGTAGAGAACGCCTAGCATTAAACAAACGTGCTTTAACGTTGATTTCGTCTAGGCACACAAAATGCAACTCCATTGCCTTGCCTCCTCTATCTTCCTCTCCTTGGCACTCCCTTCATGGCTTCTTTCACTACCACTCAACAATGAACAATTCATTCAAACTTTCGACTGTTTCGATAAGTGCGCCGATTCCAAGAGCATGCTCCCCTTTAGATTGGGAGGCTACCATCATCCAAGGTTTTTCAAGTGTCTCCTTTGTAACGCTCTTCCAACAATGCTTTTGACCTATCATCCTTGTGCCATTGACTAATAGGCGCATGACAGCTTTCACCCTAGCCAAGCAAAGTAGCTTGCCGGATTGTAAAAAGCAACAACCGTTTGCTTTCCATACAATGAAACGCGTTGGTTACGTTAAGCAAAAGGCTTCTTTGGTTTACATTTGAGCACTTCCAGCTCTAAGATTGCATTCCCTCACGTCGTAACATTGCCTCTGTCGTTGAATGAGTATGCTCTCGGTATGCTTTCTTAGGGGTTCATTGGTTTGGCTTGCGACATGCTGAAGTGTGACAAAGACAATCTAAAGGAAAAGCCGAGTTTAACCAAAGCGGGCTATTTTCTTTAGGCATGTGACGGTTTCAATCACACAAGCTTGCTTGGAGTACGTGCATTGAATGAAGGTTAAGTTACGCTCATTGATGACGATTAGCGAAGTAGAGCTACAAGGAATCTATTCTCCACGGGCCGGAGATTTTACAAAAATAGACATTGGATGGAAGGAAAGGACAACAAATATTCAATGATTCACAGTGTATCTCACGCAGGCAAACAAGTATCCACTAAGGAAAGACATTAGTGAGCGTAAAGCTGGTCGATATTGTGATGCACCTTGATGTGTTGAACTTTTCCTTTGAAAACGAGTATTGGGTTGCATAACGTCGATGCAAAAGCACACACCTTGTAAAACATCCAAGATGAAATTCTTGTCGTGTTTCAATGAATCAAGATTTCTTTGCAAAGCTTTGAGAGAGTGGAGACTTGAGCATCCATTGGGACATAGACTAGTTTACATCTACCACCCATGTAAAAGTTTGATGCATTAATGCGAGTCCACTACTTGTATTCCAAGAACTAACAAAGCCCACAACAATTCACCCTTTACTACACGCATTCTTTACTTAGAGCACTCGCAATTATTTCCTTGCTCGAGCCAACCCTCTACGGCCCAACGCTATAGAACGTATTATAGTGCATTTCCGGCATAAGTTCACAAGTGGAAATGGAGCTTTTATTGTAGCAGAAATCAATTTAGCAAGAAATACAAAACCACGCGCTCTTACCCTGGAACTACGATTCTCATAAAGTTTTATCCATTGTGCCGACGGTAGAGAAGCATTCTCATGAATCAAGTAAAGAAAGATAGCAACGTACCAAGTATATTATCCGCACCATATCATACAAATTTGAATCTTGTTTCTTGATGTTGTTGAAAGCATTTGTTGTGACCTCATGGCCAAAGTTGCGAACAATTTGTTAAGAATCAAGCTTCAAAGTGTTGCAAAGCTTTTGCCTCATTGAAAGGCTTTCATATGAAGGAAATGAAGGCAAAGCTTTGCGATCTCCCCATTTTCCCGTTGGTAGCACGTGACTCGACCGTCATATGTGCACTTTCTACATTCTCCATTTGTATGAAGCTACTCCTTGTGGTGTTGTGTACTCCGATGGTAGGCCTAAGTGAGTCTCCGCCTTCCGGACGGTGTTTGACGCTCTTTTTGACGGCGAGGAAGGTCACCTTGGACGGCGTCTACGTGAGTAACGATTCGAAATTCTTGTCTCAAGAAACCCTTATTTGAGCAAGTCTCGGTTGATAGACGGGAATCTATTGCGGACCACTCTTGATCGCTTGCTCCCCAACCATGTAATGGCCGAGCGTTTCCTTTGTGATACACCATTTCTTCGTTGAGGTAATGTGGTCGTGGGCCTAGACGATGCCTTTTGCTCTTCACTAGGTAGAAATCTGTTTCAATGCACCAAGCCCTTGTACTACATGCGGCCCCATGCATTTCCATTGGGATGTAGGAATGATAATTCGTCAAACTTACCTTCTAGATTGGTAGCGCATGATTCGATGAGGAAATTTGCCGGTTGTCCTAGCAACGGTAACTAGCAAAATACCGTGAATGATCATTGCAAAAACCTTCTAGGACTTCCTTCACACACCGCAAGTTACACGATTAACACTTAGCTTGTTCAACAAAATCCTGCCTCATTAAACAAAATGATGTCTCATACAAGACCTGCTCATCTCCCTAATTTGAGTGGGATGATGTGAATAAAAACTACACGATCAGAAAATGTAATATAAGTAAAAAGCTATTATGGTCTCACCCTATGTTTTAATGAATATGGGCTTGAACGCATGGGCATCGATATAAGTGACTATAAAGATGCCATCAACGGTTATAAAGATAAAAAGCTTCACTTTTTTGAGGACCACGAACGACTGTAGATACAAATGCGACACAATGCAACTTCCATACAAATAGGCAAGCGACATTTTAGTCTAATGTAACGAGCACTTTACTCATTGAAACGTTATTTTATCAAGGCCACCGGCGTCAAAGTGTTGTTCGGTATGTTGTGTATGTAGACAACCTTGCTTGTGTGTTTCTCATTTGTCCATAGCGATCTTTGGGGTGTTGGGTTGCTATAGATAAGAATGTTTTCATACTGCAAGTGTATTGGCGTTTGCCGTTGGTTCACGA
>LKMJ01002244.1_pt1 | contig 17618 bp, 13 predicted proteins | sample 643391 | NCBI WGS metagenome assembly LKMJ01 (sample SAMN04112250, study PRJNA286221) | soda lake metagenome | biome: soda lake; feature: Kulunda Steppe; material: water; isolation source: sample PL-Br10 brine of Picturesque Lake | place: Russia: Kulunda steppe | collected 2010-07
GCGGGGTGATCTACGCCCGCCGGCGGCCGGATCCGTGGCCCCGGTGGTTCGGCTTCCACGAGGTCTTCCACGCCCTGGTGGTGATCGGCGGTACCGCGCACGTCATCGCCATCTGGCGCTACGCCCTGCCCCTGGCCGGCTGAGCCACCGCCGAGGCTGCGGCCCTGCCCACTGCGTCACGTCGTGGTGGTCAGCCGGTAGCGCGACCGGTGCTCGTAGACCTGGCCCGGCGCGAGCAGCACCGAGGGCAGGTGGGGGTGGTTGACCGCGTCGGGGAAGCCCTGGGGTTCCAGACACACTGCGCCGTGCCGGCCGTAGACCTGCCCCTGCTTGCCGATGATGGGTGGGGCCAGCTGGTTGCCGGAGTACACCTGCAGGCAGCGTTGGTCCGTCGACAGCTCCAGCACACGCCCCGACACCGGCTCCTGCAGCACCGCGGCGGGGCGCAGCTCCCCCGGTGTCCCCCGCAGGACGAGGTTGTGGTCGATGCCGCCGGCTCCCGGCATCTCGCGCAGCGCGGCGACACCTCCTCGGATCGGCCGTGGGTCACGCAGATCGAGGGGCGTGCCCTCGACCGGCAGCACACGGCCGGTGGGGATCAGCTGCGCATCGACCTCGGAGTAGGCCTCCGCCTGCAGGGAGAGCTCGTGGTCGAGCACGTCACCCGCGCCAGCGCCCGCGAGGTTGAAGTAGGCGTGGTTGGTCAGGTTCAGCGGCGTGGTCGCCCCCGTGGTCGCCCGGTAGGTCACCGTGAGGGTGTCGCCCTCGAAGCGGTAGGTGGCACGTACCTCAACCTCGCCGGGATAGCCCTCCTCACCATCCGGTGAGCGGTAGCGCAGGGCCACACGGTCAGGCGCACGGTCGACCACCTCCCACAGCACCTTGTCCAGGGACCGCTCGGCACCACCGTGGAGGTGGTGGGGCGGTTCGTTGCAGGCGAGCTGGTAGGTGTTCCCATCGAGGGTGAAGCGGCCCTTGGCGATGCGGTTGGCCACCCGCCCGATGGTCGCACCGAAGTAGGGGTTGTCCGCACCCAGATAGCCGTCGACATGGTCGAATCCACAGACGACGTCGGTCGTCACCCCGTGGCGGTCCGGAGCGTGGAGCTCCACCAGTGTCGCGCCGTGGTCGGTGACCCGCGCCACGCGCCCATCGTCACCTGTGAGGGTGTAGAGGGTCGCCGGCTGTCCACAGGGTGCGGTACCGAAGTCGCGCTGCAGCATGGTCGGCTCACCCGTTGCGGAGGACGAACAGGCTGATCACGGCGATCAGCAGCACGTAGTAGGCGAAGACCTGTACGCCCCGACGGCTGACGAGCCGGACCAGGAACGCGATGGCGAGGTAGCCGGACACGGCTGCAGCCAGCACCCCGATCAGCAGGTCGACGGTGTTGACGCTGCCGAGGTCACGCAACGCGGGCAGCTCCACGACCGCGGCTCCGGCGATGGCAGGCACACCGAGCAGGAAGGCGAAACGCGTGGCCGCCGGCCGGGACAACCCGGCAGCGATGCCCGCGGAGATGGTCAGTCCGGAACGGGAGAGTCCAGGCAGCAGGGCGAAGCACTGCGCAGCACCGACGCTGAGCGCCTGACCGACGGACAGCTGACGCAGCCCCCCGAGGTCGCTCGCACCGACCTGTGGCCCCCCGGCTGCAGCAACCGACTCGTCGGCGGTCACCGTTCCGGCCCCGACCCGACGTCGGTGTACCCACTCACCACCGAGCAGCACACCAGCGGTTCCGAACAGCAGCCAGGCTGTCGCCGTCGGGGCGCTGAACACCGACTCGACCGCCCCACCCAGGGTGAGTCCGACGATCCCCACGGGGACGGTGGCCATCGCGAGCAGCCCGATCAGACGGCGGTACCCGTCGCGCTCCGGCGAGGGCGGCGCCACGGTGACCGCCTGCAGCATCTCCCACAGGTCGTGCCGGTAGTAGAACAGCAGTGCGAGCAAGGTGCCCACGTGCAGCGCCACATCGAAGGCCAGCCCGTGCCGCTCCCAACCTGCCAGCGCCGGCACCAGCACCAGGTGCCCGGAGGAGGACACCGGGATGAACTCGGTCAGTCCCTGCACCACGCCGAGGACGAGGGCCTGGAGCCACTCCGGAGCATCGGCGAACATCTGGTCCTCCCTGCACGCGGGCGTGGGTGCCGACGGAGCGCCGCGCACGCTACCGGCTGCCGCCCACCCCCTCGGTGGCGTCGATCGTGCACGTCACCGCGACGATCCTGGGAGGGTTGGCCCGGCCGCCGTCGCGCCGTGGGTGGTCGCCCTCACCTCACCCCCGCCAGGACCAGTCGCAGCAGCCTGTGCCACAGCGGCACGATGGACGGATACGGCTCCCCCGGATGCTGCCGGTTGCTCACCAGGGCGACGACCAGCTCTCGTTCGGGATCGATGAGCAGCTCACAGCCGGTGAACCCACCGTGGCCGAGCCCACCGCTGCCGGCGCCGAGCACCGGTTCGAGGCGATCGTCCCAGGCCCCCAGGACAGGTCCCGTGCCCGGCGCCAGGAATCCGCGGACGGTCGTGGCGGCGGCCAGCGGTGTGTCGCGTCCCTGCACGCCGAGCAGCAGCGCATGGCCCGACCGGACCAGGTCGGTCGCGGTGGAGAACAACCCTGCATGCCCGGCAACGCCGCCGAAGGCGTAGTGGGCGTTGCCGTCGTTGACCTCGCCGACCAGGGTGTGGTGGCGCCAACGGCCGAAGACGTGCGGATCCCCGGTGACCGGGTACGGCGTACCGGCGGCGATCATCCGGTGCTCATAGGGGTTGCCATGTGAGGTTGCCGCCGCGGTGGCCCCGATGGGGCCGTACCCCGTCGAGTTGAGGCTGAGCGGTCGCAGTACCAGCCGGTCGACGACCTCCTCCAGTGGGGCAGCGCCAGCGGCTGCGACGACCGCACCCAGGAGCATCATCGACAGGTCGGAGTACCGCCGTTGACGACCAGGGGGATCCACCAGCGGCAGCGTCGCCACGCGTGCGAGGGCGCCCTCGGGGTCCGCGGCGTGGAGGTAGGTGGGCTCCCAGGCCGCGAGCCCGCCCCGGTGGGACAGGAGTTCAGCGACGGTGATCTCCGCGAACCGCGGATCATGAGCGGTGGCGACGAGCTCCGGCAGCAGTGCCCCGAGGTCATCCGACAGCCGCAGGTCACCGCGGTCCACCAGGCTCAGGGTGGCAGACGTGGTCGCGATGAGCTTGGTCACCGATGCCACGTCGAAGCGCGTCGCCGACGACACCGGTAGCGGCTGCTCGAGCATCACCTCGCCGTCGTGGGTCTGTGCGGCCCCCCGGGCGAGCTCCACGGCGATGATCCCCCGGCGTGCAACGACGCAGACCGCGCCGGCTGTCGTCGCCCGGCCGCCTGGTTCGGGGGGACGGACGGCGTCGGTGAGGACACGGTCCAGCACACCCGGTAGCGCAGCCGCCAGTCCAGCGGAACCCGGCTCGTCCCGACGTAGCGGCCATGGCCCTGCACGATCGCCGGCGGCCACCCTCATCCCACCGTGCCCACCCCGGGAGCACCACCGGCGTCACGTTCAGCGACCAGACAGGCACCGAGGTGGTGGTCGGCGAGCCGCACGAGTGACGGTTCGGTCTCCCGGCATGCAGGCTCGGCGATGGGACACCGGGGGTGGAACCGGCAGCCGGGCGGCGGGTCGGCGGGGTCGGGCACATCACCAGGGAGCGGTGTGGGCAGGCGTCCGGCCTCTGTCGACGGGTCGGCCACCGGGACGGCGTCACGCAACGCCGCGGTGTAGGGGTGGCGGGAGCTGCCAGCCAGCACATCCGCCGGTGCCAGTTCCACGATGCGTCCCAGGTACATGACCGCCACCTCGTCCGCGAGGTAGCGCACCATCCCGAGGTCGTGGGAGATGAAGACATAGGTCAGATCCAGCGCGTCCCGCAACCGCACCAACAGGTTCATCACCTCGGCCTGTACGGAGATGTCCAGGGCCGACAGCGGCTCATCGAGGACCAGGACCTCCGGCTCCACGGCCAGCGCCCGCGCCACCCCGATCCGCTGGCGCTGGCCACCGGACATCTCATGGGGATAGCGATCGAGGAAGGTCCGGGTCATACCGACGAGGTCGAGGAGTTCCACCACCCGTGCCTCTACCGCTGCCCGACCCCGGGCCAGCCGGTGGACCCTGAGCACCTCACCCAGCGTGTCGGCGACGGACATCCTCGGGTTCAGCGCGGAGTGCGGGTCCTGGAACACGAGCTGGATCCGACGCCGCAGTCCAGCCAGTTCGCGACCACTCGCGGATGCGACGTCCTCCCCACCGATCAGCACCCGTCCGGAGGTCGGCTGCTCCAACCGCGTCAGCAGGCGAGCGGTGGTGGACTTCCCACACCCCGACTCTCCGACGATACCGAGGGTGCGGCCCCGCTCGACGAGGAAGGAGACGCCGTCGACGGCCTGCACCGGCCTGTCCTCGCCGCGTACCGGGTAGTGCTTGACGAGGTCCTCCACCTCGATCATGACCTTGGCACTCATGACCACTCCTCCCGGGGCACATGGCAGGCGGCGAGGTGCGCTGCGGTCCCGGTCAGGTGCGGGCGCTCCTCGCGGCAACGCGCCACGACCTGCGGGCAGCGGGGAGCGAAGGCGCAGCCCGCAGGGGGGTCTGCGGGCTCGGGTGGTGCCCCCGGGATCTGCGCAAGTGGCCCGTCGGCTGCGGTCATCCCCGTCGGGATCGACCTGACCAGGCTGGCGGCGTAGGGGTGCCGTGGCGCAGCGAAGAGGGTGTGGACGTCGGTCTGCTCGACGATCCTTCCCGCGTACATGACCAGGACGCGGTCGGCGATCCGCGCGACCAGTCCCAGATCGTGGGTGATCCAGATCACGGCAAGATCGCGTTCACGCTGCAGGCGGGTGACCACGGCCACGATCTGCTGCTGGATGGTGACATCGAGGGCGGTGGTGGGCTCGTCCGCGACCAGCAGGCGGATGTCGTTGACCAGCGCCATGGCGATGACGACCCGCTGGCGCATCCCACCCGACAGCTGGTGGGGATACATCCGTACCGCTCGATCGGGTCGGGGGATACCGACGTCACCGAGGGCCTCACGAGCCCGCGCGAGCCCATCCTCTCGGGTCCCGCCGTGCGCGGTGACAGCCTCGGCGATCTGGTCCCCGATCCGCATCATGGGGTTCAGGGAGTGCAGGGGGCTCTGGTAGACCATCGCCAGCTCCCGTCCCCGACGCGTGCGCAGCGCCGCGCCATCGGCATCGAGCAGCTCCACGCCGCCGAATCGGACCGATCCTGCAGTCACGGAGATCGCTGGCGGGAGCAGCCCCATGAGGGACAGCATGGCCATCGACTTCCCCGACCCGGACTCCCCGACCACGGCGATGGTCTCCCCGCGACCCACCTCGAAGGACAGGTCCTGCACCAGGGGCACGGAGCGACGGCGCTGAGCCACCTCCGTCGTCAGTCCTGACACCTCGAGCAGCGGTCCGCTCACGTCGCGGCCTCCACACGCAACCGGGTGGGATGCCACCCGGCGGGCACGCCCGGTGCCGGCAGGCGGCCGTCGGCTCCCGGCAGGAGTGCGCCGAGGACACTCGCCCGGCGGGCACCCGTGCACGACGGCAGGACGCCGGGGACACCGTTGACGCTGAGGAACCCGAGCACCGCGAAGGCATAGGCCTCCTTGGCATCCGACGGCAGACCGAGGGCATCGATGGTGGTCAGTTCCGCACCTGCCAGGTGGCGGGCCAGCCGGTCCATCAGGACCGGGTTGTTGACCCCGCCACCGGCGGCGACCACCCGCCGGGCCCCGTGTGATCGGCAGGCGTCGGCAACGGTCCGGGCGGTGAGTTCGACCAGAGTGGCCAACAGATCGTCGATGGTGACCGTCGTCTCGTGCGCCGCCAGAACCGCATCGAGGTACCCGGGGTGGAACAGTTCCTTGCCCGTGGACCGGGGCGGGGCCAGGGCGTAGTAGGGCTCGGCAAGGAGCCGATCGAGGAGCACATCGTCGACCTGGCCCCGGGCTGCACGTGCACCGCCACGGTCGTAGCGCTCGACACCTCCCGTGGAGCGCGAGATGGCGGCGTCGATCAAGGCGTTCGCCGGTCCGACGTCGTAGGCCAGTGGTGGGTGCACCGGACCCACCACGGTGATGTTGCTGATCCCGCCGAGGTTCAGGGCCACCTCGGCGACGTCCGGCCGACCGAGCAGCAGGGCGTCCACGAGGCTCACGAGCGGGGCTCCATGGCCACCCGCAGCGATGTCGCGACTCCGGAGATCCGCCAGCACCGGTGCGCCCGTGCGCTCGGCGATCCAGGCGGGCTGACCGAGTTGCAGGGTGCTCTCGGCCCGACCTTCCACGACCAGATGGAACACCGTCTGTCCATGGCTGACGACCAGGTCGACGTGGCCGTCCGCCAGTTCCTCGATAGCGCCGGCAGCGGCTTCGCCGAAGGCCTGACCGAGGAGCGCGTCGAGGCGACAGACCTCTCCCAGCTCGGTGGTCTGCGGGGGAAGCACGTCCACGATGCGTTGCCGCAGCTCCGCGGCGAAGGGCACAGCCGTGGTTCCGAGGGGGCACAGCAGCAGTTCATCCCCCTCCGCCCACACCTCGGCCACGGCGACGTCGATCGCGTCGTGGCTCGTGCCGGAGATCATCGCGGCCAGGCGCATACTGGCTCCTTATCGCCGTTGACGGGTGGGGTCGAGCGCGTCACGCAGCCCGTCTCCGAGCAGGTTGAGGCCGATCACCGCAACCACGATCAGGAGCGACGGGGTGACCAGCATCCAGGGCGCAGGCCCGAAGAGGTTGCGTGCCTCGCTCACCATGCGGCCGAGGGACGGCTCGGGCGGCTGTGTCCCGAGGCCGAGGAAGGACAGGCTGGACTCGGTCAGGATGGCCCAGGACAAGGCCAGGGCGGTCTGGACGATGATCGGTGCGGCCACGTTCGGCAGCACGTGGCGCACCAGCAGTCGCGCACGGCTGAAGCCGAGCACCGTGCCGGCCGCGATGTACTCCATCTCCCGCACCGACAGCACTGGCCCGCGGGCGACACGGACGAAGATCGGGGTGTAGACGACGGCGATCGCCGCAGCAGTGTTGAACCAGCCCGTGCCGAGCGCGGTGACGATGACCAGCGCGAGCAGGATCGCGGGGAAGGCGAAGAGCATGTCGGTCAGCCGCCCGACGACGCGCTCCGTCCAACCTCCGAGATAGCCCGCCGAGATGCCGGCGGCCGAGCCGATGAGGGCCGCGAAGGCCACGGCCAGCACCGCGACGCGCAGGGACACCAGGATGCCCGCCATCGAGCGTGCAGCGATGTCACGACCGAACTGGTCGGTTCCCGCCCAGTACGTGGTGGACGGTGGGAGGAACCGGTCGGCAGGCGTCTGTACGAGCGGATCATGGGGAGTGAGCCCGACCAGGGCGAGCAGGCCGATCAGCACGAGTGCGCCCGTGACGAGCATGCCGATGCGGCCGTTGCTGGTCCGCCACAGGGCGACGAGGACACCAGGACGCCCGTGGGGCGTCGTCGCGTCCAGGGGATCGGTCTGCGCGCTCATCGCAGCCTCACACGAGGGTCGATCCGCGCGTAGAGGAGGTCCACCGCCAGGTTGACCAGCACGAACATCGTGGCGACGACGAGCACCACCGATTGCACGACCGCGAGCTCCCGTTGAGCGATGCCACCGATGACCAGACGACCCAGGCCCGGGAGCACGAAGATCTGCTCGACGATGATGGTCCCGCCGAGCAGGTACCCGAACTGCACGCCCGTGATGGTCACGATCGGCGTCAACGCGTTGCGCAGGACGTGCCGCCACCGGGTGCGACGTTCGGAGACCCCCTTGCCACGGGCGGTGCGCACGAAGTCCTGCTCGGCGATCTCCAGGTAGACCGACCGGGTCGTGCGCATCACGGTGGCCGCCAGACCGGTACCGAGCACCAGAGCGGGGTAGAGCATCTGCTGGAGGTTGATGGCCGGCGAGGTCAGGAAGGGGACGAAGTCCCCGGCGGAAGGGAAGTAGCCGAACCTGGTGGAGAGGAAGGCCACGATCGCCGAGGCCAGCACGAAATCGGGGATGGCGAGGCCGAGCAGCCCGAAGGTCTGACCGGCTGCGTCGCGGAGGCTGTCGGGTCGACTGGCGGCGAAGACACCAACGCTGACCCCGATCAGGACCCCGATGATGACCGACATCACGGCGAGCTGGATCGTCACCGGCAGCGCCGCAGCCAACTGCTCCGACACGGGCCGGCCGCTGATGACCGACACGCCGAAGTTGCCCTGGAACACGCTGCCGAGCCAGCCGAAGAACTGGTTCCACAGGGGCTGGTCGAGCTGGTAGTAGGACTCGAGCGCAGCCCGTTGCGCGTCGGTGAGCGATCCGGCTTCGATCCCGACGCGTGCGGTGATCTCATCACCGGGCAGGACCCGCAGGAGCAGGAAGATCAGCACCGCGACCCCGAGCAGCGTCCCCATCGCCTCGACCAGCCGCCGGCCGACGTAGCGAGCCATCGCAACTCCTTCCCCGGGGTGCGAGCAGCCGCCGGTGCGTACGGGGGGGTGGGAGGGAAGAACGCAAGGAGGGAGGATGGCCGGGCCAGCCCGGGGGAAGCTGACCCGGCCGTCTGCGGCGCGCTAGCCGTGGAGGCTGGCGTCACGCAGACCCTTCATCGACCCGGTGGACAGCGACTGGAAGCCGCTGACCTCGGGCCGAAGCACGCGGTACTCGAACCCGTTGGCGGTCCAGATCCACGGTGACGCCTCGAGCAGTCGCTCGGAGATCTCCGCGTAGATCGCGGCACGCGCAGCAGGATCGGTCTCCGCCTCGCCGTCGGCGAAGAGCTGATCGAGCTCCTCGCTGGAGTAGGTCGCGACGCTCTGGAGGTTGCCGTCGCTGGTGAAGTACCGGGCATACATCAGGTGCGGGTCGGGGTTCCCGCCGTTGAGGGCGACCGCTCCCTCGTAGTCGGTCGCGAGCCAGCGGTCGACGTACACGCTGGTCTCGAGCTGTTGGATGTCCGCCTCGATGCCGATGGCCGACAGCTGCGACTGCAGGCTCTGGGCCTCGTTGACGGCGGTCTCGTACCCACCGGTCATCACGATCATCTCGAAGCTGAAACCGTCCTCGTAGCCGGCGTCGGCCAACAGCTCGAGGGAGAGATCGGTATCCGGCCCGTCGCAGGGCAGGCCGGCGTAGGCGTCGGTCCGCCATGCGGGAGCCGTGAAGGGGCCGGTCACCTCACCCTCGCCGAGCAGCGCGGAGTCCACGAGTTCCTGACGATCGACGGCGCAGGCGATGGCCTGACGGACCATCGGGTCATCGAAGGGCGCCACCTCGGTGTTGAGCTGCAGCACCCGGTACGCCAGTGCCGGCTCGCGTTGGACGTCGAGCTCGGACTCGTCGATCTGTGAGATCACGATCGGATCGGTGATGACACCGAGGTGGTACTGGCCGGCGGTCAGACCCGCCTCGACAGAGCCCTCGTCGGGAACGACGCGGATCTCTATGCCCTCCAGCGCCGGGGTACCGCGCCAGTAGTCGTCGTAGCGGACCATGCGGAACACATCGCCCTGGGACCACTCATCGAACAGGAAGGGGCCGGAACCCAGCGGCTCGTTCTCGATGGTGCCGGACTCGATGGCAGCTGCTGGGGCGATAGCGGTGTTGGTCGAGGTCAGCGCGGCCGGCAGGGTCGCGTCGGCACGTTCGAGGTTCAGGGTGACACCGTGATCCCCGTCGGCCTCCGCGGCGGCGATGGACAGGATGTTCGCCCGTGCCACGGAGCCGCTGTCCTCGTCGAGCACCCGTTCGAGGCTGGCGACCACGTCGTCGCTGGTCAGCGGTGATCCGTCGTGGAAGGTGGCGTCGGGGGTGAGCTGGAGTTGCAGGGTCTCACCGTCCTCGCTGTACTCCCACTCCTCGACCAGGGAGCCGACGACGTTGAGGTCCTCGTCGTGCTCGAAGAGGGTCTCATAGATCTGCTCGAGCGCCTGGACGCTCTGGAAGGCCGTGGCACGGTGGGGGTCGAGGCTGTCGACGTCACCGGTCCGGGCGATGACCAACGGGCCCGACGCCGCGTCGTCTGCGTCGTCGGTCTCGTCACCATCCGCGTCATCGTCGGCAGCACCATCCTCCTCGGTGGGCTCCTCCTCGGTGGTGTCGGTCTCCTCGACGTCCTCGGCGGTGGGCGGCGCACAGGCGGCCAGCACCATCGTGGCCGCGGCGAGCACCGAGACCGTTGCGGTCAGGGTCCTTCTCATCGGTTCTCCTCCTGGGCTGCCTGGGTGGTGCCGTCCGGCACCGCCCCGGGCGGGGTCTTGGGGTCATCGATCCGTGTCAGCGCCGCCCGGACGACACCATCGCCCGCGGCCAGGGCAGCGCTTGCGGTGGCGACGTCCGCCTCGGCCAGCAGCATCACCAGCGCCACCTTGAGGTCCCCGTCAGCGGCAGCCAACGCCGTGCGGCAGTGCGCTGCAGGCTGTCCCGTCGCCTCGGCGAGGATCGTCAGCAGCCGACGTCGGAGCTTGTCGTTGCTCGCGGCGACGTCGACCATCAGGTTCGAGTACGTCTTGCCGAGCCGCACCATGACGGCGGTCGAGAAGGCGTTGAGCACCAGCTTCTGTGCCGTGCCGGCCTTCATGCGTGTGGAGCCGGCCACCACCTCCGGCCCGGTCGGCACGAGGACGTGGATGTCCACATCAGCAGCGATGGGCGCCGCCGGGTTGGCACTGACCAGGGCCGTGTAGGCACCCGCGCGCCGTGCCGCGATCATCGCGCCGTGCACGTAGGGCGTGGCACCACTGGCTGCCAGCCCGATACAGACATCGCCCGCAGCGACCGCTGTGGCAGCGTCGACCCCGTCCTCGTGGCGGTCCTCCGCACCCTCGATGGATGTCGTCAGCGCTGCGTTCCCGCCGGCCTGGTGGGCGATGAAGCGACCGGGTTCCAGGGAGTAGGTCGGCGCGAGTTCGACCGCGTCGAGCACCGCCAGCCGACCGGAGGTCCCCGCCCCGAAGTACTGCACACGACCCCCGCTGCGCAGCCGTCGAGACGCTTCGTCCACGACCTCAGCCAGGGCCGGAAGCGCCGTGGCGACCGCGTCGGCCACGGTGCGGTCCTCGGCGTTGATCCGTCGCAGCAGGGCGAGGGAGTCGAGCTCGTCGAGGTCGTGGCTCGCGGGGTTGCGCTCTTCGGTCGGTGGGCGGGACAGGAGCGGGGACTCGCTCATCCGCGGGCCTCCCGTCGGCTGCGGACGGCCTCGAAGGTGCGTTCCAGGGCGGCCAGGGACCGGTCGTAGCTGCGCTGTGCAACGCCGACGAACAAGCAGTCGACCACCACCAGCTGCGCGGTACGGCTGGCCATCGCCCCGGCACGGAAGGTGGTCTCCACCGCCGCGGTGGTCAGGACATGGTCCGCGGCGCGGGCGATCGGTGCGCGCGGGCCGTTGGTGAGCGCGATGGTGGTTGCACCACGACGCCCCGCCTCGACCAGCGGATCGATGGTGTCGGTCGTCGTGCCGGTGTGCGAGATGCCGACGGCTGCATCACCCGGGCCCAGCAGTGCGGCGGACGTCAGGGCGGCATGGGGGTCACGGCTGGCGAAGGCGGCACGACCGATGCGGTGCAGCTTCTGCTGCAGGTCCTCGGCTACCAGGGCGGACGCACCGATGCCGAAGATCTCCACCCGGCCTGCGGACACGATCGCCTCCACCGCTGCCTGGACGGCGACGGGATCCAGCGCAGCAGCGGTGTCCTGGATGGCGCGGGCCTCGGAGGCACCGACGGTGGCGATCACCTCGGCCATGGTGGCGTCGGGGGCGATGTCCCCGCCCACCTGACCGGTGACATCAGCGTCCTGGGCGGCTGCCACCGCAAGACCGAAGCGCAGCTCCCGGAACCCACCGACGCCGGCGTGGTTACAGAAGCGCACGACCGTGGTCTCGGAAACGTCGCAGGCCGTGGCGAGCTCTGTGATGGTCATCATCGAGGCGTCGGCGACGGATGCGAGCAGGTACTCCCCGACGCGCCGCTCCGCGGGCGCAAGATCCGGGAGGATCCCACGCAGCCGTGGGAGGAGGCCGGCACCGGCCGCCATGCCCGCCGCGGATGATGACAAGTTTTCTTCTCCGAGTTCCGTAGGAGGTGTAACTTACTTACCAAACGCAGGCGAGGCAAGCACCGATCGTCGTCCGGGGCCAGGTGCCCGGCGTCTGGAGCGACCGTGGACGCTGACCCGCTGCCGGACGTCGGCGACGTCCGTGCCGCAGGCAACGTGGCCCTCCATCGGATCGTCGTGCCACTGCGCAGGCCCTTCCGCACGGCGCTGCGGTCCGTCACCGACCTCGACACCCTCATCGTCGAGGTGACTGACGGCAACGGCGATCGTGGGTGGGGCGAAGCGGCAGCGGTCAGCGCCGTCACCGGTCAGGACCAGCGCCGGGTTGCGGCGATGCTGCTGGGACCCGTCGCCGCGACCCTCAGCGATGCGCTGCTCGAGGATCCGGAGGCGGCTTCCCGCACCCTCGGGCAGGTTGCGGCAGCGGTGCCCGCAGCGGCGAACGCGGTGTGCACAGCCCTACTGGACCTCGAGGCACGACGTCACGCCCTGCCGGCCCACCGCCTGCTCGGTGCCCGAACCGACCACCTCACGACCACCGTCACGATCGCGAGGGACGACCCGTCAGCGATGGCCCATGACGCGGCCGCGCGCGCGGCAACGGGCTTCACGCGCCTGAAGCTGAAACTCGGGGGCGACGATCCACGGACCGACCTCGACCGTATCCGGGCGGTGGCCGACACCACGGTCGGCTGTCGTCTGCTGCTGGACGCCAACCAAGGATGGGAGCGCGTGAGCGCGGACGACTGCGTCGCCGCGATCCTTGCGGAGGGGTACCCGGTCGAGGCGCTGGAGCAGCCGCTGGCCGCCCGTGACCTCTCGGGTGCTGCGGCGCTGCGCGGGCAGTTGGCCGGGACCGGCATCGAACTCGTCGCCGACGAGTCGGTCTTCTCGCTCGCGGACGCGCATGCCGTACTGGACGCCGGTGCCGCGGACCGCATCAACGTCAAGCTGGCCAAGGCCGGCGGCCCGGTTGCCGCCCGTCAGATCCTGCAACTGACCCGTGAGCGCGGGATCGCGACGATGGTCGGCTGCATGCTCGAGTCACCCCTGGGGGTCGCTGCGGCTGCGGCCGTCGCCCTCGCCGAGGGGGTGAGCACCTGCGACCTCGACGCGCCACTGCTGTTGGCCCGATCTCCGGTCTCTGGCGGCCCGCACCTCGACGGCCCGCGGCTGACGGTCAGCACGGCTCCGGGCTTCGGGTGTTCCCCGCCGTAGTACTGCGGGACGTGCACGCCGTCACGAGGCCACGGGGTGGGCGTGCCCGCGGCGCCACCGCGGTGCCGGCGTGTCCTCGCCAGCCGCGTCGGGCGCGTCGGGCGCATGGTCGGCTGCGGGCCAGTCGAGGGGCAGCCTGCCCGACCACGGGACCGCGCCGACCAGCACGTCCGCGATGCCGGCTGCCTCACTGCCCGGCCACCAGGCAGCCACGACGGCGTCGACGTGGCCCAGCGCGGGGCCGAGCACCACCGGTCGTCCGGAGTAGACCACCAGGACCACCCGGTCGGCCACCTCCGCCACCCGCTCCACGAGTGCCAACTGGCCCGGGTCGAGGGCGAGGGATGCACGGTCACCCATGCCCTCGGCGTAGGGCTCCTCGTGGACGGTGACCACACCGATGTCCGCGGCAGCGCCCTGAAGGGCAGTGAGGTCCTCATGGGTCGCACCCGTCACCCGCAGGCGGTCGCCGAGGTGGCCGCGGAGCCCGTCGACGAGGGCGCTGCCCGGCGTGATCGCGCCACGGCTGCCGGACCAGTCGATCGTCCACCCGCCACAGGCCAGGCCGACGTCGTCGGCAGCTGCACCCGCTACGAGCACCGTGGCCGTCGGTGCCACGGGCAGGACGTCCGCATCGTCGGCGAGCAGCACGGCCGTCGCAGCTGCCGCCCGGCGGGACAGGGCGCGGTGCGTAGGGTTGCCGACCACGGCGGGCGTTGGGAGCGCCAGCTCGTCGCCGTCGAGCAGGCCCATGGCGTCCTTGACCCTGAGGATGCGCCGCACGGCGTCGTCGAGCCGCGCCTCGGGCAGCTCCCCCGCCAGCACCGCCGCACGGACGGTCTCCCGGAAGCTGGTGTGATCGAAGGGGACCATCACCATGTCGACACCGGCCATCAGGCTGGTGACCACCGCCTCGCGGTAGTCGGGGCTGAGCTGATCGATCGCGACGTAGTCGCTGACCACGAACCCCTCGAACCCGAGCTCTCCCTTGAGCAGGTCGGTCAGCAACCAACGGTGGCCGTGGACCTTGACGCCGTTCCAGGAGGAGTAGGAGGCCATGACGCTGCCCACACCCTGCGCCACCGCGGCGTGGTAGGGGGGCAGGTGGACCGCACGCAGGGTGGCCTCGTCGATCCGGGCGTCGCCCTGGTCGATCTGCCAGTGCGGGATGCTGTAGGCCCGTCGCCACCACTCCACCCACTGGGCGCCACCGGTGGTCCCGTAGGTGGTACCGCCGTCGGCGACGAAGTGCTTCGCGCAGGCCAGGACGTCGATGCCGGGTTGCGCGCCCTGCAGCCCGTCGATCAGCGCCGCCCCGAGCTGGCCGACCAGTTCCGGGTCCTGTCCGTAGCCCTCGTAGGTACGGCCCCACCGGGGGTCCTGGGGCACGGCGACGGTGGGTGCGAAGGTCCAGCGCGCCCCCGTCGCCGCGGTCTCGATCGCCGTCGCCCGGCCGATGGCACGCACCAGCTCCGGGTCACCCGCAGCACCCAGGCCGATGTTGTGCGGGAAGATCGTGGCGCCGACGAGGTTGTTGTGTCCGTGGACCGCGTCGGTGCCGTACAGGATGGGGATGCCCAACCGCGAGCCCCGGGAGGCGGTGACGTAGCCGTCGACCATGGCACGCCAGGCGTCGGGGGTGTTCGGCTCCGGGTTCCCACCACCTCCTGACAGCACCGATCCGATGGCGTGCTCCGCCACCTCCTCGGGGGTGATCGCGGTGCGGTCGACCTGGGTGATCTGGCCGATCCGCTCCTCCAGGGTCATCTCGGCGAGGAGTTCCTCGACGCGGCTGGTCACGGCGGGCAGGGTCACGGGGGCTCCTGGTGCATGCGGGTCATCGCAGTGGTTGCTCGCCACGGGTCGTTGCTGCGCGGTGGGGGTGCGGGCGCACCCCAGGATGTGCTGGTCAACCGTCCTCGGCGATGGCGAACTCGAGCCGTGCGATCGCACCGTCACGGTCGAGGATCGCGGCGGTCTCCTCGACGGTCAGGCCGCGACCGGTCCTGCGCTCGACGCTGCCGTCGGTACGGGTGATGCGGACCTCGTTCGCGCGAGCCGGCAACACCCGGATCGGCGTGGCGCAGAAGGTGGCCTCGAAGCCGCGGTGCCCGTCTGCGAGGTCGGTCCACAGCTCGTCAGCGGGCAGCAGCGGCGCGCCGAGCCAGAGCCGTCCCTCGACCAGCCGCAGGCCGAGTTCGCCCGCGCGGCTGAGCACCTCCTCCTTGACCTGCCCCGTCATCCCCGGCTGCTGCGCGCCCGCGTGGGCCGGGGTGTGCGAGTAGCAGTCGGTGGGGAACGCCCCGTAGGTGGCAGGATCCTTGCGGAACCCGAGCCCGTCCCGGAGCCGCCGGTAGGCCTGCGTGAGCCGTGCGTGCACCGCCGCGTCGACCTCGGGCGCCCGGGTCTCGTGCGCGTCAGCCTCGTGCGCGTCAGCCTCGTACGCGTCGGCCTCGTACGCGTCGGCCTCGTACGCGTCGGCGACCTCCACCTCGATGGTGCGCTCCTGTACGGCCAGGAGCAGCTTGGCCACCATGTGCCAGTAGATCGAGCCGATGCCCTCGTACCCGTGCATCCCGCCGGAGCGCCCCGTGAAGGCGTGGTGGTTGCACAGCTCCTCGTAGACCTGCTGCACCTCGGCCTGCTCTGCCTCGGACCAGCCGGCCTGCGCCATCGCCGCAGCGAGCTCCGCGGCGTTGGTCACATCGGCGCGGAAGTGGAGGCCGCCGCTGGCGTCACGCTGCAGGATGCCGGCCCTGCCCTGGACCAGCTCCTCGAGCACCGGGTGGTCGGCCACCACCTCGGCGGCGATGGTGTTGCGCTCGAGGAAGCTCGGCCGCTCGGGGATCGGGTAGAGGAGGAAGGAGTGCTGATCCGGCCGGTAGAGGGCGGAGTCGAAGAGTGCGTCGACGAGGTCGGCGACCTGCTCGGCGGTCAGCGCCGTCGTCCCGAGTACCGCGACCTGCCCCTCGAGCATCGCCGGCAGGTGCTCGACCACGGCGGTCTGCCCATCGGGGAAGGAGACCAGGTTGTAGGCGTGGTAGAGCCCGTCGTCGCGCCGGGATGCGCGGATCGTGGCGTCGAGGTGGGCCCGTGCCGCGGTGAGGAGCTCGTCGACCGCGGCCAGCTCGACCGCTGCGGTGGTGGTGTCGAAGCCGGCATCGAGGTGGTCGCGGTGCGCCGCTGCTGCCGTGCCGAGCGCGTCCAGCAGCCCGCGGCGCGCAGTGGCATCGCTGACCGCCACCTGCGGGTCGGTCCCTGCGAGCGCAGCGGAGATGTCCTGCAGCCAGGTCCGGACGGGCTGGCTGAGCTCCACCGGCACGTCCCGTGCCTCGACCAGGTGCTGCTGCAGGAAGCCGAGGTAGCGCTCCAGCTGGTAGAGGGTGACCATCGACAGGCCGTAGCCGGCGAGCGCGTTGTTGGCGTCGTTCCACTCCGGGCGCTGGGTGTGCATCCAGATGCCGCCCCCGGCGACGTAGCTGGACAGCTTGGCCAGGGCCGGGACCAGCAGCTTCTCCGCCATCGTGACCCGGACCAGGTCGCCGTCGGCCACCAGGAGCTTGCCGTCGGCACCGATCCGCTCCACGCGGTCCTCCACCTCGGCGTTGCGCTGGGCATCGAAGGTGATGGTGTCGCGCGGATCGGCGAGCAGCTGCTCGTAGCTGGCGATGCGGTAGGGCACGTCGGCGTAGGTGAACACCGCGCGGTCCAGCCAGGAGGCCAGGGCCCCGGGTTCCGCCGCCTCCCAGGCTTCCAGGAGGCGCAGGAGGTAGACGATCTGGTGGTCACCCCAGTAGCCGATGTTGCTCCACGGGTCCTCGGGGTCGGGCACCTCCCAGTCGATGCCCTCGCGGGCGATCCGGTACGGGTTGTGGCCGTCCGCGGTGCTGGCGTTGACGAAGGTGGCCACGACCCCCGACAGGTACCGGGGGTAGGAGCGCAGCAGCGCCTCCCAGTTCTGGAAGATGTCGCGCCAGTTGCCCTCATAGCGGAGCAGGGGGTCGCCCTCCTCGTCGGTCACCCGGATGGAGAAGCGGTTCCAGGGGCGGCTCGGGTCGCCGTGGCGCCGGGAGAACGCGAGCGGCAGGTACTCCAGCACCAGCCGCAGCAGGTCCGCATCACCGCTGTCCTCCGCCAACCGCACCAGCGCACCCCGGTCGGTCGTCCGGCCGAGCCCGCTGATCGCCGTGGCGTGGCGCTGCTGCACCTCGCGGTTGCGCTCGGCGAGGAACCGCGACACGTCCCCGGTGTCGAGCACGTAGCCGTCGACGAAGATGCCCCCACGCATGCTGTTGAACA
>LKMJ01002246.1_pt1 | contig 17613 bp, 17 predicted proteins | sample 643391 | NCBI WGS metagenome assembly LKMJ01 (sample SAMN04112250, study PRJNA286221) | soda lake metagenome | biome: soda lake; feature: Kulunda Steppe; material: water; isolation source: sample PL-Br10 brine of Picturesque Lake | place: Russia: Kulunda steppe | collected 2010-07
GGCACAGCATGTTCTGCCTTGTGGGCACAGCATGTTCTGCTTTGTGGGCACAGCATGTTCTGCTTCGTGGGCACAGCATGTTCTGCTTTGTGGGCACAGCATGTTCTGCCTTGTGGGCACAGCATGTTCTGCCTTGTGGGCACAGCATGCTTTCAGCTCAGGTGCATTATTTTCTAGCAGATGAAGCTAGAGCACTTGAGGCTGCCGATCAGATTATGGCAGCCCGGACGTGTGTTTGCTTCTCACACACTCCTGTGCAGCAACATCACCGGTCTTTGCGGCACGACAGCCCAAATCTCAACCAGCCCCGTGGGAAAAGGACTTATAGCTAGTTGTTGACAAGGCAAATGCCTGCCTGTGCTCACCAAAGCACCCTTGGCCCATGCTGGGAGATGCACTCAAGGTCCTGCCAGCACCTTTGGTGGAGGGGTCAGGTCCTGCCAGCACCTTTGGTGGAGGGGTCAGGTCCTGCCAGCACCTTTGGTGGAGGGGTCAGGTCCTGCTAGCACCTTTGGTGGAGGGGTCAGGTCCTGCCAGCACCTTTGGTGGAGGGGTCATTTGGTGCCTACAGGCCCCAGGCAACCCCTTATCCTTAATTGATGTAGGGAGTAATACCACTGTCTGCGCAAATTTTTTCCTGTTTCCCTCAACCAGCGCTCAGTGCCCTGATGCACCTTTGCTACGCTCCACAGGGTTCTGGCGGCGCGGTTCCATGCCAGCCCCCCGCAGGTGCTGGACTACCACAAGCTCCGCTCTGCCTCCTCCCTAGACCTGGCTGAAGCCCCAGCAGGTAATTGGGAAAAGGCGCGAAGCCTGTCTGTGCCAATCTGCCAGCTGCCAGCTGCCAGCGTGTATTTAGCACAGATCCACCAGGACAGGTCTACTCTTCAGGCAAAAGACTGGACATGAGAGAGCCTAGGTAAGCCACCGCCTGAGCAGACCAGAGCAGCAGGAGGCAGGGCTGGCTGTGGACCTTGATGCGTGGCCTGGACATGCAGAGCAGCGCATTAATGATAAGGCTTGGCCCCTGGTTCAAAACGTGTTTAGAAGGAGCACCTCAAGCTCAGGGACGTCTTGTCCAACTGCTGCACATGCTAAATGGTGCAGACAAGGCAAAAATGGTGTCGATGAGGCTTCAGTGCAGAACACATGCTTGGAGGAGCAGGGAGGCGCCAGTGGAGAGGGTTTGGAAGGAGAGGTTGCAGATTTAAGTCTCTACCTGTTGAGTCTGTCAAGCGCTCTTGCTCTGTGAGGTCTCTGTCTATGAATACTAAGTCCAGGCTGCACGCCGGTGTAGATGGTATTGTTCAGACAAACTGTGGAAGAATGCACTAGTTGACCTCCCTTCAGGCTGCTAGTGGCGTGCACTAATGAACTCACACCTTGCGTGCTGACAAAGCCTGCACGTCATCAACCAGACTGGCGGTGCTGTGCGCGTTTGACCATAGACAGCAACAGGTGGTGATGGCCAGCTCAGCATCATCAAGCGCACCGAGCAACAGCACCTGGCCCCACACACTGCAGGTGCCCCCGCGTCTCCTGTCTTGCTCACACCTCCTGTGCCTGGCCTTCCTGCCACCACTGCCCCCCTTGACCCAGCCATGACGTCTGTTTTTGAAACTGACGCGCCAGATGGAGGGGGGCATGTGGATGAGGGGGAGCAGGGCAAGCAGGCAAAAGCGGGTGAACAAGGCAGGGTGAGGGGAGAGATGCCCAAGAAGGACACATCGCCTGGCAAGGCTGAGGGAAGGAGGAGCAGCAGCATCAGTGCTGGCCTGATGGGCAGCACGCCCCTGGCGGCACCCAACGTGGAACCTGATGATGGGCAAGCTAAGGCAACGGAGGCTGGAGCGCCACCAGGGACGCCGCACACGCTTGGCGCAGGTGTGGGTTAACCTCTCACTTGGGGTGTCTGGAAAAAAAGTCGTGGTTCCTTTACTCAGAAGAGGCTTGTGACCCCAAGCTGACCTGGGGCTTGCTTGGCATGCGGTCACTAAAATGTGTGTCCTGCGAGTTACTTGCGTGTGCACGACTTCAAGTTACTTCACAGGCAATGCCTGCTCTGAGCTGGGTCTCCTGCTCTCCTTTGCCAAGTCAAACTTGTAAAAATATTTTGCTAAGTTCATGGATAATGGTGATCATGAAGAGAGCTGTTCCATTGATTTGGATGGCACGTGAAATTGCAAGCATAGTTATGATTTTGCAACAGAAGGAAAATATGCGCATGCCCCAAAGTCATGCACAATCTAAGGCTGGTCAGGGGCATGCAGGATTTAGGCTGGTGCCCGGTATCATGTTGCAACCTAGGCCAGTATGATCTGTGTTGAACATGAGCAACCTTGATCTTTGCTTTTGCAACTCAACATCCAAAAATACATGCTTTCTTCAAATGAAGTCAAATGAAGTCAAATGAACCATATCACAGATGTTGGCGTGCGCCCCGCCTGGGAACCAGCCTTTGAAGCACTGGGGGCTGTGCGGCAGAGGGAGCAGGAGGCACAAGATGCACAGGTAAAAGAAGTCCACCCTGAGATCTAAGCACAGGCAAGTCTATCATTTCTGTGATACCATCTCAGCAAGGCCTGGAAAGTGCATCATTTAAACTGCATTTTTGCCCCTGCTGTTGATGTTTGACTCAGGAAAGAATTTGGGCACGTGGGAGATATTGACTGGGAGGCTCCACTTGCATACAGGGCCCTCTTCTGCTGTGCAACCATGCAGTCCATACCACTGGTCATAATGTGGCTCCAACTTGCCTCTGCTATTAGTTCAAAACGCCGGCACACAGCATCTTGCGCAATAAATATGCACACACACATACACACACACACAAAATCTGCTTCCGGTGCAGGCCCGCAGCACGGTAGCCTCACCCCTCACTGCCCTCAAAGAGGCTGGCGCACGCATGGCATTCTGGAAGCCCAGCAGTGGGGCGCGCAAGCGCAACAGGAGCACAGGAGACGGGACGCCCACCAAGGACCGACGCCCCACACTGAGGGACCAGCTGCCATCACACCCGCTCCCCAGGGACGCTTGGCGCGGGTCCACAGGTTTGTGGTTGTTCAGGGCCAGGTAAAGGTATTCCTAGATAGACAGCTACTGACGCACCCGCTCCCTGGCAACATGTCTCAACATCCCATGCCGCCACCACCACCACCTGCGGCACACGCCCCCCCTCCTAATGCTTGGCGTTGCCGACATGCTGGCAAATAAGCACAAGCTTAACCCCGTTTTGAGGCAAAGCAGCGCCTTTTGAGTATCCTCGGGCAGTCTCCTTAGACCATGCTGCCTTCATCTGGTTTGCGTAAGCTCGGCCATATCCTGGCAGCAGACTTGCTATGACTGTCTTCGTCGACCTCATCCTGTGGCCCACAAGCCCAAGCGCCGTTTCTTGTATTGCTACGACGTATAATACGGCATGTTTCATAATACCAGCTGGGTAACAGCTCTTCCTGGTTCTGCAGCGACATCAGCTACGAGCGTCTCCAGCTCGCCCCAGCTGGAGACGCGTGTAGTTGATGTCGCTGCAGCTTGCACCCAGCTGGGTACCAGCCCCTTCCTGGTTCTGCTGCAAACTGCAGCGCGTGCATTGTCCCCGTTGCTCTGGTTCCTTGCCCCTAGCTGAGACTAAAACAGTTTGGCTTTTGATAACCCCTTGCTGTCTACGCCTGGGGTGGTCTAGCTGGTGCCTGCTTAATTGACTTGGTGAAGAAGAGACAACAGTCTGTGGCTCCCATGTGCGTGCTCAAGGAGCTTGCAAAGCCACCGGGGTTTGAAAATCCACCGAAGGGCGTCTACCCTTGGTCTTCACACGTGATCACGCGTTCATGCGTGATCACTTGTTCATACTTGTTCACATTTGATCACTTAATCATATTTGTTTATGCATGATCATTTGCTCACACGTGATCACTTGTTCATGATACCTTTGTCTTTGGGCCTTGCGCTTGTTTGCTGTCTTGCTAGATGACCTGCTTGGTGCTGCTTGCTTGCTGCCTTGCTAGATGCCTTGCTAGATGCTGCTTGCTTGCCTGCTTGATGCCTTCAGGTCTGGGCCTTATGCTTATGCTTGTGTTTGAGCAGGCTCATTGGCTTCGTCAAGCACAGCCTCTGAAGTGAAGACCGTGGAGAGCGGGGCTGCAGGTATGATCTCATCTGGAGGAGAAGTTTTATAAGTGGGTAGGCACTTCGCACCAGCAGAGGGGGTACCCTGAAGGTACAGCCAGCAGATGAGGATGCGGCATTAGCAGGATTTTGATATGCAGATTGTTCAATGACCGGGACATTATGGAGATGCCAAGCAAGATTAATCTTGCTATTGGAGCAGTAAACGTGCAAATCCAGGCTTGCTGCTGCCTGATCGCATTTTGGTAGGCTGATCTACCATGAGCTCGCCTGCCTTGCAACCTGCCTGACAAGTAGCCCACACCTCTGATCTCTGGAGCCGAAATTGTTCATGTTGGAACTGAAGGTGTCCTGCTCCTTGGCATTCTGGTAGTACCCCATTTTGTCGACATCTTCCCTGTCAGACAGCATATGCCCGGTTCTGTCCACACCTGTCCTGTCAGACAGCATGCCCGGTTCTGTCCACACCTTCCCTGTCAGACAGCATATGCCTGGTTCTGTCCACACCTGCCTGCCTCGTTTTGTCCACACCTTTCCTGTCAGACAGCGGCTTTGGAACTTGAGAGCGCTGGCTGGCACGCCAGGTAAGCCTCTCTTTTGGAGGAAGACCGGCCCCTGCTCCTCTCCTTTCAAACATGCGCACCTTTATTCTTACATGCGCGCCTTTATTCAAACATACACACCCCTTTTTTAAACGCATACGTCTTCATTTGAGTACGTACGCATGCCTTGCGCAGATCTGCACGATCCACAGCCTGCACAATCCGCGCAATCTGGATGCTGGCGCTTGTCCCATTTCACAGGCGTTGATTAGTGCTGAGGGCTCCATCGCAGGTTGGGCCTGCTTGTTTGTTGTGCACACAGGCCGCAAGTCTTTGATGGAGAAGCTGCTGCCAGCGCGCTTGTTTGTCAAGGAGCCCACTCCCGACTTTGCGGCCCAGATGCTGCACAGCTACCAGCGCGAACAGCCCTGCGCCAACACAAGGCATGGCGCCATACCCACCCCAGAAGGTGTGCTGCACGTGCGAATGAAGCCCAAGGTCCAATGTTTGGGGGTTGACTCCTTGCTGTATTGACTGGATTTGGACTGAATGAGATGAGCTATTGGCATGGGCATGTTTTCCACCTCCTGAATGCACACAAGGCTTACAAGTTGTACAAGTTGTAAGTTACAACAACACCATGCCATCATCAATCATTGCACCTATCTGCAGTGTGTGTGTGTCTCATTGCACTTTGAATGTTGAGCACCCTTGCTCCTTGCGCCTTTTGCTCCTTGCGTGCACGGACGCTTCTACAGGGTGCCCTCGTGCACACACTGGCGCTTCTACAGGGTGCCCTCGTGCACACACTGGCGCCCCTCCGCGCACTTTGCCCAGCGCCCGCGAGTGCCCAGGTGCCCCTGCATGCATCGGCCCCTGCATGCATCCGCGAGTGCCCAGGTGCCCCTGCATGCATCGGTGCCCCTGCATGCATCCGCGAGTGCCCAAGTGCCCCTGCATGCATCGGCATCCCTAAGCATGATCTTGATATCCCTGTAGGACACCTGCCTTGTGAGCCGCGTGCGCTTGACATGGCGTTTCTAAGCCTGCACCGACACCCTTTGGGTGCACTGTGCCTGTGTCTGCACTGGTATCCTCTATGCGCACTGTGCCTGGTGCGCGGGTCAAGTGCCCCACACACTTGATGCGCGGGTCAAGTGCCCCACTCACTTGATGCAAGGTCGAGGTGCTCCCGCATCAAACTGGAGGAGTTGAAGGATGCCTTAGAGTAGCTTACAAACAGGCGCCTGCAAGCGCACACTTGATGCAAGGTCAAGGTGCTCCCGCATCAAAGTGGAGGAGTTGAAGGATGCCTCAGAGAAGCTTACAAACAGGCGCCTGCAAGCACACGTCCGGCTAGAAGCACTAGTCCACGCAGCAACACGCTAGCAACACGCCACAAGCGCACGCACTGCACCCCGGGCACAAGCATGTTCCACAAGCCAGGCCCGAGCAAAGCACAAACTGCGCCCTGGCCACAGGCCCACTGCTGCCCGCCATGGCGCTGGGTCAGCAGCAGACCCCGTACGAGCTCCATGGCCCCGCTTTGCCACCTGGGCACGGGCAGCCTACAACGCCCAGCCAGGGGCTAGCTGCAACAGGCCCAGGCCCAGCTGCTCCCCTGGACAGCTCCCCCCAACCAGCTGCACCACCAGCAGTGGCACCTAGGGAGACTACAGCATTGGATGCAGCACCTGGGGCGCCAGCAGAGCCAACGTCACCTGTACCACCATCATCATCATCATCATCAGCAGCAGCAGCAGCAGCAGCAGCAACTGCAGCAGGAGGCGCAGGAGGCGCAGGTGACGCAGGCGCGGCAGCAGCGCCAGAGGGCACGCGTGTGGACACGCTTGTGAGTGGGCCAGGAGGGCAGTCCGTGGCGCTGGCCATGCAAGTGGACCCGCGCTCCCAGGGCGTCGTCTCATTCGTGAGAAGCGCGGGCAAGGGCAGCAGCAGTGGCGGGCAGCATCAGCGGCAGCCGCCGCCGCAGCAGCAGCAGCAGGCTGGCGTGCCCCGCCGGCAAGCAACGTCACGGCGCGGGCCGCTTAGTCTTGGGGCCATGGGCCCAAAGCGGCGTGAGCGGCAAGGTTTCGCGGGCGCGCCCGCTTCCGCACCCGGTGCACAAGCTCAGGTGCCTGTCATGCCCCCAGCCACCACCCTGGCCTCCAACCCCTTTGTCCCCCCTGCCGCAGCCCCCGCCATGCCTCTGCAGGCTTTGGTGGGCAGCGGCGCGGTAGCTGCTGGGGATGGTGGACCACACGCAGCGGTGCCGCTTGCTGCAGGCAGTCATGGCAGTGGCAGCAGCAGTCCCACTGCGCAACTGGTCACAGGAGGCGTGGCGGCAGGGGCTGCGGGGCCTCCGGCCCTGCAAGAACAGCTGAGGGTTGGCGCTCGGGTGCCAGAGGCGGCAGAGGGGGTGGCCGGTCTACCTAGCACGTTGCCTGGAGGTGCAGCAGATTCAGCGCTGCCTGGAGGTGCAGCAGAATCAGCGCTGCCTGGAGGTGCAGCGGGGCCTGTGCTGGGGGAGCTGGGGGTGCAGGGGCAGGCAGGGGGAGTGGAGCGTGCACAGGGCAGTGTTGGAGGTGCTGCAGGGGATACAGGAGACGAGGCACAGCTGAGGGGTGAGGGCAGGGGACAAGAAAAGCGCGCTGCAGGGGATGCTGTAGGGGATGCTGCAGGGGATGCTGAAGGGGATGCTGCACGGGAGCAAGCCGAAGGCACAACTGAGGAAAGCTCAAAATCCCTGGAGGAGGATCAAGTTGAGGGAGCCTTGAGGGGGGAGCGAGAGCAGCCAGTAGGCAAAGCTGCAGCAGCAATGCCTGCCGTTCCTGTGCAGGTGTGGAGGGAGGGGCCAGCAGTACCTTTTTGAGAGCGGGCGACCTGCCTTGCCTCCATTGAGCAGCCACTCCTATCTCAAGGAAGCAGGATCTTTGAAAAAGCTGTGGCACACAAACACCCTTTTTAGCATGGCCCACACTGTAACATGTACGCATGCTCACAAAATATCATGAAACATCATGCCTCAATCATGATTTTCCACCGTACACTAGTGCATGCCACAGCTGTCTAGGTGTACAGAGCAGCTCCTTTTATCAATCTGCGGCCAGCTAGCAACAACAAAGCTCCTGGCACCATGACACAAATTACGTCTTCAGATGCAAGCGGCGCCAGTGGCTGAGGTGCAAGTGGCTGAGGCTGCCTGGAACGAGCTAAAATGGGCATCCTGGCAGCTAATTTCCCCGGTTTGGCTGCTAGCTTTGTCTGTGTACCAGGTAGGAAGCATGTTGCTTCATTATGAGTCCCCAACAACTTCAATGCATACAAGTAACTAGGCCGCCAAGACTGTTTATGATGGCATGTCATACTTGCATCAATGCCCACAAGGGAAGACAGCTATGCTTAGCTTCTTCAATGGACGAAGCTCTCTGCTCATGCAGATGAATGCAATCCACGGAGCTGTTGCGGTGAGGTCTTAAAAATGAATTAAAGGAGGAGGCTGCAGTTTATCATACTGCTTGGCTCAACTGGCTTTGGGGTGTGATCATGCATTGTAATTTGTCATGGTAAATTGTGCCTGGTCTACAACCAAAAGGGTCTGTCCAAATCATGGGGCATTAGCTGTTCTATGGTCCTTGATTAGCACAACTTTGCTAGGAAACCTGGCCACGAGAATATTCCTGCAACACGCTTCCAAATTGTTAAGATTGATGTTCTGCAGCTTGCTTTGATTGACAAAGCCCTTTGATGTGTAGACGCTTCCAAACAAGACAGCCTGCACATGCAAGGTCACCCAAAAAAGGCAAAGAAACATGCACTTGCACGCACATGTGCACTTTCCCGCACATGCCTGCAGGTCACAGTGTGGAGCGTTAGGGCGCTGGGATTGGCGCTTTTGTCTGTGTGGGATAGTCTGCGTGCAGTAAGGTGTGCTCCAAGCAAGGCGTATCCTGGGGAGCCTCTTTGGAACAGGTAGGGGTCGAGTCCCCCAGAACTAAGGCACTACCCAGCCAGGGTTTGAGTAGGGCATAGCATGCAGGGAGAGGATCTTGCGTTGCAGTGCACACTTTCCCTCTTCTTGCTGAATGCGCACTGGCTTCCCTTGCCCTTCTGCTTCGTCTTCACCCTCTGCACCTGCCCATGCTTCACTATATCGTGCAGGGCCCACCGTCTGAGCTCGTTGCTGCTGCAGCCTGCAGTATTTGTTGCTGCAGCAACAGCAGGAGCTGTTGATACTCAGCTGTGGCGCATCCTAGGCGCTTGGACTTCCGTGAGGCTCCTGCTTCTGGGATGATTTGTACCTCAGAGCCATCAGCTTGAGACACTTTAATGATCATAGCTAGCATGCCTGCCATATTTGATCAAGAAAACGGTCATTGGGTGACTTTTGCAAAGAAAGGAGATCCTACATTCCTCTAGATGCTATTGTAAACTATGAACGCCTTTAAATAGCATTTCCCTAGCTTTCTAACAATAGACTGCATGATGAACAACCATAGAAACAATTAAACTTCATAGCCATTTCAAATGGATAGGTGAGGCCTGCCCTACCAGGTTACCTAGGACAACACAGTATTGTCAAGGCTTGTTCATGAGCTCTCAAAAAAAAGTATTTGTTCCTTTGTCAGTTGTGGTGTGTGGACTGGTTGCGGACAGCGACAGTGTACACCAGGCAGACAACAGGTTGCCCGCGATGAGACTGCAGAGTCCCTAATACTCTTATCCTTCCCTACACTTTCTTTCCCTCTTCATCCTGCAAATAGGCAAGGTCAGCACTGCATGCAGCTGCTGTCAGACGCACTCACACTGGACTGGGTGGATGGACTGGACTGGGCGCTGCGACACCTGTTGCCCCCCAAGGGCTAGGGGGGTCATCTTACAAGGTAGCTACTAGCCTAGTAGGAGCAAACAAGAAATTACTGCAAGTTCGTCTTTGACGTGCTCAAATAGAGCTATAGCTGAATTGACAACAGGATCAAATATTTCAACATCTGACTCAATCAACCTCTGGATCACAATGCAGCATTAACCTGGCACTGCTCTCATCCAGAGTTACACCTTTTCCCCTTTTCGAAAGTTGTCAGTGCTTTCCTGTGGAGGCCCCTTTTATCTTGCACGCCTTGCCTAGTTAGACTGTTGTTGATTTCCTTCCTCAACTGCACGCAAACTTTGTCATTTCATCTTAGACACTATGGATTATTTTTTGGCTGGAAAAGACCAGCAACAAAACAATTAGCCTATCGACCAGGCTGGCGGTTAAATAACTAATTTGTATCGCCTGATGCTTGTAGTACCTTCCTTCACTTACATATTGTACACTTGACCTTGCACGCGTTGAATATTTGAATAGCCGGCATAGCGGCTATACCAGGGCAATTAATCCAATTTAAGAGAATTTTCACAAACTCTTAATGCAGAGTGGCAGGCCTTCAGGGGGGCATGTGCTGCCCTAAGTAAGGGCATGCATGAAAGGATTAATCCTTTCATGCATGCCCAATATTGGCATGTGCCTTCATGGCCCAATATTGGCATGTGCCTTCATGGCACAATTTATGCATGCCCAGGATGGTTATCTTGCCTAGACAAGACTCCTACCAGATAGGACACTTGAGTTCAGTGTGCCCTGCTGTGGCACAGGGTGCCACCCAGTGGGGTAGGTAGTTTACACGATAACTCACTGGCAGCATCTGCCCGGCAGCTGTATTCTTGACTCAATTTGTCATGAACAAAAGAATTCATGAAGAACAATATTGGCAAGTAGAGGACTAAGGACACTACCTTGCGGTGTACCCTTGTCCGAAACTGCGCGTTGACCGGAAACCTCGTCTATTCTTATCATAAGAATAACGTCGGAATGTTGTTTTTCGTTATCATAAGAACAACTTATTCTTAGAATGATTCTAAGGATCGTTTCCATCCATGCAAGTGCAAAAGAAATATCAATTTGTTTTATTCCTTCTGTTTATGTTTTACAAAATTTACAATAGGGAATTGTCATAGGATCATTTCAAAAAACAATTTGCAAAATTCTAGTCATTCAATTGTTACTAATCAACAATTATGATTCAATATTTTAAAATTCATCAAAGCCCTCATAGTTTAGAGGGCTTTCACGAGGAAAAGAAAGAATGACGTTTTTGATTTGGTGAAGTTGGTGATGGAGGTCAGATGTAACCCCTGACTACTGAACTAGTGGTGTGTACCTGTGCACATCTATCAGGGGAGAACTATTTCTTTTCCAAATATCAATAATATCAATAAAACAATGGTTGGAAGGGTTAAGAAAGTCTCTGGATATAGGTTTGGGAAGAATGTCTGAACAGGAACAGCATGAATGGCACGTATGCAGCAAGTGCTTGGTCTGCGTCCTACTTGTTGAATGTCATTGACTTGGAACTATTTGTTGCGCAATTAAGAGGAAATTCAAAAGTCGCAAACCTGCTGAGCCCTCCTAAACTTGTATTGCTCTTGAGCCAGGAACCTTTTACACTTGCAATGGCATGCGCAACGCTGGGTTTCTTAGGCAGCATCTTGCCAAAACGCGTCATGCATAATGGTCGCTCAGCATTACATCTTAGGTGTTCAGAAGAGCTCAGAGAAACAGGGACAGCTGCTAGGTAGCCTGACCGCTGTGCCCTCTGATTCCTCAGCTAGAGTGGCAAGGAGGGCATCGACCTGCACATACGACATTTGAGAAATTGCATGTAAGCAGGAGACATGTTCGACCCTCACACAGTTGCAATATTGCTCTTTCATGAGCTCAACCTAAGCAGTCAAGTGTGGCATCACGGGACTGCTTGAATGCAGAGAAATCAGGGTGCTAGGGCTCTTGGCAAGAGGAAAGCCACGGGGATAAGCTGTGTGCCGCAGAGAAAGTGCTAAATGTCCTCCCCTTCTCCTAGCCAAACATTATCACATGTTCCCCCCAACGTCCAGCATCAACACCACGAACAAGCATGGACAAAATGCTGCTACGATTGCTCTGTCCGCACCTCCTCTGCGGTCAAGATGCCTGGTGGCAACGCAGATGCCCGTGCATGCAGATCATGCCCACCCTCTTCCACCTTGTCCGGCCCATGCCTGGTTGTCCTTGTAGGGTGCACCGACCCAGTCCCCATCCCTTCTTCCACTAAAGCCATTGTTTGTTTCCGTCTTGCCGCCTCCCCCGCGGTCTCCCCTTCAGCTGGCAGTCCTTGAGCGTCGCCGCTGCTGCCTCCGGCTCCTCCTAGAAGCTTCCTACCCCCATCCCTTCTGACCCCAGTGCTCCTCTTCTGGGGTGCTGTCACCTCCATCCCAACATCATGACCGCGCTGAGCGTCTCCAACCCCACTTGCACCGCCTCTTTGGTCTACCCCCTCCACACCGTCCCCCCCCCCTTCCGCATCTTCTCCGTCCTTTCCTGTTGTACCTTTTCTACTCCCCTCTCCCCCACAGCCTCCCTCAAGCCCATCTTTCCCCCACCCCCTGCTCAGAGCAAGCAGCTCCGTACGCGCAGTGCGCCCTTGTCCGCCTTCCAGCACGGAGGACCTTTCTGTGTCCTCGTGGACACCCTGTGGTGCAGAGGCATTGCCTGCGCTGTGCTGCTGACTAGCAGACTGACTATACTTTGGCTGCTGCTGCTGCTGCTGCTGAGAGAGGGCCTGTACAGGAGCGCCCACAGGCTGTATATTGCCCCGAGGCGCCACCCTTTGCCACACTTGCTTGAGGCCTGTAAGGGCCCAAGGGGAGCGAGGGAACTGCCGCAGGCTCTGCAAGAGGAAGAGGAGCAGCACTTTTGGTTACAGCGTGCATTTGGGGCAGGGGAGGTGACACAGGCCCTACAAGAATGAGCAGTGCATATGGGGCAGGGGAGGTGACACAGGCCCTACAAGAATGAGCAGCGCAGCGTACAGCTTGGTTATGGCATGCACGCTGCAGGGGGCAGGGGAGCTTGCACAGGGTCTGCAATAGAGAGCAGTGCAGGTCAGGGCTTGGTTATGGTTCAAAACTAATAGCGCACATGCTGTGAGGGGCAAGGGAGCTGGTGCAGGCCCTGCAAGGAGGAGCAGCAACATAAAACAGGAGGGCAGGCCGTGAGGAGCATGAGGACTGCCACAAGCCCTGATATGAAAGAAGACAGAGGCAAATGTGAAGTAGCTAGGTCTGCCATTGAGGTCTGCTTAGCACTAGGCTACCAAGTTACCAGGATGGAACAAAGTCTGGGCTATAAACAGGCAGGAAAAGGGATGCTGAGCATGGGAAGTGCTGGCAGCTGAGAAAGGAAAGGCAATAGCAAACTTGTGGATTTTTGTTGAGAGCAAGATGAGACAAGAGATCATAGACGCGCACATAAGGAGCAGTGTGTGTGGGAGATAGCAAATATAGAGGGGGCTCGCACTTAGTCCAAGGATGCAAATTCAGAGATGTTGTTCTGCACTAACACATGGAAAAGAGGAGAAAGTGAAGCAGGCTTTCATGCAAGGTAGCAAAAACCTGAGCCAGGACATGTCTCACATCCTCTTACAAAGGCCGGGAAGGTGTGCAGATTTAAAATGTGAGTAAGGCCACCAGAACAGCCCAGGTCGTGCTCACTCCAACGCATATCACCAGGAACGGTGTACAGCTCAGCAGCCTATCATTAAAGGCGCTTTGACCATCTTTTTGTGCTAAAACCACATGATCAAGCACTGGAGCATTGCGCACCTGCATATAGGCCAGGGCCGCTTCAGTAAGATGGTTGCCTTGCAAAAGAACCCACCCAAGGCAGTCGTCCTAAATTCATACAGCACAGGCAAAAAGCCAGGAGATTTGAAATGCTTTAAGCTGAAAAGCTGAGTGCCAGCTGCAGCATGGCAGGACAAATGCATGTGCTATTCACAAGGACTTGAAGGTTAAAGCAATCTTTCTGCTTGAGTCCTCACCGAGAACTGGAAGAAGCGTGGTGGTTCCCTGTAACCATGAGGAACAATGCAACAGAGATGTCAAGGAAACGCCAAATTGAATGCCACAATTGGACGCCAAGAGGATTGTATGTGCATGCGATTTAGGCCAAATGCAGTCACAGCACATAATAACAAGCTAATTGATCAGCATCGCGTGCTTATCAGCTGTAGGCGGATACAAGGTGGCGGAGGTGGAAGCTTCCACAACCCAAAAAGTGTCCATTGAAAAGACAAGGTTTTCCATCACCACCAGTCAGTTGTGCCTGTGTGTGGCTCCGAAACATGGATCAAAGTCTCGGCGCTTATGTATCCAATCATGAAAAGCCTTGGCGCTAATGTATTCAGCCGTACGCCCTTTTGTAGTGATGAGCAATCCTTTCATTTGAGCCAGTGAGTGATTGCTCATGTTACAAACATGTGACAAGAGCGTTTGCTAAGAGCGTGAGCATAAAGAAAATCAGAAATTCAGGGAAGTAAAAAGGGGAAAGGTCAAAGGAATGCAAGCAGGAAAAGGGATGACATGGGTCAAAGCCTTTTGAGATATGTGCTTACTTTGGCCCCTATGTTCTCAAAGCTTGCAAACAGGCTTGCCGTGAGCATCACCCTATTAATGAGTTGTTGGGGCATGCTGCGCTGTACCCATTGGCTGCTTAATACTTCGCTCACTCAGTGATGCGCCTTACATGTAGCCGGTGGAGACTTCAATTATTTTTGCGGCCTGCAGGTGTGCCGCCGCCGCGTCCAGATCATCCTCTAGTGCTGCGAGTCGTGCTCTTGCCATCTGCAACCAGAGGTCACAAGAACAAAATGTTGTGACAAAAGATAAATAACATATTGTCACAACAAAATGTCCTGACAGACCGGCCAAATGATGCATCAGCTGGCAGATCCCCGAAAAACACAGGTGACAGTGCTAGGACTTTCCAGCACATTCCTGGTGTGTCTTGCTTACTGTCATGTGCTCTGCAGTTGATGTCGCGCAAGTGTAACAGGGCCATAAAGGTGTGTTGATCTTGTCCTTTCCCTAAAGATTGTGCTTGGGCAAGCTGTTGAACAATGAGAGGGATGTACAACAGTCGGCATGCAAAGGATGCTAGCCAAATCGCCCTGGCTTGCATCACTGTCCATCAGAGCTGCTAGGCTCTGGCAGGTGGCCCAACCTGCCATCACCGCTGCATAAGTTTGCAGCATCTCCATTCATCAGAGCTGCAAGCCAGACCGCACTGAGTGGCAACCCTATTATGCGTGGTAAATGTGAGATGTATTTACCCTCATCTGGCTGACCTCCCAATTCATCACACCCTCTTCTGGCCAGCAATGCTTTTCGTAAGGCTTTGGCATCTCAATTCATGACACTCTCATCAGGCATCTCCATGCATGATACTTAGCTCCCATCTGAGGACACAATGCTGGAGATTTGGAACATGGTCAACCTCCAAAGCATGCGGTGCCGAGTTTGGATGATGGCCACCAGAAATGGAAATGCCAAAACAGGTAAGGATGGTGAGCCCACACTCAGTGCGCTGTCTACTGTTTGCGTTGCATCATCCACACGAGCCCACACTCCTCACCGGAAGGCGATACACCAGTGTGGACTCATTTCTCTGCCATCACTTACCATCAACAGCATCAATGCTCACACTGCCAACACAACCCACTAGCTTCACCTTGAGGCCACTCACCAGTAGGCTCATTCCCAGCCATCACAGCCTGCACCACTCACCAACCAAAGGCCCTTCACTGGTGCGCCCATCCCCTGCCATCAATCAAAGCCTGCTGCCCTCGATGCTTACACCCACACCCTTTACCAAACGCCATTCGCCCGTGCGCCAATCCCCAGCCATCAAGGTCTGTGCCACCCACCAGCAGGCTGATCCCCAGCCATCACAGCCTGCACCACCCACCAGTAGGCTCATCCCCAGCCATCACGGTCTGTGCCACCCACCAGCAGGCCATGCTCCGAGATCGCTTTGTAAGCCAAGCTGAAAAGCCCCAGGCCAGGCCCAGGCTCAGTGATGGCATCTGCCCTCAGAGCCGCTGCTGCCGCCTCTGAAGCCTGCAGTTCCTTGTATGCCCTGCAGTGCACCAGCACGCAACACACAAACGAATGAGCGCACGTGCGCGCGCACACATATGCGCATGCAGGGTTTCAAATGGAACCTGCTTAGAGGGCACATGCTGCTGCCTCTTGTGCTGCCAAATTCCCAGCACAAGAAAGAAATTGAGCAGGTCTGTACTCCTGCTCCATGCAGCAATGCAGCTGCAAGCCGTGCGTGTGCCATACTCTTCACAAAACAAAGCTTGCCTAGATCAACACACATGTCCCTCATGCACGCACAAATGCATGCACACCACACGAACAAGCACACAAACACAAAGATATGCACGCACGCACATACATTCACACACACAGACGCATTAACGTACACACAGAGGTATGCACACACATGCTTACACACACAGACACACAAACAAATGAACACACGCACACACGACACGCGTGCGCACCTTTGCCGTGCTGAGCGTGCTGGATTTGGCACAGCTGCACTAATGCTGGAGTTGGAGTGCAGCGAGGCTGCCTGGGCCGCATAGGCAAAAGCGCGCACAAGGTGATAGGCAGCCTGCACAAGGTGATAGACACAAGGTGATAGACAGCCTGCACAAGGTGATAGACACAAGGTGATAGACACAAGGTGATAGACAGCCTGCACAAGGTGATAGGCAGCCTGCACAAGGTGATAGACACAAGGTGATAGACAGCCTGCAGCCAAGGCCATACGAGGTGATAAACAGCCTGCAGCCAAGCCGCACAAGGTGATAGACAGCCTGCAGCCAAGGCCATACGAGTGGGGGGGCCCAGACCTTGTGACATGTGACCCACACAGTGCATACGACAAAGCAGATGTGCATGGGCTGTGGCTAGCTTGCTATGAAGAGCAAGGCAAAAGGTGCTGGACAAGAGCCCATCAGCAGGTTAAAACTCGGGTGCCTATTGCGGCCGTGAATAGAAACAGCCCCCAGGACCCCTGTCCCATGGTATCTCAGCAACGCAGGTCAGAGGCAGCCCATGGGCCTATTGAGCCTAAGAACGAGTGCCGGTGCGCGACTGCACGAAAAGGGACTGTGAGCCACTGGGCACTGGCAGTGAAGGTTTGCACGCGCAGGGGCACATGCACACACGCGCATGCGTGTCACACCTTGCTGAATGGCTTGGCCTGGTCGGACACTTTCACACCGTCATGGGACGGGTCCAGGCCTGCCTCTTCAAGCTTGAGCAAGGGCTGCCAGTCCGCAAACCGGAGCCAAACAAAAGGGAGCATGACATGGTCCTTCCCTGTGGGTACGCATGTGAACATGGTTCAGGCCTTCTTCCACAGAGCCGCACAAAAGGGAGCACATGATGCGGTCCTCCCCCTGTGGATGCGCGTGTGGACATCGTGCTCTGAGTTACTCAAAAGGAAGCGTACAATGCATTCCTCCCCTGTGGGTGCGTGCATCCACATTGTTCTTGGAGCCATACAAAAGGAACCACCATTCATTGTTGAATCACAGTGATAAACAATGAAAGCGCAGCCTTGCATTTACAATGCCATTGGTAGCCCTCGAGGTGGCTTCAGGGCATGAGCAGATTGAGGTGCGCCTCGCCCCCCCCCAACTCATATCGTATAAGTAACATGCCCGGTGACTGGATCCTGCGACAACTGCTGTGATCTTGTTTCAGGTGCTGTGATCTTGTGGCGGATGCTGGATCTTGCGAGGAGCGTTGGATCTCACGATAAGTGCTGGCAGAGGTATGAGACAAGGGCGCAAACAAAGAGGGCTGGCGGACATGCGCACCATCTGTCTCATAGTTTGGTCCAAAATGCTCGGGGAACCTGGCCAAACGGCGGGACCACAGCTCTGCGGTCGCTTTCTCGGCGCCACAGACCGCGTTGTAAATCAGGACCTGGGCGTTGTGGAAAGGAGTGTAAGGCACGAAGCACCTACACACACACGCGCGCACACACACACACACACACACACACACA
>LKMJ01002247.1_pt1 | contig 17613 bp, 19 predicted proteins | sample 643391 | NCBI WGS metagenome assembly LKMJ01 (sample SAMN04112250, study PRJNA286221) | soda lake metagenome | biome: soda lake; feature: Kulunda Steppe; material: water; isolation source: sample PL-Br10 brine of Picturesque Lake | place: Russia: Kulunda steppe | collected 2010-07
GATCTCAGCTTTCTTATATCGTGCTCAAGCATGTGTTTTGTTTCAAGTATGTCGGAGAAACTGGATAGGGTTTGGTTAACTCGCTGCTCGGCCTGTTGTTTTCTCTGCATAAACTCGTCGTGTAAAGGGCTCTGTGGAGATACAAATATTGATTCTGTAATCCTCTTCGAGGTGTATCCGAGATCGTCCTCGTATTTATCAGGGGCGCTTACTATTGTGCCGTAAGCAGTTCCTTGGCCGCCGCCCTTTCCTTTTAGTTTCCTGATAGGTGATCCGAACAAGTCCTCGATACTTAGGCCTCTATTCTCAAGCTCGTTGTAGCTCGATAGTTTGCCTTTTCTGATATCGGATAATGCATTTTCTGCTTCTTCTGATAGGCCTCGTTCGCCTTCTTTGTAAAGCGTGAATGTGTGGCCGAACTTGCATGTATCGGGTTCTTCAGATTTTCTTGAGGACATGTATGTTATTATTTTTGGTAAAAGTTCTACTTAAAAATAGGCTAGAGCTATTAAACCTCTTTGACGCATTAATTTGCAGAGATGAAAGTCCTGTTGAAGAGACGGTTAAATCCTTTTTTACTGGTTACAACGCTTGTAGTGCTTTCGCTGCTTGCAGGATTATCAATAATTTATCAGACACAGTTTGACGAAATTATGAGCGAAAATCAAGAAATGGAAGAACAGTTAGCGGCGGAAAAGGCCTCTGCTGAAGAGCTCCAGAATAAGACTGATGCGCAGGAAGAGGAGATAGCAAACCTTGAGAACCGTACCCAAGAACTTGAACTAGAGGCTGAGGAAGCTGAGGCCTCGTCAGAGGAAAGAGATGAAACCGTTGAGTCTCTCCAAAGCCAGTTAGAAAGCCTTGATCAGGACTTGGCTGATGTAAGAGATGAGCGAGATGCATTGAATCTTAAAATGACGAATATATGCGACGACGATCAAAAAAGCAGTACTGCTGAAGAAGAATGTTCGGTGTGGGAAAACGATGAGAGTTGAAGACCTTTTCAAAAGATTGAAGAGAGAATACCTGAAAGTCAACCTTGTTCAAAGCGGGTTAGATACAGCGATATTCGTACTGGCAGCTAATCTAATATTTTTCTTTGCAGGCCTCTCCACAAATCTGGTTTACTTGGTTCCGGCCGCTGCATTGTTTTTCATAGCAGATTTTATGTATAGAAGCAGAGACTATACTGTTGAGATCTATGAGGCCGAGAACAGTGAGCTCCACGAAATACTGCGTACGGCCCGCGATAATTTGGACAGAAGGGATGAAGTCTCTGAGGCCTTGTTCGATGACTTGATGAGTAAGGCCCGTTCAATCTCATCTGAAAGTATTATACCGGGGGAAACTGTTACAAAAAAGGTTTTTCTGCTCGGCGGATTAAGTATTTTGACTGCGGTATCCGGTTTAGTTGTTCCATTGGCGGATGTAGATGTTGATGCTGTCTATTCTTCAGTTCCGCAACTCTCTGACTTCGGTGACGATACTGGAGATTACTTGGGTGAAGGAGGAGATGTTATGGGTGATGAAGCTGATCTTGAGGAGCTTGGAACTTCTATAGACGTTGATGTAGAAGGAGAGGGAGAGAGCTTTGAAGAAGGCGTGAGCTCAGAGTATAACGAATCTGAGTTGCGTTTTGAGGCCTCTGACTCCGAGATTGATGAGGGGGAGGAGCTTGCCCGAGAGTTCAGTCTTGCGGTCCAGGAGTTAGAGAATTAATAAATCGTAGATGCGCATTATTATTGTATGAAACTTTCCGGCGCGAAGTCAGTCGAATACAATAAAGTGAATGAAAAAATCGCCGAAATCAAAAATGAAGTTGGAAAAGTGATAGTAGGCCAGCAGGATGTAATCGACCAAGTCATGGCTTGCATACTATGTGACGGCAATATTTTGCTTGAATCCAATCCTGGAATGGGTAAGACTAAGATGGCCTCGACATTCTCTCAGACGATGGGACTGGAATTTTCAAGGATTCAGAGCACACCAGACCTGATGCCTTCAGATATAACCGGCACACACATAATCGATGACTCGTCCGGAAGAGCAGAATTCATCTTTCAGAAAGGCCCGATATTTGCAAACATGGTGCTAGCAGATGAGATCAACAGAGCCACTCCAAAAACACAGTCTGCTCTACTGGAAGCAATGCAGGAAAAACAAGTAACGGTGGGAAACAACAGCTACAGCCTGGAAAAACCGTTCTTCTTAATCGCTACACAAAACCCTATCGAACAAGAAGGAACATATCCGTTGCCTGAAGCACAGAGAGACAGATTCCTGATGAAAATAAAACTAGAGTTTCCCGAACAGAATGAAGAAGTAGAAATTGTGGAAAGATTCTCGGAGACTCTAGACTACAAACCCAACCTGAAAAAAGTAATATCGAAGAAAGACTTGATAAAACTCCAGGAATTCACAAGAAACGTGCCTATAGCCGATGATATAAGAGAGAAAGCAGTTCAAATAGTTCGAGCCACTCGAAAAAGAGAAGAACTCGATTACGGAGCCTCACCAAGAGCAAGCATCAATCTCGTGCTAGCCGCAAAAGGCCACGCACTAATAGAAAACAGAAACCATGTCTCAGAAGAAGACCTAATACTCATGGCTAAACCTGTTTTAAGACACCGGATAGGCCTGAGCTTTGCAGCAGAAAAGAAAGGCCTGTCAGAAGACGATGTTATCGAGGAGATAATAGAACAACCATGATAGAGGCAGACTTTCTGAACGAACTCCAGAATTTTCATCTGGCGTTAAAAAAGAACAGTACGGAAATAAGCCAGGGAGAGCAAGAAACAGAGTTCTCCGGCAGCGGAATGATATTCAAAGACCATAAAGAATACGCGCCCGGGGATGACATAAGAAGGATAGACTGGAAGGCCTATGCACGCACAAAAAACTTTTACGTAAAGAGATACGAAGAGGAACGCAACGTTACGGTCCATATCATAGTTGACAGAAGCAGTTCAATGGACTTCGGTAAAATTAACAAGTACGAGTACGGCGCTAAACTAGGCCTTGGATTAGCGTTTATGACGACAAAAACTAATGACCGGTTCAGGTTTTCGGTTTTCTCAGAGACCCTAACCGATTTAACGGCTGCGAGAAGGCATGCAAACCTCGTCAAGTTAGTGGAGACATTAAATGAGTTAAGAAAGACGCCTGACAGCAAAGTAGAGCGATGTATAACGCAGTATAGTAGCAGAATCAAAAACAAATCGGTAGTCGTTATCATATCGGACTTTTTGACAGATCTCGAACAGATAGAAGCAGGCCTCCAAAGCTTGAAAGGATCTCGTGTGGCATTGATCAACGTTTTCGATCAGGAAGAACTGGATCCAAGTTTTAGGGGCGATACAATACTTGAGGACCCGGAATCTAGCTCGACTTTGAGAGCATACCTTTCTAAAAGCAAGAAATCAAGCTACAAGTCACGATTAAAGAACCATACTGAAGAGATAGAGGAACTATGTGAAAAATACGGTGCGGAATACCAACTTGTATCGACCGGAGGAGATTTCTTCGACTCATTTATAGATATGTGGAGCGCAGTAAACCATGAATGACTCAGTTCGAAATAATTGACTCAATTCCAGCAGTATACTTTCCAGAAATAAGTACTGTCGCAGTTTCAGACCTTCACCTAGGCCTAGAAGCCAGCATGACATCCAACGGATACTACGTTCCAGAGTTCCAACTGGAGAAAGTCAAAAAAGAACTGGAAAAATGCTTCGAAGAAACTCAGGCATCCACAATCGTGCTGAATGGAGACCTGAAAAACGAATTCTCAACAAGCTACTCTGAGAAAAAAGAAGTCTCAGAGCTTCTCAAGTTCTTAAAAACAGTGTTTGAAAAAGTAGTAGTGGTCAAAGGCAACCACGACCTATTCCTTGAGGAAACAGTTGAAGAAGAAGGCCTCAAAATGAGGGAAACCTTTCTGAAACAAAACGTGCTTTTTGCCCACGGACATCAAGAACTAGACACAGAGAAGAATTACGATACTGTTGTTATAGGCCATGAGCATCCTGCTCTATCCTTAGAAGATGATATAGGACATGTCGAAAAAATCCCCTGTCTTCTACACAGCAAAAATGGTCAAGGCCTGGAGATAATCGTTCTACCTGCGTTTTCTCACATATCAAATGGTTCTGAAGTCAATAACATTTCTGAATCGGACTTGCTCTCCCCGGTGATTAAAAATAATTTTGAGTTGAATAGTATGACTGCGATAGCGGTTTCCCGCGAGGGAGGGGTTTACGACTTTGGCAGGCTTTCTAACTTGTAGAGTCTGACTGAGTAAAGGAGTATCAGGCCTGACACTATTCCGGCTGCAGCGAAAGACACTGATAGGCTTGTCAGCGATGCTATGGTGCCAGCGGCTAACGGTCCTGTGAACTGTCCGATGTGTTTGAAAAACTCCATAAATCCTACTAGTTCACTTTCTACGTCTTCGGGCGCTCTCAAGTCTAGCATGGTATGGATCGGCGGGCTCATACCGTTTGTAAGTGCTGCGGCGAAAAAGAAAAGTATTCCAAGTGTCAAAACGCTTTGAGAAAAATACATGGCAATGAGTATTGGTGTCAGCATGGAAGAGAATATTATCAATGACTTATGCTGTCCTACTCTATCAGCGAACTCTCCGAAAAATATCTGGAAAGCTGACGGTAATGCTGCAAGACCAAATATGAAACCCATTTCAATGAATGATGCGCCAACCTCGTCCAATGCCAGAGGCACTGCAAGCCAGTAAAAAGAAAATATTATTGAGTGCAGAAAAATTAACGTGTAAACAGGCCTTATCTGGTCCCAGTTTGCTTTCAAATGGTGAAAATCATCGAAGTAGGTTTTCTTCCTGAAAAGCTTCTCGAAATTATTTACTGCGTCTGACTTAGGCCTGTATCCTATATAGGCGAAATATACTAGTATTGCGAGCGAAGATGTCAGAATCCATAGTATGAATGGGAGCTGGAAACCGTATGACATGAGTAGATATCCGCCGACTACAGGCCCTACAACTGCTGCTAGATTAACGCCTAGCAGAAAAACTGAAATGGATTCTCCTTCACTCTCCTCTTCAGAGGTCTTAAGAGCAAGACTCCATCCACTATTCCATATAAGGCTTTTCGTGATCCCTTCAAACAGTTTGCCGGTAACTAGGAAAATCGGCGCCACACCTAAATAGGCGACTGCCGGTAACACGTTGAAAATTAGGCCTCCGAAAAACACGAACTTTTCTCCCACTCTCTGAACATAATTGCTTACTGGAATGTCCATGAGAATAGTTACGAGAGGAGGGAGTGAAACAAGAAAACCTATCAGGAATACGCTTTCAATATGCTGCTCGAAATAGATAGGTAGAAAGTTCCAGACCATTGACTGGCCTATCCATGCAACCAGCATAACTAGTGAGAGATACTTTGTGGTCTTTGGAACTTCTTGAAGCGCCATTTAATATGTCACAAACTTTTCAGAATCTTCTTCCTCATCTTCAGAGGCCTTCCTCTCCTCTTTCTCTTTTTCCTTGCGCAAATACTCTTCTTTCGCCTTTTCCTTTAACTCCTCATACCGCTCCTTTGCAGGATCCTTATCTGAAGTGCCGGCCTCCTTCTTTTTAAGCTCTCTATACCGCTCACTGCTATCGTTGCTTCCTTTACTCGACTTAGCAGCATCCAAAAGCTTATTCATTTATCTCCACCTGTAAATGGAAGCATCTTCGACCAGTTTAAAGTCTTTTCAACGGTTTCGGCCGTATGCTCAACGGATTCCACAGACCTTTCCGCGGACTCCACAAAACTGTTCAAGTTTTTCAGAAGCAGCAACAAGTAACCTCCAAGTACTAAGGCTAGCAACTTCACGGCCACATCAAGATAAGCGTTTAAAACACCGACTTCTATCATAACACGTTTACAGAAAGGCCTCGCTTTATAACTTTCGACACCAGCAAGCATTAAAAGTCTGTAACCCGAATTTTTTACGTGATAACATGGTTGAAGTACCAGAAGACGTAGAAGTAGCAGAACTCCCGTTCACACACGCACGGATAAAGAGAATGGTGAGAGAACAAGCAAGCGAAGGCCAGTACGTTCGTTCAAATGTTTACTATGGACTGAACCTGCTTCTAGGACAGATAGCAGAAGAAATAGTAGAGAATATGATGGAAACAGAAGCAGCATACGTGGAAAAACACCACTTAGACCACGCAGCAAGAAAATACGAAAAAGTAGAGAACATCCTCAAAGAAAAAGAAAGAGTTTCCAGAAAACTAGAGGCCTTAAGCGCAGATGTAGAAAAACTATCAAGAGAAGTAGAACAGACAGACCTGTAAAATTCTCTCTGTTCTTAACCCGCGCTACCAAATTTTCCTTTTTATCTTCACCTTATTTTTTCCTACGTAACAGAAATTTTCAGGCCTAATATAAAAATTATAACAGCGTTATCTAAATTATGGATTTTGAATCAGAAGTAATCAGCGACGAATTTCTTCCAGCAGTCAGAAGTCTTATGGCAGAAGAACTTGCAGAAGACTACGGCTTGAAGCAGAAAGAGATAGCGGAGAAAATGGGGTTAACACAGCCAGCAGTAAGCCAGTACCTAAACAAAAAACGCGCCAGCAGAAAAATCCTAAGACGCATGAGAGACGATCCACAAGTAATGCTGATAATGGAAGAAGCCGCGTCCAAAGCAGCCAGAAACCACTCCTACATCGAAGAATACCGACAAGTCCTAGAAACAGTAAGGGCAAAAGGCCTGATGAAAGAACAGTTCAAGAACACTGAAAAACTCTAAACTTTACTTGAACTCATAATCAGGGCCTTCGCTCTCCTCGTCAGAATCTTTAAGCTCTTCTATACGAGACTTCAACTTTTCAACAAGGCCTTCCGAATCACTGTCTCCGCTCTCAGCCTCAGAACCTGAATCAGGTATTAACTCGTTGACATCAGGAACGCTTAACTCATACTCCTCGCTGTAGAAAACGTACAACAGACTGGAGACCAGAACTGCGAAAAGCCCTAAAACAACCATTACTACTCTCCTATTCCTAACTGTGACTTGGTGCTCTTCCTCAACCTCTTCAAGAGTATCTTGGGCCTGCTGCATCTCGCCGCTCAAATCATCAACTAAACTATAGGCCTCAAAGTAATCACCATTTTCAGTTGATTCGTCTACTTCATTCAAAGAATCTTCAAAAGAAGAAATATCGGAACCAAGTCTATCACTCCGCTCCTCAGAAAGTCCTTCGTTCTCAAGCCGCTCAAAATCATCGTTAAGAGCTTCATATTCTTCAAAATAACTGTTTAACTGGCTCTCAATATCCTCTTGACCCTCATCATCAGGATTAACTACGACATCAACTGTCTCCGAATATTCTGCAGTAGTTAAAGAAACATCCAACTCGTGCTCGCCTATATCGTCTTCAGAGGCCTCTAATTCGAAAGACGTGTCAAAACTGTCTCCGGGCAACATCTCAACGTAATCTTCTGAACCGCTGAAAAAACCGGAAGAAACATCAACTTCGCCTTCAGGAACGTAGACATCGCCACTGTTCTCAACATCGATCTCCAAGCTCTCAGAATCACCGGCCTCTAACTCTAATTCTTCAATCAAGTCAACTGTTAATTCAGGAGACTCATCAGGCCTGAAATCGAAATCCAGCGAACTAGAACTGCTCCAGCGACCGAACTCATCCTCCGCTCTCAAATAAACAGTGTTGTTCCCTGAATCGAGGCCTGAAGTATCCACTGAGAACTCTCCGTCTGAAACAGAGGTACCATCGCCTTCTTCCACATCGTCATCAAAGTAGTATTCAACAGTTTCTACTCCTGAAACATCGTCAGCAGCATATTCTACGTCAAAATCGTCGTTGAAAACCGATAGATCAACCAAGGTATCGAAAAACTCGATATTAGGAGCGCTAGCATCCAAATCGTACTCATAAAAATCAGAACTCCAGTCATTACCTGCTTCATCAACGAGCTCGAACTCAAACTCTACAGACTGATCCATGTAATCATCAGGAATACTGCACTCAAACTCAACTTCCTCACCTTCCTCAAACTCTTTCGTGCCGTCACTATCCTCTTCACTTCCATCAACAAAGCACAAGGCCTCAACTTCAGACTCGTGATCTTCTCCAGGCTCTACCTCAATCTCAATATCGAAATCTTCTCCTAACTCGGCCTCGTGAAGCCCCTCATCAGGATCCAGCTCGTAACCATCAGGATCGGGCGTAACAGTATCAATATCAAAACTCCAAGAACCCGAATCAGAGTTACCAGCAAGATCTAAGGCCTCCCACTCAACAGTATAACCTCCATCACTCAGCTCTTCATCTTTGTCATCAAAATCAAAAGTAAGTTCTTCCGAACTAGAGCCTTCAAGATCGTCTTCAGTCACATTCCAGTCCGACTCTCCATCAACCTCAATAGAAACACGTTCAAGGCCTGAACGATCATCCTCAAAATCGGCTACAACTTCAGGAAATTCGTCATCGATCCAACCCTCAGGACTATTATCTTCTAGGTCAGGAGAACTGTTATCAACTCTGATTTCAACAGTATCATTCGCATCCTCAACCGCGTCATCGTCGTCATCGTAACCTACTGCTCTGATATCGTATTCTCCGCTTCCCGCATCATCAAGCTCCCAGTCCTCATAAACAGCTTCAGCTTCATCTTCTACTTCTTCAAGGCCTATCTCCTCAAAATCATCTTCGCCTGCATCAGAAAAACTGAAATTTACTTCTTCAACATCTTCGCTATCAACAGAAACAACAAGATCTATTTCGCCGTCTGCGCTGTTAGAGTAAGGGCTTTCATCCTCTAAATCTTCGTCAAAATCAAGTGCGGCACCCGTTGATATTAGTGTGATCGTAAAAACTGTGAGTATTAAGGCCTTAAGTCTAATTTTGTATCACTACTATGTAGTTCTTGGTGGACATTTAAGTAAATTCTATTCTCGGGCTTTTTCGAACTTTTCCACTGATTTTTTGCGTTGTTTGTCGTGGTCAATTATGGGCTTTGGGTAGTCTTCTCCGATTGTGCAGTTTGATTGTTGTTGCGCGAGCTTGTTCATCTTGTATGGTTTGTGAATGTAGTTTTGAGGTACTTTTTCGAGTTCTGGAACCCATTTTTTGATGTATTCGCCGTTTGGATCGTATTTTTCACCTTGCGTCCAAGGGTTGAATACTCGGAAGTATGGCTGGGCATCGGTACCAATGCTGTAGGCCCACTGTATTCCTCCGATCATCGAGGCCTTCTCTGCATCGACGAACTGTTCTGAAAAGTATTGGTGGACTTCTTTCCAGTCGAGCCAGAGGTCTTTGCATGCGAAACTTGTAACAACCATGCGCAATCGGTTATGCATCCAGCCTGTCTTCTTTAACTGTCGCATACCTGCATCCACAAAGGGAAAACCGGTTTCCCCGTTTTTCCAGGCTTTCCAGTCTTCTTTTGCTTCTTCTTTGGATCTCCATTCAATCTTTCTAAACTGGTCCTGTAAGGCCTTTTCCTCGGATTCGGGATAGTTGTACATCATTTGGAAGTAGAAATCGCGCCAAGCCAGTTCTTCTTGCCAAGTCTTTACTCCTTCCGAATCAGGGTTCCGTGCCTTAATTCTTTCGGCTTCCCAGAAAACTTCTCTAATACTCACGGTTCCAAATTTCAAGTGGGGTGACAGCTTGCTTGTTGAGTTTTTCCAAGCGTAATCTCTGTCCTTGTCATAATTCAAAATCTTTTTCTTGAATTCCTCCATTCTCTTCGTTCCGCCTTTACTTGAAGGATTCCAGATCCATTCAAAGTCTTCAGGCCTCTCGAAACCTAACTCTTCTAGAGAAGAGATTTCATCATTCGCGATATCCGGTACAGTGTAGTTTTCTGGTTTCTGAGGCCTTCTCTTGTCTTTTTTGAACCATTTTTTGGCGTAGTAGGTATAGGTTTGGTAAGGATTACCTGAGTTGCTTAGAATCTCTTCTTTCTCAAACATTACTAGATCTTTGAAGCTTTTTACGTCTACATCTAGGCCTTTGGCTTTTTCATCTCTTTTTCTTGCGTAGGAAGAATAATCGCGGTTGAAGTAAAGTTTTTCAGCGCCTGTTTCTTCAATTATTTTTTCAAGCTCTTCTATTGGCCTTCCTTTCCGAATCACAAGGTCTTTACCGTCTTCCTGCAGCTCTTGCCTTAAGTTTTGCAGTGCTTCGTGCCAAAACTTTACTCTTGGATAGCCTAGATCAGCGTTCTCAAAATAATCGTCATCAACAACGTAAAAGGGAATTACTTCGTCGTTTTCTTTGGAGGCCTCTACTATTGCGGTATTGTCATGTTGTCGTAGGCTTCTCCGGATCCAGACTATTGCAGTCATGAAAATTTTTTGAGGCCTTTGTTTTCTTTACGCTTACTGTTTTTGGAAGAATTGGTCGAGTATTTCTTTATCTTCTGAGGGGCCTACAAGGATTAGTTCATCTCCTTCTTCTAGTATAGGGTCTTTTTCTGCGTCCAGTGTTTCTCCGGGTTTTAGCACGGTGGTGATCATGAAGCTGTCAGGGAAGCTGTCGTTTCTTTTTACTCGGTCTACTGTTGATTCCACTAGGTGAGAGTCTTTCCGGACTGAGGCCTTGAGTATTTCGCGGTCTTCGGATAGGTTAGCGAGTTTTACTAGGTATGGGTGTTCCACTGCTGATAAAAATTCTGATAGCAAGAGGTCTGTGTGGCCTATGGTCTGTGCATCGATTATTTCGAAGGCATCGAAGTATTCGTCGTCTTCCATTCGTGAAATTACTTTTGGTACGCCATATTTTTTGGCTAGCGAGCATACGACCATGTTTTCATTGTCTTTTTTCATTGTGGAGATAAGAACGTCTGCATCGGTGATGCCTGCGTCTTCTAATGCCGAGATTGTTGAAGGCGATTTGTTAATTACGGTGGCGCCTGAAGAAGAGTAGAGTCTTTTGCATTTGTCTTCATCCTGTTCTATCACAACGACGTCATGCCGTGCTTCAAGTCTTTCCACGAGTCTTTTGGACAGTATGTTGATCCCAGCTATTACTATGTACATAGGTTAACGTGCGAGAAACCGCCTATTAAAGATTGCCAGCAACGGCAGCATTTCCAGACGGCCTGCAAGCATCAAGAACATTAGAATCAGTTTAGTAGAGTGGTGGAGGCCTACCACTTCATCATCTTCCATCAGCACCGGGCCCATGTTGCCGGATGCCGATACTGTGCTGGACAAGGCCTCTGACATTTCTACGTCTTCTATCGCTACTATGGATGCAGCAGAGGTGAACACTATAACTACCCATATGAAGAAGAGAACTGAGACTGTTCGAATTGTTGAGTTGTCAAGTATTTCTCCATCTATTTTTACTTCGTTTATTGCAGTGTCGGGCAGAGAATAAGCTCTTAAACGGGTTTTCGACAGTTCTATCATTGTTTTGAGTCTGAAAATTTTTACGCCTCCGCCTGTTGAACCTAGCGAACCTCCTACAAACATGACGCCGATAACCAACATTTGGAGAACTGTGGAAAGAGTCATTAAGCTCATTGTGCTGTGGCCCGTTGAGGAGATAAGGGCTGCGGACTGGAATATTCCGTCCACTAAATTCTGAAAGGCGAAGCCGTCCCGGGCCAGATCTAAGGTGATTAATAATGCGAATGCAGCAAATATCTTGAGATAAAGTCTGAGTTCCGAGTTTTTAAACGCCGAACGGTCTCTGCTCAAAAGTTTGTGGATAATTACAAAGTTCATTCCTCCTAAGAGCATTAAAACAACTGTAACAAGCTGGATATCCATACCGTAGCTTGCGAAACTGTCTGCATTAGTCGAGTAGCCTCCAGTCGAGATTCCTGAAAAAGAGTGAACTACCGAATCAAAAACCGGCATACCCAACGCAAAATAAACTGCGGACATAAAAACTGTGATGAAAATATATACTTTCCATAGCTCAACTATCGACTTCTTCAGAGAAGGCCTAATGCTGCCGGGATCAGTTTTATGCGTTTCTGCAGAGAAAAGCTTTCTTGAGATTCCGCCAGACTCTCGGATAACTGCGATAAAGAATGTCAGCACTCCAAGGCCTCCGACCCACTGAATAAGAGATCTCCAGAAAAGCAGGGACTGCGGCAGCTGTTCGGGCGCTAGCACCATGGAGATGCCTGTAGTGGTTAGGCCTGCAGTGGACTCAAAAACTGCGTTAGTAAAGTCGAGCTCGACCATTAAAGGGATTGAGCTAAGCAGGATCGCGAGCAGCCAGCCAACAATAGTTGATCCTAAGGCCTCTGAAACACTGGGCTCTCTATACTGGCCTGTCCTTACCAATATTAGGCCTAACAGGAAGCATGTGATTGATGCGGATAAGAATCCTTGGAGGACTGTGAAGCTTTCTCCGTAGTAGAGGCCTATAGGGATCGGGACAGCTATGATCAGTGAGAACACTTTGAGAAATTTCCCGACTATCGAGGCAACTACCTTTGCTCTCATAACCTTCTCTGATAGAACGTAGAATATAATATGCAGTGATATGTTAATGTTGTTAAAAAAGTTTAGAATCAACTGTTAATCGTTCGGGTAAAACTGAGCAAAAGGTGAAAAAATTACAATGCAGATTAACATCGGAACTTCAGACGGACAAATTTATCAAACAGAAGCAGAACCGGAAAACTTCGTAGGCAAAAAAATTGGAGACACATTCGAAGCAGACTTCATGGGCCTAGAAGGCTACAAACTAAAAATAACTGGAGGAAGCGACAAATCAGGCTTCCCAATGAGAAAAAGTATTGAAGGCTCTGAAAGAAAAAGAGTTCTGATAGAAGGAGGTTCAGGAATCAGGCCTGAAGAAAAAGGAGTCAAAAGAAGAAAGTCCGTCCGCGGAAACACTGTAAGCACAGAAATACAACAGTTAAACACTCGTGTAGTAGAAGAAGGATCCAAACCTGTAGAGGAACTTCTCGGTAACGAGGACGAAGAATGAGCAAAGTACCTGAAGTCAACATAGGCCTTGTAGGTCACGTAGACCACGGAAAAACAACTTTGACACAAGCCCTTTCAGGGCAGTGGACAGATAGACACAGTGAAGAACTGAGAAAAGGAATCACAATAAGACTGGGTTACGCAGACGTAACATACTACGAAGACAGCGAAGGCCTAAACGTTGATGGCAACGGGGAAGTAAAAAGAACTGTTTCTCTTGTGGATGCGCCGGGCCACGAAACGCTGATGGCCAACGTTCTCTCTGGTTCAGCAATAATGGATGGTGCGCTGCTTATGGTGGCGGCAAACGAAGACTGTCCGCAACCTCAGACACACGAACACCTTGCAGTCCTAGACATTGCAGGTATTGAAAACATTGTGATTGTGCAGAACAAAATTGATTTGGTTGACGAAGAGGAGGCCAAAAAGAATTATGAACAGATCAAAGGCTTCGTTGAAGGCACAGTAGCTGAGAATGCTCCGGTAGTGCCAATATCTGCACAACACGGTATAAACATAGATCTACTACTAGAAACGATTGACCAAGAAATACCGACACCTGAAAGAGACGAAGATGCAAAACCAAAGATGCTGGTAGCTAGGTCATTTGATACAAACAAACCGGGTCAAGGCCCAGAAGAGCTAAGCGGAGGAGTACTAGGAGGAAGCTTAGTGAAAGGAAAACTAAGCAAAGGCGACGAAATCGAACTCAAACCGGGCATAAGAAAAGACGGCAAAAAATGGAGCACAGTCACCACAAAAATAACAAACATAATACAGGGAAACTCTCCTGTAGAAGAAGCACAACCAGGAGGCCTACTCGGAATAGAAACAGAACTAGACCCGTCTCTAGTAAAATCTGACGGCCTAGCAGGGAACGTACTCGGCTTAAAAGATGATTTACCGGAAATAACTGGCACAATGGAGCTAGAAGTCAACCTGATGGACTCGCTTATAGGTTCAGGATCAGAAGTCGGTATCGAAAACATCAAAGAACACGAGGCCTTAATGGTCAACGTCGGAACCACTAAGTCAGCAGGAATAGTGACTCAGGCCGGTAAAGACGTCCAGCTAGACCTAAAAATGCCTGTATGCGCTGAAATAGGGGATAGGGTTGCTATAAGCCGTCAAATTGACTCTAGATGGCGTTTAATCGGTCATGGAAAAATCAAAGGTTTATAAAACCTCGAGCCGACTAAATTGTTAGAAGGTGTATAAACACCCGATGTCCGAAATTCTCTCTCAAATAGTAAACTTTGCAGTATCTGATAGCTTAGCCGTTAGACTCATAATAACAGCATTTATCCTGGTTTTCGGCCACATGCTAGTCAGAACATTCAGGAAAATAGCGCTCAAAACACTTATAGGCCGGGGAGAACAAGTGAACAAAAAGAGAGCCGAGGAACAGAGAGAAAAAGTAACTTACGCGGTTTATATGCTAGATATAGTGGTAATAGGCTTAGCACTGTTCTACCTAAATGCAGAAATAACTAGAGAACTCTATTCGGCATCGTTAACAGCATTGCCAAACATCATCTCCGTCATTCTAGTCGCTATACTTGGAATAATAGGCGTAAATATATTTGTCAAGTTCATTTTCGAGTTCTTCGGCACTCTAGGCTTCAGTATACACCTAAGAAGAGCAGGCATAACTAGAGAAATATCCAAGGTTTCGGAAACAGTATTCAAGATTTTCCTATATCTTCTACTCCTCCAGTTCGTACTAGTACAAGCTAATCTAGCAGAAAGCACAATACAAGAAATAGTCACTGCGGCTACATGGGCGTTAACTCTTTTGATAGCAGCACTGGTATTTTACGGCTTTAAAGACTTGTTCAAGAACTTTGCCGCAGGCCTATACCTGAAAAATTCTAGATCTGTAAAAGCTAATGAAAAAATTTATCTTGACGGAGAGAGAGGAGAGCTTATCGATGTATCACTGTTCAGCACAACAATAGACACAAATGATGGTTACACGATGGTGGCCTCAAACAGCCAGGTGATGGACTCTAACGTCAAGTTCAAGAGAACAAGAAGCGATATAAAAACACTTGAGGACATGAAAAAATACTTTACAGCCCAAGATCCTTCTTACTGCGGGCCTGCATCGGCAGAAATGGCTCTAAACATATTTGGTTTTGCTCACAACCAGAAAGAAATAGGAAACATCGCAGGAAGCGAAGTTGGCAAAGGAACAATGCCTGATGACTTAATACAAGCAGTTGAAGAATTAACCGATGAAGAAGTCAAAGGCGCTTACGTCGATTACAATAAAATAGGCAAACTATCGGACGAGCTGAAAACCTGGTTCGATAACGGAGCACTAATCATTCCGAACTTTGCGAAACCAGTACTATTCCCAGGTTCTGAAAAAGCACACTACAGCCTCTGTGTTGGAGTGGAAGGGGATGAACTGCTGATAGTAGATCCTAGCGTCGAGACAGTGTCCGGAGGAGTTTACTATGCAGATGATTCAGAGATGAGAGAAGCAATGTCAGAGTTCGAAGGAAGAGAGCGAGGATATGTCGTCCTAGCGCCAGAAGGCACAACAGCTTATTGGCGAATAGAAAACGGCCTAATATACTCTGATTCAAACTTTTACGATCAAATCAGCAAAAACATGGAGCTTAGACTGAAAAAAATAATGAGACAAGGCAGACTCCTAAAAACCGCGTTACCAGAGCCAGTAAACAGCTACATAGAAAAATGGAACAAAGAAGAGAAAGTCAACAGGATATGGAAACCTGAAACAGATAAGGGAGGAGGAAAAAATGGGGAAAACACTGATAATAGCAAATAACTTTGAGACAGAAACAGAAAACTTTAGAAAACACTTCGATGACCTAGAGAAAAAATCTCTGGCAGACATCAGAATCAGATCCGGCAAAAAACCGAAAATATATGCAGGAGACCAAGAAATAGGCTCTGAACACACTCTATACATCAATCCAAGGCCTGAAGCATTCAACTACACAAGAGTCTTAGCAGAAACAATTACCCAAACACAGGCCTCAGCGAACCTCAACCCATCATCAATATTCATCTTGATGAAGAAGCCCTACATGATAAAGGTGCTGGAAGAAAAAAATGTTCCCACACCTAATCAGTCGGCAGTCGCCACTAAAAGAGGCCTAACAGGATTAGAAAATGACTTAGAGCCTCCTCTAATAGTTAAAAAATATTCAGGGCTTAAGCTCGAGAGTGTTAGAAAAGTTGACGGTTTTGAAGAGCTTGAGGCCTTGGAAGACATGGATCCTGAAGAGAATTTTGCTTTGATCCAGGAAATTCCTGAAGGCCAGTTTTTCGACGTCTTATACATTGACGGTGAGAAGATATCGCTTAAGCTCGAAGACGAAATTTGGCAGGATGGTTCTGGCAGAAAATACCACAGCCTATCTGATACACAGAAAGAAGTAGTCGATAATGCGGCTAAAGCCGTGGGCACAAACATCTGTAGAGTAAGTTTGAAAGGAGAAAAAGTAATGGATATGGACGTAAGGCCTGAGCTGGAAATGTTTGAGAAGCACAGCGGAAAAAACGTGTACGGGAGAATCGTAGAGGTGCTGAAAAATCAGAACTGAAACACTTCACGGAGAGAGGGCATGAACATGAAATGCGCAGTAGTCTACGGAGAAAAATCATCCCAGCACCACCACTTTATAGAAGCAGGTAAAGAATATTTTGAAAATGTAATAGGTGTGCCTCTAGAAGGAATAAGAACGGTCACAACCGACGAAGGTACAAAACTCAAATACCGGGATATAGACTTGTGCGAACTCGATGCAGTATACTTAAGGCTTCTAGGCGCAGACATGATGAACGCGGAGCACTACGCCGAAATCCTTACAGACAATGACGTCTACACTCAGATGGACTCAGATTCTCTACCTATAGCATCCAACAAATTCCACATGATAAAAGTACTGCACGAAGCAGGCCTCCCCGTACCAGAGTCCGCATACACATTATCCACCGATCAAACTATCAAAGCAGCAGAGGAGATAGGATACCCTGCGGTAATAAAAATAATATCGGGATACGGGGGAAAAGGAGTTATGAAGGCCTCAACGCAGAACGATATCGCTCCTATAACAGATACGTTGACACTGTTCGAACAAGAGATATGCCTACAAGAATACATAGAAAATCCTGGTGAAGACATCAGAGTAATAGTAGTAGGCGAGCAAACTTACTCTTACAAAAGAGTTGGAGAAGAAGAGTTCAGATCCAATATATCAACGGGAGGTCAAAGAGAAGAAGTAGAACCGACAGAAGAAATGCTGGAGGCCTCAATAAAAGCAGCGAGACTCTGCGGCCTAGACATAGCAGGGATAGATATTTTAGAAGCAGAAAACGGAGAATTCTACATAGGAGAAGTTAACGCATCGCCAGGAGTAGAAGGCGTCGGAGAAGTACTCGGCATCAACATGTCCGACGAAATAATGAAATTTATAGCATCTCAAGCCTCAAAACGTTGAAACTTATCCGAAATCATTTTAGAGGCCTTCTCAAGATCACTATCGCTAAACGCGTTCAACGCCGGCACACCAACATAGTCCTCAATAGTATCCTTTCCCACATCTGTATCAGTAATAGGTCCTGAAACAAAATCTAGACTGTAATCAAGATCGCTAAGAACCTTTTCAAGAC
>LKMJ01002249.1_pt1 | contig 17611 bp, 20 predicted proteins | sample 643391 | NCBI WGS metagenome assembly LKMJ01 (sample SAMN04112250, study PRJNA286221) | soda lake metagenome | biome: soda lake; feature: Kulunda Steppe; material: water; isolation source: sample PL-Br10 brine of Picturesque Lake | place: Russia: Kulunda steppe | collected 2010-07
CACACACACACACACACACACACACACACACACACACACACACACTAGCGGGCAGCCCAGTAAGTACATTGACCCAATCCACAAGGCACCAGCGCCCATGCACACTTTCCCAGGCAGTCATGGGCTGCCTCGCAAGCACACGCTCGTACGCACATACACACTCATGCACCCGCCTATATGCACGCCAACCGGTGCGTGACCCAAAGCATGCAAATACACATGCATGCATGAACACCCTCATCCACACGTACCGGGGAGTGGGCGGCCCAGGCCCAGGGGTGCGCCATGTGCTGAACCACCAGGTCCTTTGCCTGCATCACTGTTGCCTTGGGGCCTTCCAGGATGACCTCATCATGCACCTGCAGGGCACGCATGTGTGTGTGTGTGTGCGCGTGTGCGTGTGCGTGTGCGTGTGTGAGAGAGCGTGCGCGCGCGCCTGTGTTGCGTTCTACATGTGTTGTGTGTTCCTGTCCTATTCCTGTGCTTTCATGCGCCGGTATGCGTGTGCATGTGTGCACATGTGCGCACGTATTGTGCGTGCGTGTGCAGGTGAAATGGGCGTGTGCATGTGTGCACATGTGCGCACGCATTGTGCATGCGTGTGCAGGTGAAATGGGCGTGTGCGCGCGCATTTTGCATACGCGGTGCACTGCCCCCCTAAGGCTGCCTTGCTTGGCTGCAGATTCATGCATATATGCCGGCATCACCACTCTCCAACCCGTCTTCTTAAGCTGCTTGCATTCACGAGCACCTCCCATGCATACATGCCGGCATCACCAGTCTCCAAGTTGGAGACTCTAACCCGTCTACTTAAGCTCCTCTCATCTACGTGCACCTCTCATGCACATGCTTCTCTCATGCACATGCTCCTCTCATGCACGTGCACCTCTCATGCACATGCTCCTCTCATGTGCACGTACCTGCATGACCTGCCTGCAGCCCTTATGCTTGAGCTCCTCTCAAGCGCATGCTCCTCTCACGTTCATGCGCCTCTCATGCGCACGCTCTTCTCATGCATACATATACGCACACACACACACACACCTGCATGACCAGCCTCCAGCCCATCCTCTTCAGCTCCTCGCACTTGTCGATGGCAAGCATGGCTGAGGACGCCACGTCAGCGGCTGAGCCCTGTGCGCGTGATGAGTGAACGCGGCAGAGCCCACAAGTGCAAGAGTGAGCCGCCCGGTGTGGTGAGGTGCGCAGCATGGAGTGGTGTGCAAGGCTAGTGGGCCTGTCCCTGGCACGCTTTGCTGGGACGGGGGTGGTGGAGGCGGGCAGGGCGGCTAAGGGAGGGTTAGGCAGGTAGGGTCCGAGAGGGTTAGGGAGGGGGATGAGGTAAGTCACACCTGGATGGGGGTATTGATGGACGCGCGCTGCGCGTGTCCGGCCTTCCTGCGGTCCCTGCTCTTGAGGTCGGGCAGGGGCCGCGTGCGGCCCAGCAGCGAGGTCACGAACGGCACGGGGATCTCCCTCTTGGCCTGCTCGGTAGTCGCCACCTGCCACTTCAGCACCTCCTTGCGGTCGGCGTACCACCTGCAGCCAGGCGTGCATGGCCTCGATTACAACGCGTAACTGCAGGCAGGCTTGAGGGAGGGGGGTGTCACTCGAGATGCTCAACAAAGAGATGGTTCCGCAGGGTGAGCCGTCAACGCAGGTACGCGTTCTCCAGTGATCCCATGTGCTGGCGTCCGCTCTGTGGGCGCCCGCCAGGTGCAACTGCACGACGTCCCACAGCGCTGATGCCACTGTGTAGGTGATCATGCTTGCCATGTCAGCGCTGATGCCACTGTGTAGGTGATCATGCTTGCCATGTCAGCGCTGATGCCACTGTGTAGGTGATCATGCTTGCCATGTCAGTGCCAGGACTGCGCCAACCAGCTGCAACATTCTGCCTGTACCTCCTGTCTTAGCCCCCCTTGTTCAAGCACGCATGCTTGATGCTTGTAGTTCATAGGAGCGCACTGCAACAACCCTTGCGCAAGGCCCTCTTGCACACAAAGGGGCCTCTTATGTGCGGCTCTATTTCCACTCCTCGGTTGGCGCTTGGGGGCTTTGTCAGCACTGAATGTGTCCTCTGCCATCCGAGGCCAGCCTATGCAAAGATATCACACCAGATATCACATCCTGCCATCCGAGGCCAGCCTATGCAAATATATCACACCAGCTGCTCCTCTTAAACCTTCATCGCACACGCACATGCCAATTGCACACACACAGACAAACACACACATGCCACAAAGCCATATGCCATCTGCGCCTCCTCCTTGTGCAAGTAATTGCAGAGCCCCACACCTGCACGTATGGCAACTCCACAGCTGCCTGTCCTTGAATTTCCTCAGCCACACCTGTCCACTGTCTGTTGAGCTTCCTCCAGCGTCGTGCCAAAGTCCTTGGAGAGGCCAAATGCCGTTTTTCCGTAGGCGATGGAGAAATTTAGGATCTTGGCCTTCCTGCGCTCTGACGCAAACCTGCAGGTGCACGCCAGGCACACATGAACATGAACACGCAACAGGCACACATGAACATGCGCTAGGCACACATGAACATGGGCCAGGCACACACAAACATGCGCCAGGCACACATGAACAAGCGCCAGGCACACATGAACACGCGCCAGGCACACAAGAACACGCGCCAGGCACACATGAAGAAACACTAGGCACACATGAACACGCGCCAGGCACACATGAACACGCGCCAGACGCAAGCAAACAACTGTTTGAAGCACATGTGGAAATTAGCACAGGCACCCGCAAGTGAACAAATAAAACCCATGAGTGGCAGAAAAATATTAAAAATTCCAGTTGACTACTCAATCCACAAGACGGCCATTGGCAATTGGCACAGATGCCTGGCATGAGCAAATGAGCGCCAGGGAAGAATGAGTGGAGCCATCCCCACGGGGTGTGAGCAAGGGCCTGCATGCTCTTGTCTGCCTGTGTTAGATCATACACATTGTCATGTCTTGTCATGCCGTGAGCGCTAGACCATCCAAACACCTCCAGGCAGTCACATGCTCACTCTCTTGCTACGTCAAATGCCAAGATGTGCTGCGTGCACACAACATTATCCTGTGCACTCAGCAGGCGATGTCTTCCTGTACCTGTGCTCCCAATTGTGCACGTAACGCGAGCAGCGTTTGGAGTAGCTGCACCCATTTCCTGAGTCTTGTTTGCAACGCCTTAGTTAACAAATGATATTCCAACCATGTCCACTTACTTGTCCTTCAGCAGCGGCTTGTCGGGCTTGCCTTCGCCCTCCCACTCCAGGTAGCTGTTCCCTGTGAAAAAAAACCGTCACAGCACACGAGCAGATCTGCAGGGCAAGGCATACATCTGCCCACATGAAAAGCTTGCTAAGCATGCATCTGGCTTATGACTGGAATTTTTACTTGAAGCCAGTATGCAAGTAGCGCACATACCCTCCCCCTTCTCACACACACATGTACACAGACACTCTCTCACAGCACACACAGAGGGTCTTAACTACACAATCATACAGTGCACCCAGAGCTCTGATGTTTGTGTTAGATCCCAGTGTTATGCAGTGCACTCACCAGCTGCTATGTCTGCCTGAATCTCATCGTACATGCCGTACGCTGTGCGGGAGTGAAAGTCGCCGCCCAGCTTGAAGGCCTCCAGCATGGACCTGGGGAGACACACAGGTGGGCAGCAAAAAGGTGGGGAGACACACAGGTGGGCAGCAAAAAGAAGGACCTGGGGAGACACACAGGTGGGCAGCAAAAAGAAGGGTGGGCAGCAAAAAGAAGGACCTGGGGAGACACACAGGTGGGCAGCAAAAAGAAGGACTCTCCAGTGTAGCCCCAGGGAGCAAAGATAAAGAGCAAAATCAGGGCGCGCCGTAGGGTGGCCGTGATCTAGAGCCAAGTTGGCGGCAAACACACATGGCATGTGGAAACAATGCACACATGAATTCAGCATGGACGAGGCATGGAAATGTGGGCAAACAATATTCATGGTTGACACTTGATCAACATCAAGGCATAAATCCAAGAAAGACAGGAGCCTCAATAACACACAAACTCCATGCACAGACAAGAGAGGCAAGGCGGTTAGCCGCTGCTGCAAGGTACAAGCTTCTGCACTTCAGAGCCTGGGGCAGATGCACTTGCACACTGCTCGTGTACCTGCATTCAACTTGCAAAAGGAAGGAAGACGCAGCTTTGCCCGCACGCTGCTCAAGCAAATGCCACTTCATGTATCCAGGCGGGTAAGGCCCAGCAGCAGTGCACACCCTTACAAGAACACTAACATGCTTGCATGCAGAAGTAGCGCACGCACTCGCAGTTGGTGCTGTGGGCAAGGATGCGCAGCTCTAGAGGTTGGCATGCAACATAAGCGCACGCACTTGCAATTGGTGATGTGCGCAAGGATGCGCAGCTCCAGCTGCCCGTAATCCGCCACCACCAGGGTATTACCAGACTCCTTGCCTGCGTCGACTGCGGTGAATGCCTGGCGCACCTGCTCCAAGAGAGCGTGTGCGACGTGCGAGTTTGTGGGCACAATTATGTGTGCGAGTGCGTGCCCGCTTAACAATGCGGTCCCCGGACTGGCACCTGCTCCACGAGAGCGTGTGTTATGTGCAAGTTAGTGGGTGTAGTTATGTGTGCGAGTGCGTGCCCACTAAACAGTGTGGTCACCGGACTGGCACCTGAACCCAGCCTTAATAGCCGCATTTCTCCAGGCCAGCAAAATAGGGACCAAGAACAGTTGAAGGCGGCAGCGCCCATACCAGGCCCGCATGCCCGCCTGCAACACCGGGCTACTTGCACCTCTACCAAGCGCCTGCATCACTCTGGACTGCCAAAATAGCTTGAGGCCACATCCAACCAGACCCACAGCAGTCCCCTCTGCCCAACCCCAACCGCCCCCGGCAGTGGAGGATGTGGCTCCAACTTGTCCTCTGAGTGGTCCTTGTATACACCCAAGTACCCATTGTCCTCTGAGTGGTCCTTGTATACACCCAAGTACCTCTGAGTGGTAACACCTCCTTGTATACACCCAAGTACCTCTGAGTGGTCCTTGTATACACCCAAGTACCTCTGAGTGGTCCTTGTATACACCCAAGCCTGCAGCACCCTGTGCCCCCAACATTTGAGGCCACAGCCAGCTAGCCCAGATATGGATACGGAAAAGAATCAATCCCATCTCCTGGACCAGTTGCCAGAATGTTTGTCCCAAAATCGCTCTCATATGAGCTCCTGTATGACACCCGGCCAACACCCAGCCAGCCAGCCCAGAGGGGTTACAGTCGTAAGAGAATCAGTCCCATCTCCAGGATCAGTTGCCAGAATGTTTGTCCCAAAATCGCTCTCATATGAGCTCCTGTATGACACCCGGCCAACACCCAGCCTGCTGCAAGCCCTCCTCCAAGCTGAGCCACCACATGTTTGGTTCCCCTCGTTCGGCACTTACAGCTAAGCAGACCTTACCTTTTCCCTCCTTTTTGCAAGGCTTGTTCTGTGGGGATCCCTTATCTTCTGCATGCCTTGCCTACCTTTCAAATAAAGTATTCAAAACCATTTCAAAACCTGGTCATTGAAAGCATGAAGCTTAGCCCACCTACGCCTATCTCGTCCCCCCCAGCTCTGCAGCAACCCCTCTCCAGGGTGGGCGCCCAGACCTGTTATTCCAGAAATGTCCTGAGTGGCGCCCTGTTTCCTGAGTGGAGCCCGGCCTGCCACCAACCTTGTAGCGGTCCTTCTCCAGGGCGGGCTGGTTCTGCAGATTGGGCCGCCGAGCCGACAGGCGCCCAGTCTCTGTGCAGTGCAAAAGGGAGCAGGGAAGCCCGGCTTGTCATTCATGGTCTGAGCCCAGTACACTTTGACATTACCCTTACATTGCCCCCACTAAATTCCACAAGGAAGATTTCGGAACAACATCAGGACAACCTCCTGCTCATCCTGAGCCATACTATGCATCACCATTTTGGTGGGTTGTATCACCATATGGGTGGGCTGCATCACCGTTTGGGTGGGCTACATCACCATATGGGTGGGCTGCATCACCTTTTGGGTGGGGGCTGCATCACCGTTTGGGTGGGCTGCACCACCATTTGGGTGGGCTGCATCACCATTTGGGTGGGCTGCATCACCATTTGGGTGGGCTGCATCACTATTCGGGAGGGCTGCATCACAGTTTGGGTGGGCTGCATCACCGTTTGGGTGGGCTGCATCACCGCTTGGGTGGGCTGCATCACTGTTTGGGTGGGCAGCATCTCTGTTTGCGTGGGCTGCATCACCGTTTTGTTGGGCGTCTGAACCAAACAAGAGAGGCACATCAATCCGTATTGATGTCCTTAGAGCAGTGGATGCAGTGGCAGGTATTGTACGGTATGCTGTTGCTGCAAGAGGTGCTTACGTTGGTTGTCTCACAAACCAACAGTATTGGTAAGGGTAGGCGCACACACATGCACACACACCTGTGTGTCGATGTTGAGGGAGCAGTGGACGCTGCTGTAGCTCTTGCACAGCGTGATAGTGCGTGCACAGCGTGATAGTGCGTGCACAGCGTGATAGTGCGTGCACAGCGTGATAGTGCGTGCACAGCGTGATAGTGCTCTTGCACAGCGTGATAGTGCGGCAGGAGCTGCCAGTTTTGTTTAAGATAGCAGAAGCGACGCTGGTGTCAAAAATATGCACACCTGTATTGATATTAAGGGAGCAGTGGATGCGGTGACCATCCCCGCAGGGCGTGCTAATGTTGTCCCCTTGCAGCGGTATGATGAACGCAGTGAGCAGCTTGTCGATGGCAGACACCTGGGGGTGCGCAGTAAAGTGATGAAAGCAGATGAATGCAGATGAATGCTTAACAATGGCAGACACCTGGGGGTGCGCAGTAAAGTGATAAATGCAGTGAGCAGCTTAACAATGGCAGACGCCTGGGTGTGTGTGGAGAGGTGACAAACACAGTAAGCAGCAAGCGCAGAGGGTGTGTTATACAATTGGCAGGACCGGGCTTTGCCAGTGACATCAGAAGGGACAGCACATGAACTTGAAACATTGCTTGAAACAACGCGCATGTGCAGCCTGCAGAGCAAACACAAGTGCCTGCACCACAAACACAAGCTCTTGCACCAGTGTTCCACCTCCCATGTAGCGGCCATGACCACCCTTTTACCCAACCACTCATCAGTGGGCACATGCATGAGCATTGTCACACCTGCGTCACGCATTTCTTACAAAGGAATGTGTGACAAAGAAATGATCACCACACTGACACAGTGACACACGTACAGACACCAACACACCGGCGAACATACAGACACTGACACTGACACGGTGACGCACATACAGACACTGGCGCTGACAGTGACACACATACAGACACTGACACTGACACGGTGACACACTTACAGGCACCGACGCACTGACGCACTGACAGACATACAGACACTGACAGATGACACAGTGACACACTTACACATTTGTGACACACTGACAAGCATACAGGCACTGACATGCTAACATATTTGTGTCCCCCACAGTCCACGCACATGTGCGTTAATTTGAATCTGGCACCTAGAACTTAAAACAGCCTTCAATGGATACACGCACAAAAATCAACCATGACAATGCAAATACAACCATTGCACCCCTCACAACAGGCAAAATAAAGTCATTTGCATTCTCCTGCTCTCCCTCACACACACGCACATGCATGCACATGCATACACAAAAACACTCAAATGCATCACTCACTGACACACACACGTTGCTCGCCTTGCTCAGCACCATTGATGGCCACACCAACTCACACATCCTCCCCTAATCTCCCCCTTACACAGCACACGCACACACTCGCACACACTCCCACATGCATGCATGCATTGCTCACACCTCGCACAGCGCTTCAATGGCTACACAAGCCTCCAGACCCTCCCTGCCCCCGCCCATGGCGGCGTACAGCTTCCCGTAGCCATTGGCCTGCGAGCACGCATGTGGGGGAGCGGTTGGTTGCGCTTATAGTATTGCAACAGTTGCATTTACCCAGGGCAGCGTACAGCTTCCCGTAGCCACTGGCCTGAGTATGCAGGTGTGGGCATTTTCTTGCGCCACTTTCATGATCACCATATCTGCAGTCAACAAGCCTGCCTGCCTTGGAGAAAAGGCACGAAAAGTCAATGGGGCCACGAAGCCGCAACGTCTACATTACTTGCAGTTGCTGTAACCATGTTTAAAAGTTGTACAATACTTGCAATGGCTGTGACCTATGTTGGCAACAGGGAGGCTTCAAGACGCTCACAGCATTCCGGGGCCCGTACAGAGCTTGCAAGCACTCTGTCTGAGCTATTTGCCCAACCACGTACATCAGGGCAGTGTAGGGTCTGAGGGGTGAGACTTGTTTTTCTGCGAGGAGCGGGTGCGGCAGCAGAAGCAAGGGGGACTGCACAGGCCGCTGGATGCATGGAAGACACAGCTAACGAAACACGCCAAACCCAGCTTCCCTGCTCCGGCCGAGTTTGCCTCAGGCTCACCAACTGACGGATGTCAGGGTTAGGGTTAGGTTTAGTTACCTAATCCACGAATTGGGTCTGCTGCAGCCAACTAGCAGCACTGGTGCGACAAGTGACTGAATGTGTGCTGCCAATTCAATGCTCTCAACAGAGACAAAGTGCTGTGCCAACCCAAATCAGCAGAAGGCACGAACTGACCCAATGGTGTTTGCATTGGAATGGGGGAGGGCGGCTCAACAGACTTATTTAGCCGGCAGGAGACTGTTGGCACCGATTGAGAGCATGGGACGATTGCCGGCAGCACGAAAAAGAGTTGCTTATCAAAATGTTGTGTGCACCAGGAAGTGCGCATGTTGGGGGGCTATTCTGGAGGTGCTGCCTTTCCACTGGCACACTCCAGTGCTGTGCTCATGTCACTCTGAGCCTGCGTTGAGCCATTTACTGTGCACGCTCTGCTTCCATGCATGCTGTCCCACCTCGTCATGTGTCCCGTTCAGAAAGCCCTGCACCGTATGCAAACTTGCTATCACACACCCCCGTCCCCCAATGTTGAGATGCACATGCCAACACAGGTTGAGCAAACCGGGTGTGATTTGAATAGGAACCTGACACCACCACCACGCATGCTTGGCACCACATGCACTCTCCGACTCCGCTTCCCTCAATCCTGTTCACACCAAACCCCATTCTCTCACTGTTCCAGCCCCAACTCCCTTTTGTCTGCACACACACACACACCTTGGCTTCCTGCTCCAGATCTGATTTCAGCCGCTCCTGACCCGCCGTGGAGTGCCTGGGCGCCTGCGTCTCACCCACAGATTTGGGCCCCGCGCCCTCGCCAGCTGCGAGTGCAGCCTCTTCTTCTAACTCGTCCTCCAGCAGGCTCTCTTCCTCGTCCAAAGCCAAGCTGCGTGAGCACACCCGCAGGTTTTGGAGGATGAGAGTTGAGGTGCACACTGCGTGTGCTTGCTGGATCAAGACTTGAGGTGCACTGATGTGCTTTTGCTGTTGCGCTGTGCTTTGTGCACTTTTGTGCTTGCTGGTGCGCCTTCGTGCTCGCCTGCTTGCACCAGGGTCGGTGCCTGACTAGGGTGCTTGCACTAGGGTTGTTGCTTGCACTAGGGTTGGTGCTTGACTAGGGTCGGTGCTTGACTAGGGTGCTTGCACTAGGGTTGGTGCTTGCACTAGGGTCGGTGCCTGACTATGGTGCTTGCACTAGGGTTGGTGCTTGACTAGGGTCGGTGCTTGACTAGGGTGCACCAGCTGGTGTGTGCATTGCCTTTAGGTATGCTACCACAGCACCTGGGACGGTAGGAGCAATGCTCCCTCAACAGTCATCTCCCGCAGCAGCAGTATGCTCCCAAGGCAATCTGCTCCCGCAGTAGCAGTCTGCTCCCACAGCAATCTCTCGCAGCAGCAGTCCTGGGAGCAGTCTGCCTCAGCAGCCTTCACCCAAAGTAGTATCCAACATGTTGGCATTCATGCTGTCCAGTCCATCTGTCACGAAGTCACACGCACATGCACATGCATATGCACACTCCCCACGCGCACAGCCCCCACTTCCCATGAAACCTGCTGTTGCCTATCTCGTCCGCTTCCCCAAGCACACGCACACACACCCCAAGCGTGCAAAGCCCCCACATTCTGCACCTGCTATTGCCCATCTCGTCCACATCCCCGGCGTTGAACAGTCTGGCCTCCGCGTTGTCCAGCTCGTCCGACATCGGCGGCGGCGCGTCCTCCAGCAAGAGCCGCCGCTGCCGCGCCTCTGCCTCCTCCTGTGCCAGGTGCTCGACCACCGCCTCCTCAATGCCCTGACGGTCGCGCTCCCACTCCTCTTCCTGCTTGTTCAGCGCCTCAAGCGCGCGCCGTGCTGCGCCCGGCTTGCCTGACAGGCCCCTGCGCAGGGCAACACGCATGCGGGCATACAAGCAGTTGGCGACCAACCGCACCAGGTGGCGGCCTATTTGGTATTTGTGGCGCCCCCCGGGGCACTCAACCACCCAAGCCCTGTACTCAAGCGCACCCACTTGAGCACCGCGATGCTGACGGCGGCCGCGCCCGTGGCCGTGGTGACCTCTGGCGCCAAGCGCCTGGCCGCCTGCTCGCACCCCTTCCCCCATATGCTGTACAGCGTGATGTCCATGTGCTTCTTGGGGCGCTTGACACCCTGGGCCAGGTCGGCATCAATGAGGTGCTGCGGGCGGGGCACCTGCGCGGGGGTGGAGGGTCCCAGATTGAGGGAGCCCTTGCAAGCGGCAGGGGCGGGGAAGTGCAGGGGCGCAGGGGCACAGCGTAGGGTCTGGGTATCAGTGGCACAGGGGTGGGCAGAAACTATATGGGGTTGAGGGCAAGGAGGGCCGGGCCAGGGCACAGCTCTGCTCTAGCAATGACTTCCACTGCTGCTCGTACATTGACCACCACTGCTCTTTTGCGATGACAACCACAACTGCTCCTATGTTGACCGCCACTCTTACAATGACACACCACTGCTGCTCGCCATCAAAAAAAGCATGCAGATAGAGGCCAGTGGTCCCATCACTGATGTTTTACGCGTAAAAAAACACAGGAGGGACGCCTTTTGCAAACGTGGTTGGGATTGAGGCTCGTTGGGACCACGCACGGCACCCACATTGGGACCATGCACGGCACGCAGGACCACGCACGGCACCCACATTGGGACCATGCATGGCACGCAGGACCACGCACGGCACCCACATTGGGACCATGCAAGGCACCCAGGACCACGCACGGCACCCACATTGGGACCATGCATGGCACCCAGGACCACGCACGGCACCCACATTGGGACCATGCATGGCACCCAGGACCAAGCACAGCACCCACATTGGGACCATGCATGGCACCCAGGACCAAGCACAGCACCCACATTGGGACCATGCACGGCACCCAGGACCACGCACAGCACCCACATTGGGACCATGCACGGCACGCAGGACCACGCACGGCACCCACATTGGGACCATGCAAGGCACCCAGGACCACGCACGGCACCCACATTGGGACCATGCACGGCACCCAGGACCACGCACAGCACCCACATTGGGACCATGCACGGCACCCAGGACCAAGCACGGCACCCAGGACCACGCACGGCACCCAGGGGCGCACATCGGCTGAGTGCCGAGCTCCCTCAAAGCCAGTCAGCACAATAGCCGCCCTTAACCTTCCTAGCACGCGCTGAAACAAAGCCATTGCTCCATTGGAACAAGCCGGTAAAACAATAAAATACACTAGATGTGGTGACCCGACCTGAAGACACCAACCCCTCCTCTTTCCGCACATACAGCCTCCTAACCCTAACCCTAACCCTAACCTCAACCTAACCTAATCCTAATCCTAACCTTAACCTTACCTAATCCTAACCCTAACCCTGACCCTAACCCTAAACCCTTAACCCTGACTAACCTAATCCACCTTCACCCATACCCTACCCTACCCAGCAGTGGCAACCCAACCTGAAGACACCAGCAGCGATGACACACCTTGAAGACGCGGCACCCTGGTTCCAGCTCCTGCTTGTCTTTGGCAGCTGCCTTGCCCTTTGGCGTTGCGCCCTCTGCAGCGGGCTCCACAGACGAAGCGCGGCTGCTGGCCGCAGAGGCTGAGGGCTGCTTGGGCTTTCCCAAGACTCCAGGGTGGCCTGGGAACAGCAGCTGCCGGATCTGCAGGCAGGCCATGCACGCCGGATTGGTGAGGGAGGCTGTGAGCGCCCCCCCTCCCATGCATATCATGCAGGCTTGCAGCCCTGTTGCCCATGGAGCGGCAGCTGCTAGGCCTGCTTGCTATGCAGGAAGCAAGCTGGCGTCAAAGAAGCGAGGTGCCCATACATGCATCGCAAATCACATGGACTGATAGGAACCTGCAGCCAGATCCCATCCCGCAACATGCCGCCATCCCGCAACATGCCATCTGGCCTCAGCTGCCCCGCCGGTGTCGTTGCTTGGCACCTGAGCAGCTTAGCACCTGAGCACCACTCCCTTGGTTTGACATCAGGCTAGCGGCAGGCATGCAAAGCGACGACGAAGCCAGCTCCTGGTCTTTACCGCCTCCCTTGCACCACTTTGCGAATGAGTGGGCGCATCCCTTGAGCATCATCACCATCGCACGCTGTGTGCTTGAGCAGGCACACTTATCGCATGCCACCCTTGTTGCACACATTATGCACTAGTGGGCACATCCATCGCAGCTCTAGGTGCACTGCCTTCTGGAAACTGACGCTAGTGAGATGGTTGGGAGGATCGCCCCATTTTTGGGGCAGTGGCCATGGCTGGGAGGACAAGAACCACGACACAACCAAGCAGCGTTGGCAAGGGGGCGAAGGAGCGCGCAGAGGCTGCGCTGGCAGGGGGATGGGCGAATGCCATAAGCCACTGAGGCCCACACCCCCCTTTGCTTGTGACCACCATCCGGTCTTGGATGTGACCACCATCGGATGTGACCACCATCGGTCTCGGATGTGACCACCATCTGGGTCTCGGATGTGCACCACACCATCCTGATCCCTGATGTCCCTTTTGTTCCCTCGGCACCCGCTCCACACTGGCTTGTCTTTGCACACTGGCTTGTCTTTGCACACTGGCTTGTCTTTGCTCGCTGTTCCCTCGGCACCCGCTCCACACTGTGGCTTGTCTTTGCACACAACAGCCTGGCCTCTTAAGGAGATGAGCTCACTCTGAGGCATGCTCAAGTGCCCCACAGCCTTACCTGCGCGCCACTGCCGGGGTTCATAAACTCGGCGTCCGGTACCTTGCTTTTGGCCCAGCGCATGAAGACCCGGAGGTTCGCGTCACGGTCCTTCTCTGCTTGCTCCTGAAGTGCAGGTGGTGGTGGGGAAGGGAAAGGCGGCAGATGAGCCACGCGCTTGTGTTGCAGCAATTGGCTGCAGCTCCAAGCTCAGTGTATTAGTTAGATGATAACGTGACACTGCATACGTTTTTGCATGCAACCTGTGTTTTGTGAAAAAGAGAAGAGAGTGTGCGCACATGTGTGCATGCATGGGTGCATGCCTGTGTGTGTGTGCATACGTGTGCATAAGTGTGTGTGTGTCAGCTACTATCTTGCATGCTAGTCACCCTTCGTACAAGTTCATTGGCCTGCATCTGAGGTTCCAGGCTATAGAGACTTTCAAGGGTTAGGCTGACCTAGGCCAGCAGGTGCAGGTGCTCTGTTGAACCATGCAACTAGTCAAGTGCATGTGCTCTGCTGGACCTTGCAGCTTAGATAAGTGCAGGTGCTCTATTGGACCTTGCGACTAGTGAAGGGAGCTCACAGCGCTTTGACCCAACGCATCTTCTTCTCCTTAATTGATGTAGGGAGTGCTGTACGGCCTACATAGTTTTTTCTTGTTTTTCTAACCTGTAAGGTGCAAGCTGCCCTAGGTCAGCAGGTGTAGCTATGCAGCCCCTACCACTTAGCCATGATGCCTGAGGTCCACAGGCACACATGTGCAGTTCTTCTCACATCACCAGGATGCGATCAAATCCCATGTCCTTGCACCTTATCTACCCCTGGATACCCCCCCCACCCCCCAGCAACTTGGGAAAGCACTTTCGACTTCTGGCTAACCCTACGCCAACCCATGCCCAGCTGGCAAAAAGCATGCACGCCCCTCTTTTACCAACCAACCTGCGCCCTCCGGAGGTGCTCCCTGTTAACCATCATGCCATACTTCTCCATGTCCGTAAGGATGCGTCCAAAGTCGATCCAGTACTGTTGGTAGAATTCGTACAGCGTGTTGTGCCTGCGCACGGGTGAGAGGGGAACAGGGGCCTCGGAGGACAGAAACTAGACCTGGCAGGCGGCCTTTGCAGAGACATGCTTCAAATGTTCAGCCCCTGTGCTTCCTGAGGCTACCTAAGGTGCTTTCAAAAACCTCCTCAGGCGCTTTCTGAGGCTTCCTTGAGGCCGCAGTCACACACAACTTGGAAGTGAAAAACATTTGGGGTCACACAATCTTTTTTACTCCACCTGCACCTGCTCCCTCCATGGCCACTGTTATCTTCCAGCATTACAAATGAACCCACACACAAAAGGTTCCTAGCTTCCCAAGACCAGCAATAAGATCCGAAGAGCTCTATGCGACAGGGCCTCATGCCGCAATTTGGCAACAACAAGACTCGGACTGCACTATTCATAAGGAGCCCGCAATGCTGCAGACGCCCTTTTAAAAGCGACCGGCTCATGGCCTGCAAGGTCTTGCATGGCAAACAATTGAACCTGAGCCATCAGGGGAGAGTGTCAAGACAGCAAGATGGAAAGTATATAGGGCGTGGCTACAGAGGTGCACACTTGAATACTTCTTTCCCCCCCCCCTTTGCATGTGGCCATGGTGCATCAGCCCTGGCCTTCATATGAGAATTCATCCTCAAGCATGCAAAGAAAGCCTTTTTTGCGTGCAAGTGCTCCTCAAATTGGCTGTCTAAGGCCTAGGAAATGTCAGTGATGACTATCCTTTCCATTTTCTGTTTGCCTGAACATTCATCACCATATTTGGCACTCCACAATTGTAAGCCTGGCAAACACATACATAAGACATCATCTCAGTGTACTGTTGGCTTGGAGAGTCATCACCAGCTATTGCTGCTGCTGCATTTATCACATGTGCAACCCATGTAGGGAAACCTTGTCTCCTCAGACGTGCTCCCAAAGAAAGTGCCCTTTCCGACATACCAAAGGGGGTTTGAATCAAAAAGTGAGTATTTTGGGGGATTAGGAATAATTTCAATGTGTGACTACGTTTTTTTTTCACTTTTTGGGGGGGTCGAGTGAAAGAAGAGAAGACATAAGTGTGACCGCAGCTTAAGCGCTTTCTAAGGCTGTCTCAGGTCCCTTAGGTGCGGCCACTTTGCCTCCTAAGACAGTTCCTGCAAACTGCTTGCAAGGGCTAGCATGGGCCTGACTGTCCACATATGGGCTAGCATGGACCTGACTGCCCACATATGGGCCAGCATGGGCCTGACTGCCCACATATGGGCTAGCATGGGCCTGATCGCGATCAATGATCCCAAGTTGGCTGATCATCAATGGCAGCGCAACCACACCCCACACTTCAGATGCCATGAGCGGGGGCAATGACCCCAAGCAGCATGCTGACACTGGAGCCTGGAACTCGGGCGGAAAAGCGGGATTGCTTACGGGGGCTGTGCATAAGAGGCCTCATGCACGACCCTCTTGGCAAGCGAAGCCATTATGTGTGCCCATTGACCAGAAGTAGGTGCACTCCACGCAATCAGAGCAGGCTTCCCCCCAATGGTCATGACCAGGGCTGATATAGGCGTGGCGTCCGCCATCGCTGTTGTTGACCACTTGTTTGCTGTTGCACTGCAGGGTGTGGCCTAGAGCCTTGCAGGGCGCTTGCCACGGGCGGTGATTACGCAGCTCCATGCCGCACGCATGGGTCACAGGCCTAGAGCCTCAAGGACTCCATGGCACGCGCGGGTCACAGGAAAGCGCTTGGCCTGTGGCCTTCGCTGGCTTTGCATGCAGGCAACGTGACGAGGTGACACGCTCCGAGCGCACTTGCTCTTATCTGCCACTCACGGGTCATATGCCAGCTTGTTGCCTCTAGTCCTATTGGGCACATGGTTGAGCGACTTGATCAGCTCCGGGTCCCTCCGCCATTCGCTCTTCTTGAGCTTGCGGTACAGTGCCTGCGCCACACCAGCGGAGCAGCGGCACACTTCCCCCTTGCTTGCGCTCACAGCGGTGCGCCTCTCATGCACCTCAGAGCATCAGGAACAGCAGCACAATGACAGCACACTAGTGGACACCAGCACATGTGGCCAGGAAAGGACCGGGTCTTCTTGATCTTGGGGTGTAGACAATCAAGCAAAGGCAGGGTGGTCCACTGATCTATAGTCCATCAATAGTTGAAGTAATCTGTTTGCTAGTCAGACAATAAAAAGCCAGCCTTAAAACAAGCAACTGATTTTGGTCAGAGGACAGGGCCGCATGAGCGCAAGTGCTTTCTGTTTCAAATATGAATTGCGCATGTGCAAGCACTGGGCCATTTCTTGTTTTCAGTGACTATGCAACGCAATTTCGCAATCACCAACTTCAGCAAGACATGCGCATGTGCATGACAAACTCTGTTTCACACACTGAAGTGCACTGCAATCACACTGACCAGCACAGCACAGCAGCCCTTCATAGAAACATCAGACTCTTCTCCCTCACAAACCCTCCTTATCCTTGTTCGAGCGCATATGACGTGATGTTGCGTTACGCACCTCTCGCAGAAGCCATGTTGTGTGCGCATCACGCGCACTGTACTCCACCCAAGCTGGCCGAAATCTGGGGTCCTCATGCAGCACATGCATAGGTGGCACTTCCACCTGCAAAATGACACACCCCCGTGTTCAATAGAATTTGTTCTACATCGTTGAAGACCAGCAAAGCTTTTTAGGTATGCATTAGCAGCCGTGAGGTTATGCGCTCCTGGAGCGCTGAGAAGGAATAGCATCTACACAACGCATGATGGAAAGATTTGTGAAACATAAGCGGCTCAGCTTTGAGCTGTCAAGACTGAACAAGCAAGATAGACAAAGCTGAATGTGACTTTGGTGCTAAAGGAGTGGAGAGTGTGAAAGCAATAGAGCAATCGTCAGATGCAAAATGCACAGAATTGACATTGCCTTGGCTTCAATGTTGTTGAAGTCTTTGGTCAAGTGAGGTATAGTTGGACCCCATCTGTTGCTTTGGTGGCAGACATTGCTGCCCAACACATTCAGTCACTTTGCCTGAGCTTCATTACCTATGCTTCACTTTGCCTGCGTACGCAACAAACCTCAACCACTTTTTGCATAAGCTTCTGGCGCCTAAGTGAATGCGCTGCTACTAATCGTCCACTCCTTTCCCCTCATCCTCACACCAAGATTCTTTTGCATCCTCTGACTAGAGACCGGACGGGGCCCCTTTCAGAAATGTTTGATGCTTGATAAGTTTGATGCTTACAAATGTCTGATGTTTTAAAATGTCTGATGGTCAAGCCATCCCTACAGGAGGTACAACGGCGATTCTCTACTTAAGGCCCTTCCAAGAAAGCATCACATCAATTGTTCAACTAATGCAAATCTCTTGCGTGCGTGCATGCGCTCCCCCCCCCCCC
>LKMJ01002250.1_pt1 | contig 17611 bp, 15 predicted proteins | sample 643391 | NCBI WGS metagenome assembly LKMJ01 (sample SAMN04112250, study PRJNA286221) | soda lake metagenome | biome: soda lake; feature: Kulunda Steppe; material: water; isolation source: sample PL-Br10 brine of Picturesque Lake | place: Russia: Kulunda steppe | collected 2010-07
CCTCGCGGTGGCCGTGGCCCTCGTCGACAAACGCGACAACCCGCGTTCGAAGTTCTATCGGATGTGGCTTGCCCATCTGTGACCCCAATATCTGCCTCAAGGGAAGGGAACCACATCATGGCCGATCCGCGAATCCTGAATCCGAAAGGAAGCGACGCGCTCTAATCTCGTGAAATCGCATGCTCAAAGAGCGCAAAACCGGTCCCCATTTTTGCGCTACATGCTCTAGCGCAGCCAGATCTCCACGCGGCGATTGGCGGCGCGCCCGGCGGCGCTGTCGTCGCAGGCCGCGGGCGGGAGGCCTTCGGGTGCCGTCGGCTCGGTCTCCACATCGCCGAGCCCGCGCGCGCTCAGTGCCGCGCGCACCGCGTCGCGCACGGCGGCCGCGCGCTCATCGGCAAGGGCGTCCGCCGTCTCCGTTGCATCCGTGAAGCCAGCAAAAACCAGGCTGCGGCGCCCGTGCAGGCCGTCGGCGACCGCGTCGGCAAGCCGCGCCACCGCATCCAGCGCCATAGCGTCGAGCCGTGTCGAGTCGCTTTCGAAGCGGATCGTCGTCGTGACCCGCTCGGCGCCGGGAAGCGTCGTTGAGTCGGGCAGGGTGGAGCCCGGCGCGACATCGCTGCCATCGCCCGGCTGCAGCGAATATATCGGGTCGAGAAAGCGGTGCGGCAGCAGATCGACGAAGCCCGCGCGACGGATGGTCCCCGCCGCCGCGTCAGTCGCGAGGTAATCGAGGAAGTCGCGCGTGATCGGCGCAAGGCGTTCGGCGCGCGTGTGCAGATAGAGCGGCAGCATGAGCGGATAATCCCCGCTGCGCATCGCGGTCTGAGTTGCCGCGGACGCGCGCGAACAATCGCCCGCCAGGGTCAGCCCGCGCGTCCGCCCGGGCCGCGAGGCGAGCGTGATCCCGAGGCCGTCCGCATCCGCGTCGAGCGCCTCTGCCAGGGTCGCCGCGTCCGGGTGGCGCCGCACATCGTCGGCGAGCGGCAGATCCTCGGGACCGAGTAGCTGTGCCTCGATAGCTTGCTGGATGCCGCTCGCGGCGGGGTAGAGATGAAGCTCGACACGGCCTTGCGCGCCGCGCCCGAGGCTGTCCCAGTCGCGGGTCTTGCCGGCGAGCGTATCGGCCAGCAGCGACACCGAAATCGCACCGAGATCATTGTCCTCCGCGACGGCGGGCACCAGCGCATCGCGCGCGATCTCGCGCACGCGCAGCTCCTCGTCGCGCAGGATGTCGAGCGACATGGCGACATCGGCGCGCCCGTCGAGCAGTGCGATGAGCCCGCTGTCGCTGTCGGACAGGGTGACGCGAAAGCGCGCGCGGATCGCCCCTTCCGGATCAAGGAGCACATGCGTGCTGTCGCCGTCGCCGTGGATCTCGCGATATGTGCGCATGTCGCGCGCGCGGGCGAACCCCTCGATCAGCGCCGGCATGAGCTGCGCGCCGATGAGCGGCGCGCCCGCAAAGGTCAGCTCCACGGGGGGCGGCTCGGCATCCGGGCAGGCGTCGCCCTCGCAGCGAACGCGATCGGCGTGCAGGGTGAGCGGTCCGAACGTCGTCTCGAGCGTGTAGAACGCGCCGTCATAAGACACGAGCCGGCCATCGACCGAGAGTTCCCCGTCATCCGCGTGCAGCGTGACCTCGCCGGCCCATGCATGCAGCGCAGCGACGGCGCCGAGCGCCGCGCCGAGACAGATCCGGATCAGTGCACGCACCGGTCGCATCCTCCCAGGCCCGGCGCCCGTCGGCGCGCATGGCCTCAGCTCAGTCGCCCGTGGCAATGCTTGAACTTGCGCCCCGAGCCGCAGGGGCAGGGCTCGTTGCGCCCCGGATTGCCCCAGGTCGCCGGGTCGGTCTCGTCGAAGCCCTCGACCAGCGGTGTGGGCCGGTTCTCGGCGCTCGGGGCGGCGGCGGCGCGCTCGCGGGCCTTCTGTTCCTCGGTAATGCGGCGCTGCATCTCCTCGCGCTCGGCATCGCTGAGCGGGCGGATCTGGGCAAGCTTGCGCGTGACATCCTCGCGCAGGCTGTTGAGCATCGATTCGAAAAGCGTGAAGGCCTCGGTCTTGTATTCGTTGAGCGGGTCGCGCTGGGCGTAGCCGCGAAACCCGACCACGGAGCGCAGATGCTCCAGCGTGACGAGATGCTCGCGCCATTTCGCGTCGATCGTCTGCAGCAGAAGCTGCTTTTCGATGGTGCGCATCGAGTCCTCGCCGAACTCCTCGCGCTTTTGCGCCATCATCCGGTCGGACGCCTCGTAGAGCCGCTCGCGCACGACCTCCTGATCGACTCCGTCCTCCTCTGCCCACTCCTGCGCCGGGATCTGAAGGTTGAGCCGGTCGCGCACCGCCTCCTCGAGCCCCTCGATATCCCATTGATCGACATAGGCCTTGGGCGGCAGGAATTCGTCCACCATGTCGTCGATGACCTGGTGGCGCATATCCTCGACGGTGTCGGAAAGGTCCTCGGATTCCATGATCTCGAGACGCTGGCTGAAGATCACGCGGCGCTGATCGTTCATCACGTCGTCGAATTTCAGCAGCTGCTTGCGGATGTCGAAGTTGCGCGCCTCGACCTTGCTCTGGGCCTTCTCCAGCGACTTGTTCACCCAGGGGTGCACGATCGCCTCGCCTTCCTTCATCCCCAGCCCCGAGAGCACCTTGTCGAGCCGGTCGGAGCCGAAGATCCGCATCAGGTCGTCCTCGAGCGACAGGAAGAACGCCGAGCGCCCCGGATCGCCCTGCCGCCCGGCGCGGCCGCGCAGCTGGTTGTCGATGCGCCGGCTCTCATGGCGCTCGGTGGCGAGCACGTAGAGCCCGCCCGCCTCGATCACCTTCGCCTTGTCCTCGCCGACCTCCGCCTCGATCCGGCGGCGCAGCTCGGCGGGGTCGGCGTCGGGATCGGCGGCCATGGCCTGCATGACCTTCATCTCGACATTGCCGCCCAGCTGGATGTCGGTGCCGCGGCCGGCCATGTTGGTGGCGATGGTCACGGCGCCGGGCTTGCCGGCCTCGGCGATGATATAGGCTTCCTGCTCGTGCTGGCGCGCGTTGAGGACATTGTGCGGGATGCCGTGTTTTTCGAGCATCGTCGAGAGATGCTCGGATTTCTCGATCGAGGTCGTGCCCACGAGGATCGGCTGGCCGCGCTCATGCGCGCCGCGGATCTCCTCGATGATCGCGTTGAACTTCTCGTCGGCGGTTCGGTAAACCTGATCGTGCTCGTCGGTGCGGGCGATCGGCTCGTTGGTGGGGACCGCGACGACGCCGAGGCCGTAGATCTGGCGAAATTCCTCGGCCTCTGTGGTGGCGGTGCCGGTCATGCCCGACAGCGTGTCGTAGAGCCGGAAATAGTTCTGGAAGGTCACCGAGGCGAGGGTGACGTTCTCGGGCTGGATCGCGACACCCTCCTTGGCCTCGATCGCCTGGTGCAGCCCGTCCGACAGCCGCCGTCCCGGCATCATCCGCCCGGTGAACTCGTCGATCAGGATCACCTGGTCGTCGCGCACGATATAGTTGGTGTCGCGCTGATAGAGCTTGTGCGCGCGCAGCGCCTGGGTGACGTGATGCACCAGCGTCGTGGACTCGGGGTCGTAGAGCGACTGCTCCTCGGGCAGGATGCCTTCCGCGTGCAGCAGCTCCTCGATGAACTCGTTGCCCTCGTCCGTGTAGGAAACATTGCGGGTCTTCTCGTCGAGGGTGAAATGCTCCTCGGTGATGTGCGGGACGAGCTTGTCGATCTGCGTGTAGAGGTCCGAGCGGTCCTGTGACGGCCCCGAGATGATCAGCGGGGTGCGCGCCTCGTCGATGAGGATCGAGTCGACCTCGTCGACGATGGCGAAGCTGTGGCCGCGCTGGACCATCTGGTCGAGCTCGGATTTCATGTTGTCGCGCAGATAGTCGAAGCCGAGCTCGTTGTTGGTGGCATAGGTCACGTCGGCGCCGTAGGCGTCGTGCTTTTCCGCTTCCGGCTGCTGGGGATAGACCACGCCCGTGGTCATGCCGAGCGCCTCATAGACCTTGCCCATCCATTCGGCATCGCGCTTGGCGAGATAGTCGTTGACGGTCACGATATGGACCGGCTCGCCCGACAGCGCGTTGAGATAGGCGGGCAGGGTGGCCACCAGCGTCTTGCCCTCGCCGGTCTTCATCTCGGCGATGTTCCCCCGGTGCAGGAAGATGCCGCCGATGAGCTGGACATCGAAGGCGCGCAGCCCGAGCGCGCGCCAGGCCGCCTCGCGGCAATTGGCGAAGGCCTCGGGCAGGAGCGAGTCGAGGCTCTCGCCGCCCGCATGGCGCTCGCGGAACGCGGCGGTGCGCGCCTTGAGCTCGTCATCGGAGAGCGCCCGGTATTCGGGCTCGAGCGCGTTGATCTTTTCGACGAGCGGGCGGACGGCCTTGACCTTGCGGTCGTTCGGCGTTCCGAATACCTTGCGCGAGATCGCTTCAAAGCCGAGCATGTTCACTCCGGTGGCGCGGCGGGGTCGCCGCTTTGGGTTGCCCGCGCCGGACAGCCTTCCTAAAAGACGCGAAACGGCGGGCGGCACGGCATGCGCCGAGCCACAGGCGGTGTAAGGTGCTGCCCGGTTAGTGTCAACTTGCGCCGCGGCGCGCCAGCGAGGAGCAGCAGAATGAATGCAGTCACGAAGGCGGGTGCGATCGGCGCCTTGACCATGGCACTGGCGGTGCCGGCGATGGCCGACGACACCGACGCGGATTCGGTCCTCGCCGTGGTGGATGGCACCGAGATCACGCTCGGCCATGTCATCATCGCGCGCGAGAACGTGCCCGAGCAGTTCCAGCAGATGCCCGACGACGCGCTCTTCGAGGCGATCCTCGAGCAGCTCGTGCAGCAGACCGCGCTCGCCGACACCGTCGAGGGCGAGCTGTCGCGCCGCGACCGGCTCGCCCTCGAGAACGAGCAGCGCAGCCGCCGCGCCAACACCGCCCTGACCGAAGCGGTCGAGGCGGCGACCACGGAGGAGGCGTTGCGCGAGGCCTATGAGGCGCAATACGCCGATGCCGAACCCGCCCCCGAATACCGTGCGTCGCACATCCTCGTCGAGACCGAGGAGGAGGCGCAGGATCTGCGCGCCGAGCTCGAGGACGGCGCCGATTTTGCCGAGCTCGCGCAGGAGCATTCCACCGGCCCGACCGGGCCCGATGGCGGTGACCTCGGCTGGTTCGGCGCGGGGCAGATGGTGCCCGAATTCGAGGACGCGGTGGCCGCGCTCGAGCCGGGCGCATTCTCCGATCCGGTGCAGACCGACTTTGGCTGGCACGTCATCCTGCTCGAGGACATGCGGATGGCCGATGCGCCCGAATTCGAGGAGGCGCGCGAGGAGCTCGAGGGCGAGCTGCAGCGCGAGACGTTGGAAGGGCTGATCGAGGAGGTCACCGAGGCGGCGGATGTCGAGATGCGCACCGACGGGATAGACCCGTCGCTGATGCGTGACGGCGGGCTGCTCGAGCGGTGAAGCGCGCCTTGGGCAGCTCCGCCATGCGCCGGACGCGGCGGGCGCAGGCGCGCTTGCGCCAGCGCCTCGCCCGGTTCCGGCGCAAGCTGCGCGCCGCGACGCGCGCGGATGCGAAGGCGCCGCCGCCCGTGTCGCCGCTCGCGCCGCGCGGATTTCCCCTTCTCGCACCGGTGGCCGGGGTGGAGCTTGCGACCGCGGCGGCGGGGGTGCGTTACGCTGGGCGCGATGACGTGATGCTGGTGCGGCTCGCGCCCGGCACGGCGGTGGCGGGGGTGTTCACGCGCTCCGCGACGCGCTCGGCCGCCGTCATCGACTGCCAGGCCAAGATCGGCGGGGCCGCCGATGCGGGGGCCGCGATCCTCGTCAATTCCGGCAACGCCAATGCTTTCACCGGCGCGCGCGGCGACCGGGCCGTCACCGAGATCGCGCGTGCAGTGGGTGACCGGCTCGCGCTGCCGGCCGAGCGCGTCTTCACCGCCTCGACGGGTGTCATCGGCGAGCCGCTCGAACCGGGGCGGATCACGGCCGGGCTCGACGCGCTGGAGGCGGGCCTCGCGACGGACGGCTTCGAGCAGGCCGCCCGCGCGATCATGACCACCGACACCTTCGCCAAGGGCGCCGGCGGCGCCATCGACATCGACGGCGCGCCGGTGCGAATCGCCGGCATCGCCAAGGGGTCGGGCATGATCGCGCCGGACATGGCGACGATGCTCGTCTATATCTTCACCGACGCGACGATCGCGCAACCCGCGCTTCAGGAGATGCTCACGCGGCTCAATGCGCGCAGCTTCAACTGCATCACCGTGGACAGCGACACCTCGACCTCCGACACGCTGATGCTCGCCGCAACGGGCCGCAGTATTGCGCCGCCGATCGCGCCGGGGACCGAGGCCTGCGCCCGATTCGAGACGGCCCTCGAAGGGGTGATGCGCGAGCTTGCGCACCAGGTCGTCCGCGACGGCGAGGGGGCGACGAAGTTTGTCGAGGTGCAGGTCACCGGCGCGGCGGACGACGCCGATGCGCGCCGCGTCGCCGGGGCGGTGGCGAATTCGCCGCTCGTGAAGACCGCGATCGCCGGGGAGGACCCGAACTGGGGTCGCATCGTGATGGCGGTCGGCAAGTCCGGCGCGCGCGCCGAGCGCGACCGGCTGGCGATCCGGCTCGGCGATATCCGCGTGGCCGAGGCGGGCTGGGTGGCGCCCGACTATCGCGAGGCGGACGGGGCGGCCTATATGCGTCGTGCCGAGCTTGTCATCGGCGTCGATCTGGGGCTCGGGACGGGGGCGGCGACGATGTGGACCTGCGATCTCACCCATGGATACATCGACATCAACGCGGATTACCGTTCGTGACGATGGTGATCGTCTCGGCGGTGGCGCTGATCGATCGCGACGGGCGCGTGCTGCTCGCGCAGCGGCCCGAGGGCAAGGCGATGGCCGGGCTGTGGGAGTTTCCCGGCGGCAAGCTCGAGCCCGGCGAGACTCCCGAAGCCGCGCTCATCCGCGAGCTTCACGAGGAGCTCGGCATCGACACCTGGGCGAGCTGTCTCGCCCCGCTCACCTTCGCGAGCCATGCCTATCGCGACTTCCACCTGCTGATGCCGCTTTTCGCCTGCCGCAAATGGGAGGGCACGCCGCGACCGATGGTGGCCTCGGCGCTCGAATGGGTGCGGCCGAACCGTCTGCGCGACTATCCCATGCCCGACGCCGACGCGCCGCTGATCCCGGTGCTGCGCGATTGGCTCTGAGGGCAGGCGCCGCGTTAACCGTTCCGTAATGCGCCCGCGCCACGCTGGCGATGGCAACCGGCGGAGGGGGTTCCATGCTTCAGGTCATCATGATTGGACGGCACGTTTCGGTGCAGGGGGATTTTGTGCGCCGTCTCGCGGATGGGCGGATCGCGGTGCGGGTCGGCTGCCGGATCTGGTCCGGTCATCCCATCGCCGCATGAGATCGAGGCCGCGACCGCCCGGCGCGGGCGGCCGCGACCCGATATCAGCTCAGCGTGCGCGTGATTTCCTCGCGCTCGAAGATCTCGATGACGTCGCCCTCGCGGATGTCCTCGTAACGCTCGAAGGCCATGCCGCATTCCTGGCCCGACTGCACTTCCTTGACTTCGTCCTTGAAGCGCTTGAGCGTCTTGAGCGTGCCTTCGTGAACGACCACATCGTCACGCAGCAGGCGCACCCCGGCGGACCGGCGCGCCACGCCTTCCGTAACGAGACAGCCGGCGACCTTTCCAACGCCCGTGACCTTGAAGACCTGTCGGATCTCGGCATAGCCGACATACTTCTCGCGAACCTCGTTGGACAGAAGCCCGGAGGCGGCGGCCTTGATGTCGTCGACCAGGTCGTAGATCACCGAGTAGTAGCGGATCTCCACGCCCTTCTGGTTGGCGGCCTTGCGCGCGGCGGCGTTGGCGCGGACATTGAAACCGATCACCGGGGTGCCGGAGGCTTCGGCCAGCCCGATATCCGACTCGGTGATGGCGCCGACACCGGAATGGATCACGCGCACCCGCACCTCGTCATTGCCGATCTTCTCGAGCGCCTGGACGATCGCCTCGGTCGAGCCCTGAACGTCGGCCTTGATGACCACCGGAAGCTCGGAGACGTTTTCATCCTCCTTGGCCTTGGCCATGAGCTGCTCGAGCGAGGTCGCCGCGCCGGCGGCGGCGCGCCTCTCCTTCGATTGCTGCTGGCGATATTCGGCGATCTCGCGCGCCTGCGCCTCGGTCTCCACGACGTTGAGCACGTCGCCCGCCTCGGGTGTGCCGTTCAGGCCCAGGACCTCGACCGGAACCGAGGGCCCCGCCTCCTCGACGCGCTCGCTCTTGTCGTTGATGAGGGCACGGACCTTGCCGAATTGCTCGCCGACGACGAAAACATCGCCGCGCCGGAGCGTGCCGTGCTGCACGAGCACGGTCGCGACCGGACCGCGCCCGACATCGAGCTTGGCCTCGATCACGGCGCCCATCGCGGGGCGGGACGGGTTGGCCTTCAGCTCGAGCAGTTCGGATTGCAGTGCGATCGCCTCGAGCAGCTCGTCGAGCCCGTCGCCCGTGATCGCCGAGACCTCGACATCCTGCACCTCGCCGGACATCTTCTCGACCATGACCTCGTGCTGGAGCAGGTCGGTGCGCACCTTGTTGGGATCGGCCTCGGGCTTGTCGATCTTGTTGATCGCCACGATCATCGGCACGCCGGCTTCCTTGGCATGGCTGATCGCTTCGACCGTCTGCGGCATCACCGCGTCATCGGCGGCCACGACGAGCACGACGATATCCGTGACCTGCGCGCCGCGCGCGCGCATGGAGGTGAAGGCGGCGTGGCCCGGCGTGTCGAGGAAGGTGAGCAGCGCACCCGATTCGGTCTCGACCTGGTAGGCGCCGATATGCTGGGTGATGCCACCGGCCTCGCCGGAGACGACATTGGCCTTGCGGATCGCGTCGAGCACCGAGGTCTTGCCGTGATCGACGTGACCCATGACGGTGATCACCGGGGCGCGCGGCTGCAGATCCTCCGGGCTGTCCTCGACGCTGTCGATGACTTCCTCGACATCGGCATCGGAGACGCGCACGACCTTGTGGCCGAATTCCTCGACGATGAGCTCCGCGGTGTCGGCGTCGATGGACTGGTTCTGGGTGACCATCATGCCGCTTTTCATCAGCGCCTTGACGACGTCGGCGACACGCTCGGCCATGCGGTTGGCAAGCTCTGACACGACGATCGTCTCTGGCACCTGCACATCGCGCACGACCTTCTCGCGCGAGCCGGACTGGCCCATCGCCTTCTGGCGGGCCTTTTCCTGCTTGCGCTTCATCGCCGCCATCGAGCGCTGGCGACCGCCTTCGCCGGCGAGGGCCTCGTTGAGCGTCAGCTTGCCGGCGCGCCGGCCGCCGCCGTCGGTCTTGCCGGCGGGTTTCTTGCGCTCGGCCTTGTCGCGCTCGGCCTTGCGCGGGCCGGAGGGCGCCTTGCCCTGCGGCTTGTCGGCGGCGGGGACCGCAGGGGCCGGCTGCTCGGCCTCGGCCGCGGCCTGGCGGTTGCTGCTGCGCTCGGCTTCTTCGGCGGCGCGCTTTTCGCGGGCCTCTTCCGCGGCCTTGGCCTTGATGGCCTCCTCGCGCTCGCGCTCCTCGCGCTCCCTGGCCTCGATCTCGTCGCGGCGGCGCTGGCGTTCCTCGTCGCGCTGGCGCTCCTCGGCGGCGCGGCGCTCGGCATCCTCGCCCTCGCGCGCCTTGGCCGCCTGCAGCGCCTTCATGCGACGTTCCATCTCGGCGTCAGTGATCCCCGCGGGACGCTTGGCCGGGTCGGTCTTCGGCGTCTTGGACGGATCGCCGCCCTGACCCTGGCCGCTGCCGGCCTTCGGCACGACGACGCGCTTGCGCTTGGTTTCGACGACCACGTTCTTCGTGCGCCCGTGGCTGAAGCTCTGCTTCACCTGACCGGGGCGCCCGCCGCGCGTGCCGAGGGTCTTCTTGCCGTCTGTATCGCTCATGCGTCCTTCAGATCCTTCCCGGCGGATGCACCGCCGAATTGCCCGCGAAGCGCCGCGAGCCTTGCCGCTTCTTCTACAACACGTGTCGTCAGTCCGCCAGCGGCGAGCGCGGCATGTATCACATGTTCGCGCCCGAATGCCATACCGATTTCCGAGGCGTCAAGGCAACCCACATAGGAGCTTTGCCCGTCTTGTGCCACCTCCGGCGCGCGCAATTTCGTCTTGCCGCGCGCCGACCCATCGCGGGCCTGGATCAGCACGCTCGCGGTGCCGTTGCCGAGCCAGGCGCGCACCTTCTCGAAGCCCGCGACCGCGCGCCCGCCCTTGCGCGCGAGTGACACGAGCTCGATCACGCGGCGCGCGATCAGTGCCTCGACCGTCGCGGCGAGGTCGTCCGGCACCGTGACCGGCCGGCGCGCGGCGCGCTTGAACAGCCCCTTGCGCACCGCCTTGTCGAGCGCGTCGCGCTGGGCCGAAACCCAGATGCCGCGCCCCGGCAGGCGGCCGAGGATGTCGGGCACCACCGCCTCATCGGGGCCGATCACGAAGCGCACCATCGCGTGGGTCGGGCGCGACCGGCCCGTCACGATGCAGCGGCGCTCGGGCGTCTCGCGATCCTTGCTGCGGCCGCCGCGCGTCATGCCGTCGGACGCGGCGCTCAGCCGCGGGCCTCGGCTTCGGCGTCGAGCGGTGCATCCTCGGCGTCCCCGGCATCGCCGTGCAGTTCCTCGGGATCGACCCAGCCGAGCAGCACCCGCGCGGTCATCACCAGCGTCTGCGCCTCCTCGAGCGAGACATCGAACGGCTCCAGCAGCCCGTCATCCTTGACGCGCTCACCATTGACCGTCGTCCAGCCGCCGGCGAGCTCCCAGTCGGCGCAGGTGGCGAAGTCCTCGAGCGTGCGGATCTCGTCCTTGGCGAGCGCCTCGACCATCTGCGGCGTGAGCCCCTCGAACTCGATCAGGCTGTCCTCCGCACCCAGCGCGCGGGCGGCCTCGAGCGCTTTCGCATTGGCCTCCTCGAGCTTGTCGCGCGCGCGCGCCTGCAGCTCGTCGGCGGTGGATTCGTCGAAGCCGTCGATGCCCAGAAGCTCGTCCTGCTCGACATAGGCAACCTCCTCGAGCGAGGAGAACCCCTCCGCCACCAGAAGCTGCGCGAGCACCTCGTCCACGTCGAGATTGTCCACGAAGAGCTGCGTGCGCTCGGTGAACTCGGCCTGGCGGCGCTCGCTCTCGTCGGACTCGGTCATGATGTCGATGTCTAGGCCGGTGAGCTGCGAGGCGAGCCGCACATTCTGTCCCCGCCGCCCGATGGCGAGCGAGAGCTGTTCGTCGGGGACGACGACCTCGATGCGCTCGGCATCCTCGTCGAGCACCACCTTGGAGACCTCGGCCGGCTGCAGCGCATTGACGAGGAAGGTCGGCTGATCCTCGTTCCAGGGGATGATGTCGATCTTCTCGCCCTGCAGCTCGTTGACCACGGCCTGCACGCGCGAGCCGCGCATGCCGACGCAGGCCCCGACCGGGTCGATGGAGGGGTCGTTGCTGATCACGCCGATCTTGGCGCGCGAGCCCGGGTCGCGGGCCACGGCCTTGATCTCGATGATGCCGTCATAGATCTCCGGCACCTCCATCTCGAACAGCTTGGCCATGAATTCGGGCGCCGTGCGCGACAGGAAGATCTGCGGACCGCGGGCCTCGCGGCGCACATCCTTGATGAAGGCGCGGATGCGGTCATTGGGGCGGTAGCTCTCGCGGCCGATCTTCTCGTTGCGGCGCAGGACCGCCTCGCCGCGGCCCACATCGACGATGATGTTGCCGTATTCCTCGCGGCGCACGACCCCGTTGATGATCGTGCCGACCCGGTCCTGGAATTCCTCGTACTGGCGGTCGCGCTCGGCCTCGCGGACCTTTTGCAGGATCACCTGCTTGGCCGACTGCGCCGCGACGCGGCCGAGCTCGACGGGCGGGACCTCTTCGCGGATCTCGTCACCGACCTTCGGGTCGTCCAGGAATTCCTTCGCCTGTTCGACGGTGAGCTCGGCTTGCGGGATCTCGACCTCCTCGACGACGGTGCGCACGCGCTCGAAGCTGGCGCGGCCGGTCTTGCGGTCGATGGTGACGCGGATGTCGAGCTCGGAGCCGTAGCGCGACTTGGCGGCCCGCGCGAGGCTGTCCTCCATCGCCTCGACGACGAGGGCGGGGTCGATCATCTTCTCGCGCGCGACCGCCTCGGCGGTCTGCAGCAGTTCGAGCTGGTTGGCGCTGGTAATGGCCATCTGTGTCACTCCTTCGGGAAAGCGGCGCCGTTCGCGGGGCCGCTTTCGGTGTCCTCGTCCTCGTCCTCGATGGCATCGAAGGCGTCCTCGTCGATGATGCCGGCCGCCTTGCGCGCCTTGAGCATATCGGAGATCAGCGCGTCGGTGAGCACGAGCTTGGCCTCCGCCAGCCACTCGAAGCGCAGCCCGATCGTGCCCTCCTCCACGGCGAGCAGAACCTCGCCATCCTCGGTGCCCGCGATCTCGCCCTTGAAGCGGCGGCGCCCGTCGATCAGCTCGGTGGTCTCGATGCGCGCGGTGTAACCGGTCCAGTCGTCGAAATCCTTCAGCCGTGTGAGCGGCCGGTCGATGCCGGGGCTCGACACCTCGAGCGTATAGGCGTCCTCGAGCGGGTCCTCGACATCGAGCAGCGCCGACAGCGCCGTCGAGATGCGCGCGCATTCATCCACGATGATGCCGCCCTCGGGCCGGTCCACCATCACCTGCAGCGTCTTGTGCCGCGCGCTGCCCGACAGGCGCAGCCGGATCAGCTCGTACCCCATCCCCTCGATGGTCGGGGTGACGATCTCGGCGAGGCGCCGGTCGATGCCGGTCTTGGCGATGAGCTCGCTCACTGGTGTCTCCAGCAACAAAAAAACGGGCCAGCGGCCCGTTCGATCCGGTTCGGTGGTTCTTCGGGGTTGGAAACCGAAGCGCCGCTGTGGGAGCGGTATACGCCGCGCGGGGTGCGGACGCAAGGGGCCGCGTCAGTGCGCCTTGGGCGCGGCGTCAAAGGCGGCCTTCTGCTCGGGCGTGGCCTCATCCTGGTAGCGGTCGCGCCATTCGGCATAGGGCATTCCGTAAACGGCCTCGCGCGCCGCCTCCTTGTCCATCTCGATGCCGCGCGCTTGCGCCGCTTCCTGGTACCAGCGGCTCAGGCAGTTGCGGCAGAACCCGGCGAGGTTCATCATGTCGATGTTCTGCACGTCGGTGCGCGCGCGCAGATGATCGCGCAGAGCGCGGAACGCGGCGGCTTCGAGTTCGGTGCGGGTCTGATCATCCATGGCGGTCTCCCTTTGGACCACAAGCTGTTCACCCCGCGCGTCGGCGTCAAGCGGTGGCGTTGCGGGCGGGCCGGATTTGCGCAATAACCGCAGCGTTAGCGACACCAGCGCGCCGGAGCCCTCATGAGACGCCACCGCAACGTCAAGATCGTCGCCACACTCGGCCCCTCTTCGAGCGACTACGCCACGATCCGCGCGCTTTTCGACGCCGGCGCGGATGTGTTCCGGCTCAACATGAGCCACAGCAGCCAGGCCGAGCAGGCCGCGCGCCACGCCCTGATCCGCCAGGTGGAGCAGGAGACGAACCGCCCCATCGCCATCCTCGCCGATCTGCAGGGGCCCAAGCTGCGCTGCGGGGTGTTCGCGCGGGGCGAGGAGACGCTCGCCGAGGGCGCACGATTCCGGCTCGATCTCGACCCGGCCAAGGGGGATGCGCAGCGCGTGACGCTGCCGCATCCGGAGATCTTCGCCGCCCTCGAGCCGGGGGTGTCGCTGCTGATCAATGACGGCAAGATCCGGCTGCGCGTCGAGGCGTGCGGCGCGGATTTCGCCGAATGCACCGTGATCGCCGGCGGGGTCATCTCGGATCGCAAGGGCGTGAACGTGCCCGATGTGGTGCTGCCGCTGGCGGCGCTGTCGCAAAAGGATCGCGACGATCTCGAATTCGTCTGCGAACTCGGGGTGGACTGGCTGGCGCTGTCCTTCGTGCAGCGCGCGGCCGATGTCGAGGAGGCGCGCGCGCTGGCCGCCGGGCGCGCCGCGATCCTGTCCAAGATCGAGAAACCCGCCGCGGTGACGGCCTATCCCGAAATCCTCGCCGCCTCCGATGCGGTGATGGTCGCGCGCGGCGATCTCGGCGTCGAGCTGCCGGTGCAGAACATCCCGCCGATCCAGAAGCAGCTGGTGCGCCGGGCGCGCGCCGCTGCCAAGCCCGTGATCGTCGCCACGCAGATGCTCGAGTCGATGATCGACAGCCCGATGCCCACCCGCGCCGAGGTCTCCGATGTCGCCACCGCGATCTATGAGGGGGCGGACGCGGTGATGCTGTCGGCCGAGTCGGCGGCGGGGAGCTTTCCCGTCGAGGCCGTCACCACGATGGACAATGTCGCGCGCGAGGTCGAATTCGACCCGACCTATCGCGAGGTCATCGAGGCCTCGCGCCGGGTCGCCCACCGAACCGTGGCCGACGGCATCGTCGCCGCCGCGCGCGAAATCGCCGAGACCACCGACATCGCCGCGATCTGCTGCTTCACCGAATCGGGCACCACCGCCGCGCTCGTCGCACGCGAGCGCCCTCAGGTGCCCATCGTCGCGCTCACCTCGATCGAGCGCACGGCGCGGCGGATGTGCCTGAGCTGGGGGACGCATTGCGTCATCACCGGCCAGGTCGGGCGCTTCAAGGACGCCGTCGTCAGCGCCGTGCGCGCGGTCCTCGATTACGGCGTCGCCAACCAGGACGATCAGATCGTCGTCACCGCCGGCGTGCCCTTCAATGTGCCCGGCACGACGAACATCCTGCGCGTCGCGCCCTGCGACGTGCGCCTGATCTACAGTTCCGAACCCGAGTGAGGCGGCGGCGGGGATGGACCCGGATGTCCTTCTGCTTGTCGGGCTCGGCTGCGGCGCGCTGTCGATGACGGCGTTTCTGGCCGGCTTCGTCGAGTCGCGGCTGTCGCCGCGCGGGGTGCTGCTGCTGATCGCGGCGGCGGGGCTCATCTGGACGGCCCAGGTGCTCGCACCCGGCGGCTACGCGCTGGCGGACGTGCCCGACGCGGCGGTCCGGGTGCTGGGGCGCATCGTGCAGTTCTTCTACTGACCGGCCATCACCGCGAGCGCCCAGGGCGCCAGAAGGGCCGTGAGCACCGCGTTGAGCGCCATGCCGATCCCGGCGAAGGCCCCGGCGCGCTCATTGACCTGCAGCGCGCGCGCCGTCCCGATGCCATGCGCCGCCACACCGACCGCAAAGCCACGCGCGCGCCAGTCGCGGATGCCGAGCGCATTGAGAAGCGGCGTCGCCACCACCGCGCCGATCAGCCCCGTCAGGATCACCAGAACCGCCGTGAGCGTCGGCGAACCGCCCAGCGTCTCGGAGATGCCGATCGCCACCGGTGCCGTCGCGCTCTTCGGTGCCAGCGCGGCGAGGGTGGCGAAATCGACCCCGAAGGCCAGCGCAACCCCGAGCGCCGAGACCACCGCCGTGAGCGACCCGGCGATCAGCGCCGCGAGCGCCGGCAGCGCCGCCCTGCGCAGCTGCCCCAGATTGGCATGAAGCGGCACCGCCAGTGCCACGGTCACCGGCCCGAGCATGAAATGCACGAACTGCGCTCCTTCGAGATAGACCGGGTAGGGCGTCCCGCTCGCCCAGAGAACCCCGGCCAGCAGGATCACCGCCACCAGAACCGGATTGACCAGCGGCGTCCCGCCCGCGGCCTTCGCGGCCGCATCGCCGATCACATAGGCCACCAGCGTCGCCGTCAGCCACAACAGCGGCCCCTCGGCGAGATAGCTCCAGATCTCTGCGAAGTCATGCATCGGGGTCACCGACGAGCTTCTGGACCCAAACGAAGACGAGCGCGCCCACCGCGATCGCCAGCGCCGTGGAGACGATCAGCGCCGCGAGCACCGGCCCGCCATCGGTGCCCAGCCGGTCGAGATGGCCCACCACGCCCACGGCGGCGGGCACGAACAGCAGCGAGATATGGCGCAGGATCCCCTCGCCGACCGGGCGCACCACGCCGGCGATGCGCGGCGAGGCCGTCATCGCCGCGAGCATCAGCGCCATCCCGACCACCGGGCCGGGCACCGGCAGCGCGAGCAGGCGGCTGAGGGTCTCTCCGGCGAGCTGGGCGAGCAGGATCAGGGTCAGGGCGTGATGCATGGCGCGGCCTCCGATGGATTTGCCCGCCAGCCTGCGCGCCGCGGCGGCGAAAGGAAAGCCCGCCATCGCATTCACTGCGCATCGGCCATCATGGCATATTTTGTGTAAGTGGCTGCGCACCGCGCGATATCGGGTGTACCTGCTTGACTTGGCGGCGCTGTGTGGCGATGCTGGCGGTGATCGCGTCACCTGTCCTGCGGATCCGCAAGTGCATCTCACCCGGCTGCGTCTCAACGGTTTCAAGAGCTTCGTGGACCCCACGGATCTCGTCATCCATCCCGGGCTGACCGGGGTGGTCGGGCCCAATGGTTGCGGCAAGTCGAACCTGCTCGAGGCGCTGCGCTGGGTGATGGGGGAGACCCGGCCCAAGGCGATGCGCGGCGACGGCATGGAGGATGTGATCTTTCAGGGCAGCGGCGCACGCCCGGCGCGCGGCTTTGCCGAGGTCGCGCTGCAGATCGACAATTCCGACCGTCTCGCACCGGCCGGCTTCAACGACGCCGACACGATCGAGATCGTCCGGCGCATCACCCGCGATGCGGGTTCGGCCTACAAGGCCGGCGGCAAGGAGGTGCGCGCGCGCGATGTGCAGATGCTCTTCGCCGACGCCTCGACCGGGGCGCATTCGCCCGCGCTGGTGCGCCAGGGCCAGATCGCCGAGCTGATCAATGCCCGCCCCAGGGCGCGGCGGCGCATCCTCGAGGAGGCGGCGGGGATCTCCGGCCTCTATCAGCGCCGCCACGAGGCCGAGCTGCGGCTCAAGGCGACGGAGGCCAATCTCGCCCGCATCGACGACGTCCTGGGCAATCTCGCCACGCAGCTCGCCCAGCTCGCCCGGCAGGCCAAGCAGGCCGCGCGCTACCGCGCCATCGGCGAGGCGTTGCGCCGCGCCGAGGGTGCGCTGCTCTACCGGCGCTGGCAGGAGGCGGAGGTCGCGCGTGCCGCCGCCGAGGCCGCGCTCACCGCGGCGACCCGCGCCGCCGCCGAGGCCGAATCGGCCGTGAGCGACGCCGCGAGGCACCGCGCCGAGGCCGAGGAGGCGCTGCCCCCGCTGCGCGAGGAGGACGCCGTGGCCGGGGCGGTCCTGCAGCGGCTCGAGGTGCAGCGCGGCACGCTCGACGAGGAGGAGGCGCGCGCGCGCGCCGCGCTCGACACACTCGACGGCCGGATCACGCAGCTCAGCGCCGATATCGAACGCGAATCCGGGCTCGATTCCGATGCCGGGGCCACGATTGCGCGGCTCGAGCGCGAGCAGGCCGAGCTTGCCGAGGCCGCGCAGGGCCAGGACGCGCGCGAACACAACGCCGGCGCGGCCGCCGAAACTGCCGCCGCGCGGCTCTCCGAGGCCGAGGCGCAGCACTCCGCCATAGCCGAGCAGGCCGCCGATCTCGCCGCCCGCCACCAGGCCGCCGAGCGCCGCATCGCCGAGGCCCGCCGCGCCGAGG
>LKMJ01002252.1_pt1 | contig 17604 bp, 17 predicted proteins | sample 643391 | NCBI WGS metagenome assembly LKMJ01 (sample SAMN04112250, study PRJNA286221) | soda lake metagenome | biome: soda lake; feature: Kulunda Steppe; material: water; isolation source: sample PL-Br10 brine of Picturesque Lake | place: Russia: Kulunda steppe | collected 2010-07
ACCGGAGGAGTTAATCATGACAACGTCAAAGAATGGTTTAAAGCAGGCAGTTTTGCCGTAGGTGCAGGCAGTGCTATAGTTAAAGGGGCAGAGGAAGGTGACTTTGATCAGGTCAGAGATAATGCAGTAAGATTTGTGGAGCTGATTGCTGAAGTCAGAGAAGCAAATTTTTAGAATTAAAATACTTATTATAACTTTGAGGGATAAAAATTGGTTGAAAAGATGACACCCAGAGAAAGAGTTATGAAAGCTATTAACCATGAAAAAGTTGATCGAATACCACTGGACTTAGGGGGGACTGTAAACAGCAGTATTGTCGAGGAAGCCTATGCTGAGTTAAAGAGACAACTGGGTTTTCCTGCCCCAGATACCAAATTAATCAATAAAATGATGAGAGTTGTAAAGGTGGAAAAAGATATACTTAATTACTTTAATATCGATACCAGGGGGATTTTTCCTGGAGAACACAGCAAAGTAGAAACTGTTGACAGTAAAACATATATTGATGAATGGGGAGTTAAAAGAGTTAAAAAGGAAAATATATTTTATTATGAACAGCTTGATTTTCCTCTGTCTGGTGAAATTACAAAGAATGATATATTAAAATATGACTGGCCTGATCCTGACGATAAAAACATCACTAATAATTTGAGAAACCAAATATCTCAGGTTAAAAAAGAGGGAGATTATGCTATTGTGTTAACAATTCCCTCTCCATTTATTCATAAAAGCCAGTATCTAAGAGGTTTTGAAGACTGGTACTTAGACTGTGCAGCAAATGTTAAAATTATTAATCTACTATTTGATTGTATTTTTAATATCACCTTGAAAATGACAGAAAATATTCTTAGTGAAGCTGGTCAAGAAATCGATGTTGTAATGTTTTCGGATGATTTAGGAACACAAAATAATTTGCAGTTTTCACCTGACTTCTTCAGAAAAAATGTTAAACCTCGTTTTAAAAAATATATAAAAGTAATTAAAAGTTTATGCTCCAAAAATACAAAAATTCTGTTTCACAGTTGTGGAAGTATTGGTTTAATAATGGAGGATTTAATTGAAATTGGAGTTGATGCTATAAATCCGGTTCAGATAACAGCTCGGGGTATGGAGCCCAAGAAATTGAAGGAGAAACATGGTGAAAATTTATGTTTTTGGGGGGCAATAGATACCCAGAAAATATTGTCGCAGGGCACAAACAAGGAAGTTAAAGAGGAGGTAAAAAGAATTATCAAGATTTTAGGTAAAGAAGGAGGATATATTTTAGGGGCAGTTCATAATATTCAACCAGATGTTCCCGGCACTAACATCATTACAATGTTTAAACAGGCCTGCAGTATTAATATAAAAGATTCAGAATGATATAAAAAGGAAGAATTAACTTTGTCTATTTATGCTTGTGATTAGCTTGACAATTAATAATAGATTAGTTATCATTAAGATAACAGATAATTGTTAACAGTTTAAATTAGCAGTCATGGCAAAAGCAAATAAATTAGCATTTTAAAGCTAAAGAGGCAAAGTTTAAGTTATACATTTTATCATTAATTTGTTATTCTAAGAATGAGTTTATCTCAAAAGTTTATTGTGCGCATTAGAAAAGAACAAGTGGTTTATAAGGGTCATCATACTAATTTTAAATAACTTTGAGAAAGGAGGGTAGAGGTCATAGCAAAAGGAACCGGGGGATAATAGTCTAATTTTTAGTAAAAAAATTAAAGGAGATGAGAAATTAATGGCTAAAAAAATTAGTATTATTGCTTTAACTATCTGTCTTGTCTTTGTTTTTAGTGCTGTAAATGCTCTGCAAGTTGCTGCTTTGAATCCGACACCAGATGATCCTCTTACATTGAGAGTTGGATATGCTGATTCAGCTACCTGGCCTAATGGAGCTGATCTTCCTGAGCCAGAGCATGGTCAAGCTTTGGTATTTAAACAGTTTGTAGAATCTGAGACCAATGGAGCGATTCTTGTTGAGCTGTTTCCTTCAAGTCAACTAGCTTCTGCTCGTGAAATGGTTGAAATGACACAAACCGGTGTTTTAGATATATCAATTACCACCGGTATGATGGGTCCATTTTTCCCTGAATTTCAATTAATTAATATTCCCTGGGTTTTTGAAGACTCTGAAATAGCATACTGGGTTTTTGAAAACAGTGAATATTGGGCGGAATTGATGGATAGAATGGAAGAAGAAACAGATCTTAAATATCTTGGTATGGGGCAAAATGGAGTCAGGCATTTAACCAATGATGTTAGGCCTATACAAACTCCAGAAGATATGGAAGGATTATCTTTCAGAGTTATGGAATCGCCAATTTATGTTGAAATGATAGAAGCGTTAGGAGGAGAAGCGACGCCGATAGCCTGGGATGAGCTTTATACAGCGCTTTCTACTGGAGTGATAGATGGCCAGGAAAATCCACTTACTATTATTAGGTATGTGGGTAATCTTCATGAGGTGCAGGAATATTTAACTTTAACCGGACATGTATGGAGCGAAGATTTAATGGTGATGAATGCACCTAGATTTAATGATCTGCCTGAAGATATGCAGCATATTATTGAAAGAGCAGGCAGATTAGGAGCCAGAGCAGGACAATCTTCTGAAGAACTTTCTACCAGAATACTGGCTTATGATGACTTAGTTGATCACATGGAAATTTATAATCCCACTCCAGAAGAAATAGAGATGTTCAGAGAAAAGGCACAACCCCCTGTGGTGGAATGGCTTAAAGGTGAAATAGGGGAAGAGCCTGTTGAAAGATTTTTAGAGGCAGTTGAAGAAGCTGAAGAGGAACTAGGTTATTAATTAGATTGACTTATAATTTAAACCGGGAGGGGAATCCCCTCCCGGTTATAAATTTAGTTGTTTTAATTATTCGTGAGGGGGGGATTAAAGTAATTGAATTTTATTAAAAATATTTTAAAAATGATTTATACTATTTTTGCATTATTAAGTAATATTGCAGAAAAAATAGGTATAGGTTTAACATTAATTTATTCTCTTGGAGTAACTCTCGTAGTTTTATATGGAGTTTTTGGCAGGTACATAGGCTTTTCTCCTGCCTGGACAGAGGAATTATCCAGATGGTTTTTAATAGGAATAGCTTATATAGGAGCCAGTGTGGCCTTGAAACAGGGCGGCCATGTTGGAGTGACAATTTTTATGCATAAAATTCCGAGTGCTGTTCTTAAAAGAATATTTTTAGTAATTGCTAATTTGCTGGTTGTTGCTTTTTTAATTTTTGCTTTTATTTATAGCTGGGAAGCGGCAATGGCGGCCAGAAGATTTAGTGGGGAAATTTTGCCTTTTAGAATGGTGTACTCTAAAATGAATATTCCCATCGGCTGCGCTTTTATGCTGATACATCTTATTTATTTAACCCTGGGGAGTTTGCTGGAAGATGATATTAGTGAATTTTATTTAAGCAAAATCAGGACTGAAGATGAAGAAATTGAGGGGGAAGTAGTATAATGCTATCAACCATTCCTTTTCTTATAATATCGTTTTTAGTGACTTTGTTTTTAGGAGTTCCTGTGGCTTTTATTCTGGGAATTTCTGCTATAGGTTATTTTACTTTAATTGGTGATATCCCCCTAGCTATTATAGGTCAGGCTCTTTACAATGGCATAAATAGCTTTACTCTGCTGGCGCTGCCCTTTTTTATTCTGGCCGGACAGTTAATGAATAAAGCCGGGATTACAGAAGATCTGATAGATTTTGCCCGTCTGCTGGTAGGGAGATTACCAGGTGCTTTAGCGCAGGTTAATATTGTGGTTAGTATTTTATTTGCAGGTTTGACCGGAGCTGCAGTGGCTGATACAGCTGCAATAGGTTCAATATTAATTCCAGCAATGAAAAAAGAAGGCTATACCGCTGAATATGCAGCGGCGATAACAACCACCTCCTCTATCATAGGTCCAATAATTCCGCCAAGCATTATAATGGTAATTTATGCCACAGTAACAGGGGCATCGGTTGGAACTTTATTTATGGCAGGCATTGTTCCGGGAATTCTGATCGGAGTTGGTTTAATGATCATGGCTACTTATTATGCCATAAAAGAAAAACATCCACGTCGTACAGAAAGAATTCCATTTAAAGAAGCTGTAGGAATAATTAAAAATGCTATTTTAAGTTTGTTGGTACCAATTATTATTATTGGAGGGATATTAAGTGGGATTTTTACTCCCACTGAAGCTGCAGCGGTTGCATGTTTTTATGCATTTATTTTGGGTTTTGTTGTTTTTAGAACTTTATCAGTAAAAGATGTAATAAATAGCATATATACCAGTGGTGTTACATCTTCAATTATACTTTTAATTATTTCTACAGCCCAGTTATTTGGCAATGTGCTGTCTTTTGAACGTGTTCCCCAGCAGGTTGCATCCATTATTACCAATTTTACTGATGAGAAAATAGTATTTTTGTTAATGGTTAATGTTTTCCTGCTTTTCATGGGAATGGTTATGGAAACAGGTGCCAATGTAATTATTCTTGCGCCCATTTTATTACCGGTAGCTATAGAGTTTGGAGTACATCCGCTGCACTTTGCTCTGGTAATGCTTATTAATGTTAACATAGGCTTAACAACACCGCCTTTGGGTGTTTGTATATTTACCGCAGCACCTATAGCCAAAACGTCTTTTGAGAAAATTGCATTTAAGGTATTGCCCTTAGTGGCAATGCAGATTGCAGTGCTGCTATTAATTACTTATGTTCCTGAAATTGTACTGTTCCTTCCCCGTTTACTGGAATTAATATAAACATATTGGCAGGCATTAAAATTGTTTCCAATTGGTCAAATTATTTGACTTTATGAGTGCATTCTAATATAATTAAAACGAGTTAAAAGAGGAGGTGATGGATAAAAAAATTTAAACACAATTGTTAATTGTTAACAACAAGATGGGCTGATGACTCTTAAAATTTCTTTTAAAAAAATTACAGAGGGGGTTCTTCTTTATATGAATAAAGTAAAGTTAACAGCTATATGTTTAGCGATTATGCTGGCAGTCTCTGGAATGGTTTTTTCAGTTGAAATTCAAGCAGAAGAAATGATGATAGCCACGGCTTTTGAACCCGGTCACTTATTAATGGATATGGGTGAAAAGTTTAAAGAACTGGTAGAGGAAGAAACTGACAGACTGGATATTGTATTTTCCACGGGAGGTGCCATGGGTAATGAAACTGAACTGGCCGAGCAGGCCAGTGTAGGAGCAATTGAAGCTACTCTGGCAGGCTCCCTGCCTATTCAGGTATTTGCTGATGAACATTATTATATTGGCACTCCCTATGTACTCCAGGATTGGTCTCACTTTAGAAATCTTTGGGAAGGCAATGTGGGCGATAAGATAAGAGAAGATATGATAGAAAAAGGCAACTTATTACCAATAAATGCTATTTATCGCGGCATGAGACAGACAACCTCTGATATACCTTTTAGAAACCAGCAGGAGTTTGAAGAGGCGAATATTGCTTTAAGGCTGCCTGAGATTCCGACCTGGGTTGCTACCTGGGAAGCTATGGGTGCGGATGTCACTCCAGTAGCTCTTGACGAGCTTTTCACAGCTCTTCAGATGGGAGTTGCAGAAGCTTCAGAGGGTGATCATACCCAAATAACTGCTTTTAACCTTCATGAAGTTCAGGATTATTTGATCATGACCAATCATCATTTAGAAATTGGCGTTCTCTATATCAATAATGACTGGTTTGAATCCCTGGAGTCTGACTTACAGCAAATCATAAGAGATGCTGCTGCAGAGGCTGCAGAATATGCCACAGAACTTTCTATGCAGCGAGAAGAAGAAAGCTGGAATGAATTAGAAGCAGCTGGAATGGAGATAATTAGGGATGTGGATGAAGAATCATTCAGGGAATTAGGTGAACCTGTTGTTATTGAGATGTTTGAAGAAAGATGGCCTCCAGTAACTTATGAGGAAATTCTTGAGTATGCAAATTAATTCCAATTAATTAAAACAAAAGGGGGTTGTTTCTTTCTGTGGGCAACCCCTTTTCTCTTTATCAGCTAGAACTTTTTTATGAGTTAAAATATATTTTATAGCTTGTTTTTCTTGTTTAAAATGAGACAGGGGGATTCACTGTGAATTTAGGGAGAATAAAAGAAATTTTTGATATGTTAATTGATAATGTTCTGGCAATTTTGTTTACTTTAATGATTGTTTCAGCTTTTTTACAGGTCGTTATCCGCTTTTCTCCTTATTCTTTTTTAGGCACTGAAGAAATGGCAAGAACAGCTTTTATTTTTGTAACTTATCTGGGTGCGGCGGTGGCGATAAGAAAAAAAGATCATCTGGTAGTGACAACTATTGTTAATAGATTGAACAGAAAAACTCAGATTAGAATAGAACTAATTCTAAATTTACTAATTTTTATTTTTGTTTGCATAGTAATGTATTCCAGTTTTGATATGATGGGAAGAACCTGGACCAGTCCTTCTGGAGCTCTTTCTGAGTATGGTATTACCATCGGACATAGATATATTGGGGTTACAGCAGGTTTGGGACTTCTTTTATTTTATATTATTCTGGATTCGCGAGAACTAATAAAAGTAATTAAAGGGGAAAAACTAAAAAAAGATTTAAGAGTTAGTGATGATAGAATAAAATAAAAGTAATATTTATGGAGTCAAAGGAAGGAGCGTTTATGTTACCTGTTTATTCTCTATTTATTATATTATTACTTATACTGTTTGCTTTTGGTATGCCTGTGGCCTTTGCCATAGGTATTACCCCTGTGGCAATTATGTTAATAATTGAGGGCGGGCTGGATATAAATTATCAGATTATATCCCAGCGATTGATGTATGGAGTTGATAGTTTTATTTTAATAGCCATTCCTTTTTTTATGTTAGCTGGGAGATTAATGAATCAAGGGGGAGTTACTGAAAAAATTTTTAAGTTTGCCAGGGCACTGGTAGGTCATTTTAAGGGTGGCCTAGGCCATGTGAATGTTGTAGCCAGCCTTGTTTTTTCTGGAATTACAGGTGCAGCTGCTTCAGATGTTGCCGGGCTTGGTCGCATGGAAATTAAAGCTATGGAAGAAGGGGGATATGATTTAGATGTAGCCGCAGCCATAACAGGTGCTTCTGCTACTGTGGGCCCAATAATACCTCCGAGCATTCCCCTGGTAGTTTATGGAGTATTAGGGGGGGTTCCTGTAGGTCATTTATTAATTGGAGGATTACTACCTGGAGTTTTGACAGGTGTTTTAATAATGGTGATGGTAGCATATTTTGCCCATACAAGGGATTATCCCAGAGACGAAAAGATGAATTTTAAAAGTAAAATTAAGATTTTTATTGAGGCCATCCCTGCTCTTTTAGCTCCAGTAATTTTAATTGGTGGTATTTTTAGCGGACAGTTTACCGCTACAGAAGCTGCTGCGGTAGCAGTTGTTTATGCCCTATTATACGGATTTGCATCGGGCAACTTAACTCCAGGAAAAACCTGGGGCATATTTAAAACCACATCAGTCGAGGCAGCTGTAATTGGATTAATTATTTCTGCTGCCTCTCTATACGGCTGGTTATTAACCAGGCTGAGGATCCCAACTTTGCTGGTAGAAATGTTGTTGGAATTAACGGAGACAACCTGGATAATTATTTTGTTATTAAATATAGCAATTCTTATTATAGGTTGTTTTATGGAGACAATAGCAGCTCTGACAATTTTAGTGCCTCTTTTAACACCGCTTTTCCCTCAATTAGGGATTAACCCCCTCCATTTTGGAGTGGTTATTGTATTTAATCTGATGATTGGTTTATTAACTCCACCCTTTGGAATCAATTTATATATATTAAATACAATAACTGATCTGGAAATTGAAGATATATTTAAAGCTGTGGCACCCTGGCTCGGGGTTTTATTATTAGTCTTGTTATTGCTTAATATATTTCCCAGCATTGTAACCTATATACCACTAAATTTTATGTAAATATTATGTAAAATAAATCCTAAATTAATAGGAGGAGGTGATAAATAGATGGATATCCAAATAGAAGAATTAACTGGAGCAGAAGTTGCTAAAATATATTCTCAAAATGACACTTCCAAAAGTAAACTGGGTGAAAAATATGAGAATTTAGGAGACAGGGTTTATCATAAAATCAAAGAAGAGATAATTTTGCGAAAGCATAAACCAGGAGATAGAATTATTGATAGAGAAATAGCAGAAAACCTGGGGGTAAGCCGAAGTTTAGTCCGTCAGGCTTTAAATATACTGGAAAAGGAAGATTTAGTGGTCTCCCGCCCCAGAACAGGATATTACGTTAAAAAAATTACTAAAAAAGACATTAAAGATATATATGAACTTAGAAGGGTTCTGGAGGAATATGCTGCTGAAAAATCTGTGTCGCTGATCGGCAAAGAAAAAATAGATGAACTTGAGAAATTATTTGAAGAAGCCAGAGAAGATTTAAACAAAAATCAAGTGGAGAAATTAGTTAAAGCTGATGCTGAACTTCATAGAGTGTTAATTGCTAATTGCGGAAACAGCAAAATAGAAGATATTATTTATAAATTTAACAGTTTAGTTTTATTTTATAGAGTTATGGATTTGACCAGAGAAAACCGGGCCAAAAATTCATTTAAAAATCATTATGAAATTTTTAAAGCAGTTAAAAATAACAAGCCTTCTTTAGTGTCAAAGTTGATTGGTGAACATATTAATTTTTCTAAAAACATGATATTAAAGAACTATAAAGAATACACTTTTGGTGAGATATAAGTTTAAACTGAAATTAGTGTTATACGTGAAGGGGTAAGTTATTAAAATTTGATAAGCTAAAATACTTATTCTAAATTGTCTAAATTGGGGGGATTAAGGGATATGAAAATTGAAGGACAGACAGCGATTGTGACAGGAGGAGCAAAAGGTATTGGCAGACATATAGCTCTGTCTTTGCTTGCAGAAGGTGTTAATGTAGCAGTTGCAGATATTGATGAGAGTAATATGGCTGAAACTTTAAAAGCTGCTGAAAGTTATAGTGCTACTGCTAAAAGCTATAAAATGAATGTAGCTGATTATTCTCAAATAAAAAAAGTTGTAACTGAGGTAAAAAATGAATTTGAAACAATTGATATCATGGTTAATAATGCAGGAATCTGTGAGGCAATTCGTTTTGATGAAATTGAAGAGGATGAATGGGACAGGGTGATGGATGTTAATCTTAAAGGCAGCTATTTTTGCATTAAAGCTATATTACCAGTAATGAAAGAACAGGGGTATGGTAGAATAATAAACATGTCTTCTCTGGCAGGAAAAACTGGTGGGATTCTGGTAGGAGCACATTATTCAGCCTCGAAAGCTGGAATAATTTCTTTAACAAAATCGGCAGCTAAATTTGCGGCAAGTTTTGGAGTTAATGTAAATGCTGTGTCACCTGGGCTGATTGACACCGAGATGACAGAAGACTTAGATTATGATCTTGATCAGGTGCCCCTAAAAAGGATGGGAAAACCTGAAGATGTTGCTGAAGCAGTAAAATTTCTGGTCTCAAAATCTGCAGATTATTTAACCGGTGAAATAATCGATGTTGATGGGGGTATCTTGATGGATTAATAATATTTTTGATCAGGAAAGTTAGATGCAAAAAGCATGGTAATGTCAAAATATCTGGGAAAACCGGATTGAAAGTTCTAGGGGAGGGATTAAATTTGAAAGCAGGAGTTTATAAAGGACCAGAAATGATAGAATTTGATAATATAGATAAACCAATTAACAGCTCTGGAGAAGCATTAATAAAAATTAAGTATGCAGGTTTTTGCGGAAGTGATTTATTTATATATTCAGGCAAACATCCAAGAGCTAAGCCGCCATTAGTGCCGGGTCATGAATTTTCTGGAATTGTTGAGGAGATAAAGGGTGAAAGCAATATTCAACCAGGAGATAGAGTTACAGTGAGGCCAACCTATTTTTGTAATGATTGTCCGGCATGTATTAAGGGTTTCTATCATGTATGTGAGAACCTGAAACTTGTGGGAATAGACTGTGATGGTGGTTTTGGTGAATATGCTGCTGTCAGTCTGGATCAGGTTTTTAAACTGCCAGATAAATTAGGTTTAAAGGAAGCTTCATTGATTGAACCGCTTGCCGTAGCAGTTCACAGTGTGCGTTCTTCCAGCCTTAAAGTTGGAGATGATGCTGTCATACTGGGGAGCGGCCCGATTGGCATTTTGCTAGCTATAGTGGCTAAAAAAGCAGGAGCAAATGAAGTATATATCAATGATATTAATGAATTTAGATTAGAAATAGCCAGACAGTTTGGCTTTAAGGTATTTAACTCCAAGAAGGTAAACCCTGTCAGTTATATAAATGAGGTTACTTCAGGAAAAGGAGCAGATGTATTATTCGAAGCTGCAGGCGTTGAAGATACTGCAAAAATAATGAGCAAAATGACTAAAATTAAAGGCGAAATAGTGGTTGTAAGTGTGTTTAAAAAGATGCCAGAAACTGATTTATTAAACCTGAATTTTAAAGAACAAAGTATGATAGGTACAAGAGTTTATACAGACAAAGATTTTGATACAGCAATTAAAACTGCTCCGATGATTGAAAACCTGGGGAAAATAATTACTGATGAACTTAAGTTAGAAGAGGTTGAAGAGGGAATAAAACAAATAAAAAGAGGTGATAAATGCCTTAAAGTTGTATGCAAAATGGAATGATTATTTTACTTATTATTATTTTGTCTTTGAATGCTAACTGTTAACAGTGCAAAAAATTCTAAAAAATAACAAGGGAGGCAAAAAGATATGACGATATCCAAAGATAGAGCCAAAGGGTTATATGAAACAATGATTAAAATCAGGAAATTCGAAAAAAAAGCTTGCGATCTTTTTAAAGAAGGTTTAATAAGAGGCCCCATGCATGTCTATACCGGTCAGGAAGCTATAGCAGCTGGAGCCTGTGATGTTATTGAAGATGAGGATTATATAACCAGCACTCATAGAGGTCATGGCCACTGTATTGCTAAAGGTGGAGAGTTAAATAAAATGACTGCTGAACTTCTGGGAAAAGTCAATGGTTATTCCAAAGGCAAGGGTGGATCCATGCATATTGCAGATCCGGATATAGGAATTCTGGGAGCCAATGGGATTGTAGGTGGAAGTATTGGGCTGGCTACAGGAGCAGGCCTGTCTTCCAGCATGAAAGGAGATAAAAGAATTACCATTTGTTTCTTTGGAGATGGCGCTTCAAATCAAGGAGTTTTTCATGAAAGTCTGAATTTAGCTGCTATCTGGGATCTGCCAGTAATTTATTTATGTGAAAATAATCAATATGGATTAACTGGTCCTGCCGAAGAAATGCTGGCGGTTGAAGACGTATCAAAAAGAGCTGCCAGTTATGATATCCCGGGAGTAACTATTGATGGTAATGATGTGTTAGAGGTAGCAAATGCTGTGGAAGAGGCAGTTGAAAGAGCTCGTTCAGGAGAAGGACCCTCGCTTATAGAAGCTAAAACATATCGCTGGGAAGGGCATTTTGTGGGTGACCCCTGTGTTTATGTGCCAGAGGGAGAGCTTGAAGAATGGAAGAAAAGATGTCCCATTATAAGATTTGAAAATCTTCTCCTGGAAAAAGAGATAATTAATAAGGAAGAGATAACTGAGATTGAAGATAAAGTTGAAAAGGAAATTGCCAGAGCAGAAGAATATGCAAGAAAAAGCCCTGAACCTGAAAAAGAAGAATTGTTTGAAGATTTATTTGCATAATTGCATATAGTAATAAAAATGGTCACGATGTTTCTTATAAACCGAAAGTTATTTAAAAATAATAATACCGAGGTGATACAGAGTGCGAGAAATTTCTATGAGAGAAGCGCTGAAAGAAGCAATGAGAGAAGAAATGATAAGAAATGATAACGTTTTTATCATGGGCGAAGATATTGCAGAACATGGTGGGGCTTATGGTGTTACTAAAGGTTTATATGAGGAGTTTGGTAAAGACAGGATAAGAAATACTCCTATATCAGAAGCCGGGTTTGTAGGGGCTGGATTAGGAGCTGCTATTACAGGCATGCGGCCTATTGTGGAATTGATGTATATTGATTTTGCAACTGTGGCTATGGATCAGATTGTTAATCAGATTGCCAAAATCAGATATATGTTTGGCGGGAAAGTTAAGGTTCCTTTGGTTATAAGAACTCAGGGAGGAGGAGGACGAGGAAGTGCAGCCCAGCATTCTCAGAGCCTGGAAACCTGGTTTACTCATGTTCCAGGCTTGAAGGTGATTAAACCTTCTACCCCTTATGATGCTAAGGGTCTTTTGAAAACTGCCGTAAGAGATGATAATCCGGTTTTATTTGTGGAACAGAAAATGGCATATAATTTTAAAGGAGAAGTTCCAGAAGAAGAATATACAGTACCTTTTGGGAAAGCAGAGATCAGGCGGGAAGGAAAAGATGTCACAGTTATAGCAAACTCATATATGCTGCCCAGAGCCATTCAAGCTGCTGAAGAAATAGAAGAAGAGGGCATTGAAGTGGAAGTGGTTGATCCATTAAGCCTTGTGCCTTTTGATGAGGAAACAATTGTAGAATCTGTAGCTAAAACAGGAAGGCTGGTAGTGGTTCATGAAGCAGTAAAAAGAAGTGGTTTTGGAGCAGAGATAGCAGCTAATATTATGGAAAGCGAAGCTTTCTACTATCTTGACTCACCTCTGCAAAGGGTGGCTGGAGCAGAAGTGCCGATCCCTTATAATGAGAAGCTGGAAAATCACGGAATGCCAGATGTTGATGACATTAAAACAGCAATAAAAAAGGCCTGTTTTCTAAATAAGATTAAATAAAGCAAAAAAGGAGGTTTCTTCAATGGGTTTTGAAGTTAAGATGCCCAAATTCGGTGAAACGATGACTGAAGGTACGATTAATAAATGGCTAAAAAATGTCGGTGACAGGATTGATGAAGGAGAGCCTTTACTGGAAATATCCACCGATAAAGCCAATTTAGAAGTGGAAGCAGATAAAGCAGGTTATTTGGGAAATATATTATATGAAGAAGGCAATACTGTTCCAATCGGTGAGATAATAGCTATAATAGTTGATAATAAGGAGGAGGTAGGAAAGGCAGAAATTGCAACTGAAACGGAAATAGCAGAAACTAAAGCAGAAGATCAACAAAAGACTATTATCAGAAAAGAAGAGCCGGAAGTTAAGGAAGAACCCATTTCTGATAAAACAAGCAAACCTACCACTAGAAAATTAAAGGCCTCTCCAGCTGCCAGAAAATTAGCTGCAGATTATCAAATATCTTTAGAAGATGTTTCTCCTGCCAATGGAAGAGAGGCGATAATTGCAGAAGATGTAAAAAGTTATCGTTCTTCCAAACCGGAGATAACCTCAATTGCCAGAGAAATTTTGCTTGAGAGAGGGATATCTTTTGAGGAGATACCTGAAAAGTTTTATGAAAAAGGCAGAGTAACTAAAAGTTCAGTTCAAGGCTATATTGAATCACTTGAAAAACCAGAAAAGGTTAAAGCAGAAAGAAAAAGTGAAGAACTAATTGAACTAACAGAAATAAGGCAGGTAACTGCAGAGAGAATGAAGCAAAGTTTTAAAGAGGTGCCTCATGTTACTCATAATATGAAGGTCAATATGAAGGAGATAATCGGGTTAAGAAAGAAAATTAATGAAAAAATTGATCAACATATAACATTTAATGATTTAATTGTCTTTGCAGTGTCCCGGGCCCTGCGTAATTATCCGGAAATGAATGCCCATTATAAAGACAATTCGTTATATCTCCAGAAAAAAATTAACATCGGAATTGCAATTGACACAGATGAAGGTCTTGTGGTACCAGTCATTAAAGAGGTAGAGAGAAAGGGTTTAAAGAAAATTGCGATTATAAGAGAAGATCTAGTGGAAAGGAGTCAGGCGGGCAAACTCAGGCCTGAAGATTTTGAAGGAGGAACATTTACAGTATCAAATCTCGGCAATTATGATATTGAATCATTTACTCCAATAATAAATCAGCCTGAAATAGGAATTTTAGGAGTTGGCAAAATTACTAGACAACCATGGGCAGTTGATGATAAAGTAGTTATAAGACCAATCAACTGTCTGAGCTTGAGTTTTGATCATCGTGGCATAGATGGAGCTCCGGCAGCAGAGTTTCTCCAGTTACTTAAAGATCTTTTAGAGAATCCTGAAGAGTTAATAATTTAGATTATAGAATATAGTTGTGAATCATAATTTGTGATAGATTGAAATTAAAGGAGGACTGTGTATACGTGCCTGATAGCTATGATTTATGTGTAGTAGGAGGAGGCCCGGGCGGCTATGTCTCAGCGTTAAGGGCCTCTCAGCTGGGGGCGAGTGTAGCTCTTGTTGAAAAAGATAACCTGGGAGGGGTATGTTTAAACTGGGGATGCATCCCGACAAAAACATATTTGAAACATGCTGAGATTATTAAGTATTTTCAGCAAAGCTCAAAGTTTGGCATTGAAGTGGAAGGAAATATCAAGTATAACTGGGATAAAATGAAAGACAGAAAAAATAAAGTGGTAAATAAACTAACTTCTGGGGTTGAACATCTGCTCTCCAGAAATAATGTTAATATATATAACGGAACAGGAAGGGTTAAATCTTCGGGAAGAATTGAAATTCAAGGTAAGATGACCAAAGAAATATACGGAGATAATATAATAATAGCATCCGGTTCTAACCCCTTTTTGCCTGAGGTACCAGGAATCGATAAAGAGAATGTTATGACTAGTAAAGAAATTCTTGACCTTTCTTCTCTTCCTGATAAATTATTGATCATTGGGGGAGGAGTAATAGGAGTGGAAATGGCTGAAATATTTAATAGCCTGGGTGTTGATGTGATAATTGTAGAAATTATGCAAAGTATTCTGCCAAATATGGACAGAGAAGTTGCTTCACTGTTGCAGAGAAATTTACGTAAAAAAAATATAGAAATAAGAGTTGAAACTGCAGTTGAAGGTATAACTGATGATGTATCAGGATCAATGAAAGTTTCTCTTTCCGATGGAGATGAAATTGAAGCTGATAAAGCTCTTATAGCTGCAGGAAGAGAGGCTAACTTATCCGGGCTGGAAGATTTAAATTTAATTAGGGAAGATGGTTTTATAGCTGTTGATGATTATTACTGGACCGGCACTGAAAATATTTATGCTGTGGGGGATGTAATCGGCAATTATTTACTTGCCCATGTAGCCTTTGAAGAAGGTGTAGCGGCTGTGGAAAATGTTTTACTGGATAAAAAAAGGAAATTAGATTATAGTAATATTCCACAATGTGTTTATACATTACCTGGAATCGCATCTACTGGTTTAAGAGAAGAAGAAGCCCGGAAACTTTCTCGAGATATTAAAATTGGGAAGTTTCCTTTTGCAGCAAATGGCAAAGCACTTGCTCATGGCTCAGATGAAGGCTTTGTAAAGGTTATATCTGATGATTACGGGGAGATTTTAGGTGCTCATATTTTTGGCCTGAATTCTGATGAGCTTATTAATGAATTTACTATTGGCAAAGAAATGGAAATGAGCGCAAATTACCTTGGTAATTTAATACACCCTCATCCATCGTTATCGGAGGCTGTGAAAGAAGCAGCCCTGGCTGTGGATAATCTTGCTCTGCATTCTTAAAAATTATGATTTTAGCCTATTTTTTAATTGAATTTGCAAAGGAGGGAAATAAATAGTGAAAAAAGTATTACTTGCTGTAGATGGTTCAGAGAGCTGCAATAAAGCTATACGCGAAGTAGCAGAATTAGCAAATAACCTTGAACTTGATGTTACAATTATATCTATTGTTGAGGAAAATGTCGCTCCTCAGATAGACTCTCAAAAACATGCAGAAAGAGAGATTGCAATACAGGAATCAGCAGAAAAGCGGGCAGAGAGTATAACAAAGTCCTGTGGTGAGTTATTTGATGATCCTGAGAGCATAAATAAGATTATTGAACAAGGAAATCCTGCTAAAGTTATCTGCAGGGCAGCCAGCGAAGGAGATTATGATTTAGTGGTTGTGGCTGATATGGGCAAAAGTGCGATTAAGAAATTTATGCTTGGCAGCACTACCGAAAAGGTGGTACGCTACTGCAGCAAAAGTGTTCTGGTTGTAAAATAGCAGCAGTTTTTTCTGTTATGTTTTCTTGTTTTCATAATAATTTTTAAAACTAGAGGTGATTATTATGGGTAATAGTATATTTGATTTATCGGGCAAAGTTGCTGTAGTTATTGGAGCCAGCAGAGGAATCGGGAAAAGATTAGCTTTAGGCTTTGCAGAATATGGAGCAGATGTGATACCGACCAGCCGGTCAGAAGATAAGATAGAGGAGTGCGTAAAGGAGGTTAAGGAGTTAGGTGTTTCTTCTTTGTTTCATCCAATTGATGCCACTAAAAAAGAGGAAGTTCTCGCTCTTCGCAGCGATGTTATTGATGAATTTGGAAGAGTAGATATATTGTTGAATGCAGCTGGAACCAATGTAAAAAAAGATTTTTTAGAGTTAGCTGAAGATGAATGGGATAAAGTTCTTGAAGTTAATTTGAAATCGGCATTTCTCACCTGCAAATTATTCGGAGAGGTCATGGTAAAAAACAATTATGGAAGAATTATTAACATTGCTTCAATGGGTTCAAAATTTGGAATAACCCGTTCTTCTGCTTACTGTGCCAGCAAAGGGGGGGTAAGTCAGCTTACAAAGGTTATCGCTCTGGAGTGGGCAGAAAAAAATGTCAATGTTAATGCGATTGCTCCCGGTTTTTTCAGGACGGAATTAACCAAACCTGTTTTTAATAATAAAGAAGCATATAAGGCAATTATGGCCAGAACTCCGAAAAACAGAGCAGGGGAAGTTGAGGAACTGGTGGGAGCCGCTGTTTATCTAGCATCAGAAGCTTCCAAATTCGTAACAGGTGAAACAATTGCAGTAGATGGTGGCTTTACTGCTTATGGAATTTAGTAAAATTAGTCTGACTTCAGGAATTAAAAGTTTGAGGATTTTTTCAATAAATTCCCAAAGGCAAATTCAGAAGGAGCTGGTCTTATGAAATTGATGCATACGAGTCTGCCTGAATTTAAACTTAAGATGAAATCTGCTGTAGCTACTCAATCTCCAAATAAGTTTTTAAAAATAAAAGGACTTGAAAATTTAAAATCCGCTAAAATGCAGTCACTAAGAACAGGTAGAATAGAATATGCAGTTGAAGAGGTTGCCAGCGAAAAAAGTGTTAATAAAATTGAGATGGTAGTAATGCCGAGAATACCTGAAACCATGCATACCATTGTTATTAAAGGATATGATAAAGAAGGAAAACCAGCTAAAGCAATACTTGAAACTTTAAATATTATTCATCCAACTGAAGAGATAGAACTGGAGAATTTTAAAAAAGAACAAATTACTGATAAAAGACCTTCACTGGGAGAACACTAACAAATAATAATACTTTTTAACTTATGTTATTATTTTTGTTCTGATTAAAATAATTCTATGATACTGTTAGTTTTGATATTTTTTCAAGGAGGAGGGAAAATTGAAAATTCTAAAATATAGATTGCTGGAAAAGGGGACCGGTAAAAAATATGGGTCGCCAACAAATATGGCTTTTCTTGA
>LKMJ01002253.1_pt1 | contig 17594 bp, 18 predicted proteins | sample 643391 | NCBI WGS metagenome assembly LKMJ01 (sample SAMN04112250, study PRJNA286221) | soda lake metagenome | biome: soda lake; feature: Kulunda Steppe; material: water; isolation source: sample PL-Br10 brine of Picturesque Lake | place: Russia: Kulunda steppe | collected 2010-07
CAACGAACGGGCTGTCGAGTGCGCTGACGCTGTACGGTGCGCGAACGCTGACGCTGTCTCAGGCGGCCAAGCAGGCCGGTCTCAGCGAGGCGGAGTTCATCGAGCAGCTCCAGCGCCGCGGCATCGAGGTGACCGAATCCGAACGCGCCGCCGCCCTCGAAAGCGATCAGACGGTTCGGGCGGACTGAGCGCTCGACTGGGCAACGCCGGAAGGAATCGATCCGGGCGGGTCGACGTCCGGGCGGGTCGAAATCGACCCGTCCGACGGACTCTTTTAAGCGGGTGAGAGGCTGTCAGCGCTCTTCCTCCCTGGCTACGACGAGGTGCGTCTACTCCGTTTCCGGAACGAGGTGGACGTTCCGGCCGTGTTTGATCGCGAGGACCGTCTCGGCGTCGTCCTCGAAGAAGTCGGGTTTCGGTACCGTCGTCGCCTCGTACGTCTCCGGGTCAAGGATCTGTACGGCGTGTTCGTCCTCAACGGTGACGACGGTCGTCTCGCTCGCGTCGTCGCGGTCGCCGATCCGGGTTGCCTCCGGCGCGTCGGCCTCCTCGTATGCGGAGGTGTACGGCTCGCCCGTATCGAGACGGATCCCTCGCACCCGATCCGACGAGCCCGTGACGAGTACCGGCCCGTCCCCGTCCTCCGGATCGATGATCTCGCCGGGGGCGTATCGCGGCAACCGCACGGCGAACGTGACGCGATGGACCTCGTTGCCGTCGCCGTCCTCCGTGACGAGCGTCGGATACGACTCGAAGCGTCCTCCCAGCCGCTCGGTGATCCGGGTGGCGACGTTCTCGGCGAGCCGGTTCGAGGAGAGCTTGACGTCCGGGCCCTCCTCGGTCTCCTTTATTTCAGTGATGAACGCGTCCCGGTCGCCTTTCCCCTCCCGGGCCGCGACGTACGACTCGGCGATGGAGAGCGCCTCCGTCCGCTCCTCGGCCGTGAGTTCGCGGTCGTCGGCACGCACCTGTACGATCCCGGCGTAGTAGCCGCCCGCGATGCGCCCGCAGCGATCGCAGGTGCCGCGTGCGATCATCACCGGAACCATGACGTCCGCCGATCGAAGGGTTCCACGGACGACGCCGGAGAACCGACAGTGCATCCGGATCGTGTTCTCGTCGATCTGCTCCGGCTCGACGCCCCACTCCACGTCCGACGCGTCGACGTGTACGCCGAGCGCCTCGGCCACCTCGTCGACCGCGACGTCGGTGTAATCGCGTGCGCCGACGTCTCGCCAGGAGTCGCCGCGCTGGACCGCGCCACACCCCGAACAGACCAGCACTTCGATTCGATCCGGGGCGTCGACGAGATCGAAGTCGGCGAAGTAACAGTCGTCACACAACAGGGCGTCGCGGCCACGCGGCTCGCCAGGCAGCGGCTCCTCACGCTCGGGCACCGCGTCGCCACAGCGGGGACAGAAGTCGCGTGACTCGCTCATGGCGACCGGCTACGCCGTTGAACGGTTTAAACGGCGCGAAGTCGGACCGTCGACGGGCTACCCGCGATCATCGGTCGGCTGTCCCGCGGTCGTCGACGGGCTGCTCGCGATCATCCACCGACGATCACCGTCCGTCATCGGCGGCGTTGCCTCCGAAATCGTTTTTCGCCCGGACCGTGAACGAACGACCATGAGCGGCAATCCCGACGACGAACGGCTCGAGGAACTGCGAGAAAAGAAGATGCAGGAGCTCCAGGACCGTGCACAGGGCGGCGGCGACGAGGAGGCCCAACAGGAGGCACAACAGCGCGCGCAGGCCCAACAGGAGGCCGTTCTCAAACAGCACCTCACCGACGGCGCTCGACAACGGCTCAACGCCGTCGAGATGTCGAAACCGGAGTTCGCAAAGCAGGTCAAACAGCAGGTCGCGGCGCTCGCACAGAGCGGACGGGTCCAGGGACGCATCGACGAGGATCAGATGCGCGACCTGCTCAAGGAGCTGCAGCCGGAACAGAAGAGCTTCGACATCCGGCGGCGGTAGATGGAGCTCGCGCTCCTGTACAGCGGGGGAAAGGACTCCTCGCTCGCCGCGCTGCTGCTCGATCGCTTTTACGACGTCCGCTGTGTGACCGGAACGTTCGGGCTCACCGACGACTGGGAGCATGCCGAACGTGCGGCCGCCGAGCTCGAGTTCCCCTTCGAGCGGGTCGAACTCGACCGCGCGGTCGCCGAGGAGGCCGCCGAGACGATGCTCGCCGACGGCTACCCACGAAACGGGATCCAACGGATCCACGAACACGCACTGGAGACGATCGCTAACCTCGACGTCGACGCCGTCGCCGACGGAACGAGACGTGACGACCGCGTGCCGACCGTCTCACGTGCGCAAGCTCAGAGCCTGGAGGACCGCCACGAGATCGATTACATCTCGCCGCTTTCCGGCTTCGGCCGCCACGCGGTCGATCGGCTCGTCGAGGCGACCTTCGAGGTCGAACAGGGTCCAAGCGAGGAGATCCCAAAAGCGGACTACGAGGGCGAGATCCGAGCGCTCATCGCCGAGACGCACGACGTAAGCGTCGTTCGGGAGGTATTCCCCGCCCACGATCAGACGTACGTCCACGGCCGAAACGACTGACCGCTCCGTCGGTGGACGAACCGATCGGTGTCGTCCACGGCCGCCGTCGACCGCTGCGTCAAGGCTTTTATCCTCAACCCGGCTAGGGCGGGTATGACGAACTGGCGCGCCGTGGGATACGGGTTCGTGGTGATGGTGATAGCCGGGCTTCTGGCGACGTTTGCGCCGGTCGTCGGCCACATCGGAGCGGGACTCATCGGCGGGTTCGTCGCGGGCTACGTGGCCGGCGGTGGGCTCCTCTCGGGCATCTGGCACGGTCTGCTTGCCGGCTCCGTGAGCGGGATCGTCGTCACGCTGATCCTCGCCGCCTTCGGTGGCCTCGTCGGGCTCGTCGGCGGACCGCTCGGGAGTCTGCTCGGCGGGGCGGGGATCCTCGTCGTCGGCCTGTTCCTCACGTTCATCTTCGCCATCGACTCCGCGCTCGCGGGGGCGATCGGCGGCGTGTTGGGCGACTAGGTGCCCTCCCTCGCGGCTCGAAAGGAGTGGTTTCAAGCGGCCGGTCGCCGAAGCCGCGAACATGTACGATGGACTCAAAGGGTTTCGTGACTTCTACCCCGGAGAGCAGTCGGCCCGCAGAGAGGTGACCGACGCGATCGAGGGTGCGGCCGCCGGCTACGGCTTCCGCGAGATCGCGACGCCCGCGCTGGAGCGAACGCGGATGTACGTCGACAAGTCGGGCGAGGAGATCGTCGACGAGCTGTACGCCTTCGAGGACAAGGGCGGTCGGGAGGTGGCGATGACGCCGGAGCTGACGCCGACGGTCGCGCGGATGGTCGTCGCGAAGGGACAGGAGCTGTCGAAGCCGATCAAGTGGGTCTCCACCCGACCGTTCTGGCGCTACGAGCAGGTCCAGCAGGGCCGATTCCGCGAGTTCTATCAGACGAACGTCGACGTTTTCGGCTCCGCGGAGCCCGAGGCGGACGCCGAGGTGCTCGCGGTCGCCGCCGATGCCCTGACGAGCCTGGGGCTCACCGGCGACGACTTCGAGTTCCGCGTCTCCCACCGCGACGTGCTCGGCGGGCTGGTACGGGCGCTCGCGGACGATCCGGACTCGATCGACGTCGCGGCCGCGATCCGCGCGGTCGACAAGCGTGCGAAGGTCGACGAGGGCGAATATCTCGGGCTGCTCTCGGATGCCGGCCTCGGGTACGACGTCGCCCGCGAGTTCGACGACCTGATCACGGACGTCGACGGTCCGGCCGATCTCGACGCGGTCGCGGCAGCGGGCGGCGACGACGTCGCGGCCGCGGTCGAGAACCTGCGAAACGTCCTCGCGGCCGCAGACGACTTTGGCGCCGGCGAGTTCTGTGAGATCTCGCTCACGACCGCACGCGGGCTCGACTACTACACCGGCGTCGTCTTCGAGTGTTTCGACTCCACCGGCGAGGTCTCACGCTCCGTCTTCGGCGGCGGGCGCTACGACGACCTGATCGAAAGCTTCGGCGGCCAGCCGACCCCTGCGGTCGGCGTCGCACCCGGACACGCCACGCTCAAGCTGCTCTGTCAGCGCGCCGGCGTCTGGCCCGACGAGGAGCTTTCAACCGATTACTACGTGCTCTCCGTCGGCGACACCCGCGCGGAGGCGGCCGCGGTCGCCCGCGACCTCCGTGCGCTCGCGGAGGACGTCGTCGTCGAAACCGACGTCTCCGGTCGATCCTTCGGCGCACAGCTCGGGTACGCCGACTCGATCAACGCCGAGACGGTCGTCGTCGTCGGCGAGCGCGACCTGGCAAACGGCGAGTACACGATCAAGGACATGGAAAGCGGCGACGAGACGACGGTCCCCGTCGGGGAGTTCCCGCCCGAGTCGGGCCGCCCGACCTACGACGACTACGAGTAGCACGCTCCATCGCGAATACGCACCTATTTATAATTATGTTTATGCAAGTTCCGACCGGATAGCGTCCATGACGCGTGAACTCAACCCGATACTCGAGGAACTACTCGCCGAACTCGACGCGGCCGGAACGCCGGACTTCGCCGACCTATCCGTCGAGAGCGCCCGATCGCTCCACGACGAACTGATGGCGTCCGAGACGGCCGACAGGGACGCGGTCGAACGCGTTCGTGATCTCGAGATCGCCGGCCCGAACGGACCCGTGCCGATCCGCGTGTACGAGCCCGCCTCGTCCGGACCGCGTCCGATATTTCTGTACTTCCACGGCGGCGGGTGGGTGTTTGGGACGACCGGGGGACACGACCAGACGTGTCGGGCGATCGCGAACGCGGGCGAATGTACGGTCGTCTCCCCTGACTACCGGCTCGCCCCGGAGCATCCGTTCCCCGCGCCGTTAGAGGACTGTTATGCCGTCGCAAACTGGGCGGCGACCCGCCCGAACGTCCTCCATGGCGACGCCGATCGACTCGTGGTAGGCGGCGACAGCGCCGGCGGCAACCTCGCCGCCGCGGTCTCGCTGCTCGCTCGGGATCGGGACGGACCGGCCATCGCCCACCAGTTCCTGATCTATCCGGTCGTGGACCACGACTTCGGGACCGAATCCTATGAGGAGAACGCGAACGGATACCTCCTCACTCGTGACGGCATGCGGTGGTTTTGGGACCACTATCTCTCGAATTCGATCGACGGACGGAACCCGTACGCGTCGCCGCTTCGGGCGCGGGATCTGTCGGGTCTGCCGCCGGCGACGGTCGTCACCGCGGAGTTCGACCCCCTTCGTGACGAGGGCGTCGCGTACGCCAACCGGCTCTCGGAGGCGGGCATCCCGGTCGAGTCCCGCCTCCATGACGACATGATCCACGGGTTCGTTCCGATGCTCATCGAACCCGAACTCGACGCCGCCCGCGAGGAGATCGAGCACATCGGCTCGACGGTTCGATCGCTCTGATCGTCGGAGAGCTCGGTTGGCGACGAGCAGTTCGGTTGTCGGCGAGCGTGGAGCGGTGGTCCTACTTTTTCAAGACGAGGAGGGCGTCACCGCAAGCGCTTGCCGCAGTCGCGGCACTGCACAACGCCCGGGAAGTTCCGCGTCTCACAGAACGGACAGCGACGCGCCCCCGGATGCGACGCCGTCGCCGTCGCGAGCACGTCCGCTGCCGAGGGTGCGGGCTGCTCGTCGAGGGTTCCGCGCGCGACCAGCACGTCGATCAGCGCGTCGTCACGGAGCCAAAGCATGAACCGCCAAAACCCTAAAAAGAGCAGCGTCGGGCCGACCATCGCGACGCCGGCGACGAACAGGCGGAACGCGATCTCGGCCGTGGAGAGCTCGGCCATACCAACGCATGGTGGTCAGTGACAATGGGCGTTTCGCCGTAGACGACTCGATCGATCACGGAACTACGCCGTTCCGCTCGACCGAGCGTGGGGTCCATCGTTCCGCTCGGCCGATCAGGCGAGCGCGACGCGGTCGAGCAGCTCGGCGGTCGCCTCCGGTCCGAACCGCATCGGTCGCCGCCACCACGGTCCCTTCCCGGAGTCGGAGGACAGCTCGGTCACGAGTCGGTTCGCCTCCGCTCCGCCGTCGGAGGTACTTAAGGGAACGACCCGTTTGAGAAGTCCCGACGCATCCGGGTCGCCGGCGACGACGACTCGGGCGTCGAACGGCTCGCGCTTCAGGTGGGCGTTCGTCGGCGCGAGGTCGGCGGCCGCCTCGTGGGAGGGCTCCGAGAGGACCGCGTCGACCCGCATCCCCGCAAAGAGGGACGCACCCCAGTCGGGCGCGAGATCCTCGGCGACGCTCATACCTCGCTTCCGCAGCCAGTCGCCGTCACGCTCGTCCGCGTCCGCGTCGCCGACGGTCTCCCCGCCCGGGCCCTCCCAGTCCGCGGGACGAAGCGTGAACGTGGCATAAAAGAACAGCCAGTCGCCGGAGTCGAGGTCGGCGATGGGGCCGGCCTTCACGCCGTACGGGTCGCCGTAGGTCGCGTGTGCTCGGCCGTGTACGCCCGGAAACTCCGGGTCGGCGTGGATCGGCGTCGTCCGTAGCGCCTCGGGCAGCCGGAAGTCGACGTCGAGGTCCGCATAGGTCGGGAGGGGCTCGTCCACGGGAAAGCGGCTGCGCGGACGGGTCGCGGCCGATTCGGGGATCGGAACGTACGCGAACGAGCCGTCCGGATACACCGGTCCGCGAAAGCCCGGCTCGTTGGTGTTGGCGGCGACGTTGACGGCGACGGCACGGGTCATGACGGGACCTCGTGTCGAGGAGTCACTCGGCGTCCGGCGGACGGAGGTCGCGGTCAAACTCGTCGAAGCGGTCGAGGTCCGCGGGTAGCTCGTACTCGATCTCGCGTTCGTCCTGCCGGTTGGCCAGCCGGCCGTCCGGTACCTCCTCGGCGACCGACTCCCAGCCGGGCTTTATCCGGACGCTCCGTGCGGGAGTCCCGACCACGACGTGGTGGTCCGGCACGTCCCCCTGCACCACGGCACGTGCGCCGACGACGCTGTTCTCGCCGACTCGACAGCCGGCACGCACCATCGCGTCGTAGGTGACGCGGGCGTCGTCGCCGACGATCGTGTGGAAGTTACGCACCTCGGTCTGGTCGACGATGTCGTGGTCGTGGCTGTAGATGTGGACGCCGTCGGAGACCGAAGCTCGGTCGCCGATGGTGAGCTTCCCGCGGTCATCCAGGTGGACGTCGTCGTGGATCACGACGTTGTCGCCGATCTCGATGTTGTGGCCATAGGTGACGGATATCCCCTTGAAAAAACGACAGTTATCCCCACACTCGGCAAAGAGGTGGTTGCCCAACATTCGCCTGAATCGGAGGGCGAACTCGACGTTGTCGGCCATCGGGGTCGCGTCGAACTGCCGCCAGAGCCACTGGAGGTGTTTCGAGCGCTGGAATTTCGACTCGTCCTTTTCGGCGTAGTACTCCGATTCCAGCGTTGCGTTACAGGGATCATACCCCTGTAGGCGGACGCGTTCGGCCTTCGAGACCGACTCGCCGTCCTTCCATGCTTCCCACGGTTCGCGGTCGCCGAACAGATCGATCAGGACGTCCCGGACGACGTCACAGGTGTCCTCGTCCGAGGAAAGGCGTTCGTCCACCTCATCGATGAATCCTCGGACCCCTGCCTCCGCGGCGTCGGGGAGGGACACGTGTCGCTTGGTCATCGTCCCGTCTTCGACGGCGACCCTGAAATGGATTCGGTTGTGGATCGGACTCACACGAGCGTGGGACCACGCGAATTTCGCCGTCGTCACGGCGCAGTTGGGGTGAACCTGAACGCCACGTCTGGAAGGTGAAGCTACGCCTCGCCCGGGAGGCCGATCTATTCCGCGTACAGGGGGTATTCCGCACAGAGTTCGACGACGCGCTCGCCGACCTCGTAGATGACGTCCTCGCTCTCGTGATCGTCGACGACGCGGTGGATCAGGGTACCGACTTCCTCGATGGCCGCCTCGTCGAATCCACGCGTGGTGAGCCCTGCCGTGCCGGCACGGATTCCCGAGGGATTAAACGGTGACCGCGTCTCGCCCGGCACGGTGTTCGCGTTGAGGACGACGTTCGCGGCCGCGAGGGCGTCCTCGGCGTCGCCGCCGGTCAGATCCGGATGCGACTCCCGGAGGTCGACGAGCACGAGGTGGGTGTCGGTGCCCCCGGAGACGAGCGAGAGGCCGTGATCCGACAGGGTCTCGCCGAGCGTCCGCGCGTTGTCGACGACCGCCTGCGCGTACGTCTCGAACTCCGGTTCGAGCGCCTCCTTGAAGCCGACCGCCTTGCCGGCGATGTTGTGCATCAGCGGGCCCCCCTGACCGCCGGGGAAGACCGCCTTGTCGATGTCATCGGCGTGCTCGCCATCACACATCACGATCCCGCCGCGGCCGGCGCGGATCGTCTTGTGCGTCGATCCCGTGACGAAGTCGGCGACGCCGACGGGCGAGGGATGGACGCCCGCCGCGACCAGTCCGGTGATGTGTGCGATGTCGGCGAGGTGATAGGCGTCGGCGGCGTCGGCCGCCGCCTGAATGCGCTCCCAGTCGACGGCCCGCGGATACGCGGAGTAGCCGGAGACGACGATGTCCGGATCGAACGACTCGGCCATGTCACGTAGTCCGTCGTAGTCGATCCGGCCCGTCTCGGGGTCGACCTCGTACTGCTCGACGTCGTAGGTCTGTCCCGTGAAGTTCGCGGGATGGCCGTGTGAGAGATGTCCTCCGTGGTTCAGATCGAGCGAGAGGATCCTATCGCCCGGCTCGAGCATCGCGTAATAGACGGCCTGGTTCGCCTGCGTGCCGGAGTGTGGCTGTACGTTGACGTGTTCGGCGCCCCATAGCTCCTTCGCACGCTCGATGGCGAGCTCCTCGACCTCGTCGGCGTACTCACAGCCGGCGTAGTAGCGTGCATCGGGGTATCCTTCCGCGTACTTGTTCGTCAACACGCTCCCCTGGGCCCCGAGTACGGCCTCGCTGACGTGATTCTCGCTCGCGATCATCGCCAGCGTCTCTTCCTGCCGGTCACGTTCGCCGACCAACGCGTCGGCGACGGCGGGGTCGACCTCTCGGACCGAGTCGTAGTCCATACGCGTGTGCGGGTGTGACTACACAATAAGCCTGTCCGTCCGTCGGTCTAACCGATCGAAGACGTTCTCCGTGGCTCCGTCTCCCGGAGCATCTTCAGTACCACCCCTTATTCCGTTGAATTCGGCGGGTAGAGTGCCCTACGAGTGGTTTTTCCCTGTATCACTCCCGTTAATATTAAATATGCAACGGATCTTTACACGTGATGATAAATGGAATCGAATCTGCTGGGGAAAAGCGTCGATGAGATCCTCGACGCTGCGTTCACCGACACCGGAGAGGAGCTTTTCATCGTCGATCCTTCGCCGGAGACTATCGTCTCGATCGTCGAGGCGGGAGTCGATCACGGAGGTCTCCCGACGACGGCGGTGCTCGCGAACCGACGAGTGCTGAAGGAGGTCATGGACGACTTTCTGATCGCCTCGAAGGCGGCCGATCTCATCGCGGACGGCGTGCTCTCGATCCGGGTGTTATCCGAGGAGACCGAGAACTCCCTTTTCGTGTCGGCCTCGCGCGTTCTCGCGTTGGTGAGTACGGACAGTGGGCTCTCGGCACTCTCCTCGACCGACGAGGAGTTCGTCTCCGAGGTGTTCGAGTCCTACCGGCAGGCCTTCGAGGCGGCCGAACCGTATCAACTTCGAACGCCGGCCATCAGCCGAGTCCGGGAGACGATGGCCGCCGACATCGGCGAGGAGACCCGGGACGACTTCGACCGCGTCCTCGCCTCGCTCGACGCCGTCCGTGGGAACGGCGGCGGTCTCGACGAGGTCACGGCGTCGCTTCTCGTCGCCGCGAAAAACGACGTCCTGCTCTATGACGTCTCGAAGTGGGGAGAGGACGTCGGCATCGCCTCCAAGGCGACCTTTTCACGGACGAAAACTCGTCTCGAGGACTTGGGCCTCATCGACACCGAAAAGGTCCCGATCGACGTCGGCCGCCCGCGACTTCGGCTGAAGATCGGCGACGAGCGACTCGTCGGCCTCGACGCCGCGGAGCTCGCCGCGACCGCCGCGGAACTGCTCGACTGACCGACGCTCCGACCGCTGCCGGCTCTCGACCCTCCGATCCCCGTTCGATCGCCGCCTCTCGCCGCACGTGCCTCGATCCATCGACGTTTCGGATCCCTCCGGGCTGAACCGATCACGGACGTGGTGGCGATCGTCCACAGCTTCGTGCAGGTCGATCGGGGGGGACTGGCTCACAGAGATGCAAGGAGAAAGCCCACGACTTCAGACGTGGCTTACGGAGATGCAAGGACAAAGCCTCGCGCTTTGGCGCGGGGAATGTCAACCTGAGCTCCCGATCGATCACTGCTTAGAAACGTCAACCCCTTGCTGATGCGGACGATTCCGAATTTCATCCGTTGGGCTCGCTCGTCGCAACCGGGAGACGTATGCTGAACGGACGAGAACGTGTTGTCGAGTGATCGACCAGTGACGCGCTCGAAATTGGACGTCGCCGTCGGGGGACTCGTAGTAGCCGTGCTCATCATCGGCGCCGCCGCCACCCTGCAGACGTATCAAGCGTCAATCGATGGAATGGGTCACGGCTGGACGATGCATGGCGTCCATCCGGCGTGGAATCTGCTCGGAGCACTGCTCGTCGCGGTCGTCGTCGTCGGGGTGTACTTGCTCATCCGCGACCAGCTCCACCGGGGCACGGAATCCGGAGGACCGTCGGAAAGGCTTGAAATCACCCGAGACGAGAGCAATATCTCGAACGACGAGCTGGCAACGGCACCCGGACCCACCGACTCGTCCAGGAGACAAGGGACCAGCGAGCACGACGTGCTAACGTACCTCCCCGAAGACGAACGTCGGATCCTCAGCCCGGTGATCGAATCTCCCGGAATCACCCAGATCGAGTTGCGTGACCGCTCCGACTTCTCGAAGAGCAAAGTCAGCCAAACGGTTTCAGACCTCGAAAAGCGAGGGCTACTCTACCGGGAGTCACAGGGACGAACGTACCGCGTGTACCCGGACGAGGTGCTTCGGCGGCATTCGGATCCGTAGCTATTCCGGCAGAAAGTCCCACGAACTCCGTCCATCGAACGGAGAGACGATCTCTCGAATGCTAAACGGTTAGAGCTGTTTATGGACGTGTTACTCCGATCTACTGGTTGTGTTTACACCCACATCCACAAAGTCACCCGCCCCGTATCGACACTCGAGGTGACCCTAATGAACACGACACCACTCAAGCTGGCGCTCATCGTCGCCGTCGGACTCGGACTGATCGGTGCGGTGACGACCGTCGGTGCACACGATACGGATGCCCACGCCGAAACCGAACTGCCGACGTGGAGCGACCACGTTGACGGCGAACTGGTCGGATGGATGGACGGCCACATGAACGGCGACCATGCGTACGGTGACCACCACGACGGCGACCATGCGTACGGTGACCACCACGACGGCGACCACACGCACGGAGAAGGCAACTGTTAGCGACGACGATCGGACTCGACCCAACTTTAGCCTTGGATCTTCGATAACGTCCCGATCCGACGCGCTCCCGTCTCCCGTCACTGGCGCGTCGATCGTGGGACGGTGAAACGGGACGGGTATCGGATCACGAGGCTCCATCCGTGCGGCGTCGGGCGTCCTCACCCCTCGATCCGTTCGCGAGCGGCGGCGACGAGCATCGGCAGCAATACCGTGGCGTCGCCGTAGACCGAGACGTTCCGGGCGTCCTTCTCCAGTTTGCCCCACGAGCGCGCCTCCTCCAACGTCGCCCCAGAGAGCCCGCCGGTGGCCTCCGGATCCATCGTGATCTGGACGGCGTAATCGTACGCACGGGGCGTGACGAGCATCGTCTGGAGGGTGAAGTTCTTCGGGACGCCGCCCCCGACGAGCAGACAGCCCGCGTCGTCGGCCGCGAACGCGAGGTCGGTCAGTTCCGTCATGTCCGCGAGCGCGTCGAGCGTGAAGTCGGCGGTCTGTGCGTACATCCACGCCTGCAGCCCGAGCACGGAGTCTTGCACCGCTGGACAGTAGATCGGCACGTCAGCCTCGTACGCGGCGGCCGCGATCCCCGGTCCCTCGGCGATCCCCCCGCGCTCGTTCACCTCGGCGTTCGCACGGCCCAGTTCGGCACATAACTCCGCGATCGATACCGCGTCCTCCCCTTCGAGGGCGGGAAAGACCTCCTCGCGAAGGTGTCCCTCGAACGCCGCGAAGTGCTCCTGTGGAAGATAGACGTTGTAGATCCGGTCGACGCCCTCGTCGCGAAGCGTCTCGTCGTGGTCACGGAGGCTCTTTTCGGGGTCGTGCGTGCGGCCGTGGTGGTGTTTGCCGCCGATCGCCTCGATGGCGTCGTGGGTCAGGTTCGCGCCGGTCGTCACGAGCGCGTCGATGTAGCCGTCCCGGATCAGGTCGGCGACGATACGTCGCATCCCGCCGGGGACCATGGCGCCCGCAAGCGAGCAGAAGACCGTGCAGTCCTCGTCCGCGAGCATCTCCGCGAGCACGTCGCCGGCCTCGTGGACCGCGGCCGCGCCGATGCCAGCGTCGCCGTACCCCTCGACCAGCTCGGAGACGGTCATGCCGGCCTCCGCCCGAACGTGTCCGACCGGATCCTCGTGAAACTCCTCGCGAGGCGGCCGTGCTCCGTCGTGGTCGTCGGCGTCGTGATCGTGATCGTCAGCGTCGTGGTCGTCAGCGTCGTGGTCGTGATCGTCAGCGTCGTGGTCGTCAGCGTCGTGGTCGTCAGCGTCGTGGTCGTGATCGTCAGCGTCGTGGTCATCAGTCATGGCCGGTGATGTGCCGCCCGAGCGTTTGAAACGACCGATCCCACGTCGCCGTCGAGGACGGGGCCTCACTCCGCTTGAGCCATCCGAGCCGGAGTCTTCGATCTTAGCCGCCGCTTACGGGCGGAAACAGTGCCAGCTCGTCGCCCTCCTCCAGCGTCGCGTTCAGGCCGTCGTCGTGCAGGACGTTCCGTCCGTTCCGCAACACGTTGATGTGATCGGCGATCTCCCCGTCGTCGAGGACGCGCTCACGCAGGTCGGGGTGGTCGTCGAGCAACGCGTCGAAGGCGTCTCCGACGGTGGCGCCGGGCTCGACGTCGACCTCGATCAGCCGGCCGCCGGCGATCTCCGCGAGGTCCGCGAACAGCTTCCATTCCATACGAATACGCCGTGTGGGGCACAAAAGAGCGTTGCGTCCGCGGCGGATCGAGCCACGGTGGATCAGACAGGACGGATCCGTTCGCGGCGGACGGGAAGCCACCCGATGACGTCGATCGGATCCACCACCGCCGGTCAGCGGCGGTCGGGTTGGGAAGCGTCGGAGGGTTCCGACTCGGGAGTCGGGGTCGCCTCCCCGTCCGTCGCTTCGGCAGCGCCCGGATCACCACTCCCCACGTCGCCCGTCACGTCAGCACCTTCCGTGACGCCCGACGAGGCGTCGGCACCCGGCACGACCGTCGTCGCGTCCGCCTCGAATCGCCGGATCGCGTCGGGTCGGCCGACCAGATAGACGGCGTCGTTCGGGGCGAACGTGTACGCCCGCGACGGGATGGCCTGTACGTCACCGTCGGCCGGTCGAACCGCCGCGATGACGGCGGCCACGTCGCCGACGGCGGTGCCGACCAGGGTGCTACCGGGTCGGACGGTGACGGTCGCCATCGTCTCGTCGGCGTTCCGGAGCAGGGAAGCGAACTCGCGGTCGGCCTGCGGCTCGGCCGGCAACGTCACGAGGCGATACCCGCCCTCGACGGAGACCTTCGCGGCGTCGGACTCGTCGAGCGCGACGGTGGCGACGTCCTCCGCCACGCCGCGAAGCTCGCCCGTCGCGATGCGCTGGGGTTCGGGATCGGTCCGCCACACCTGAACCATGTCGCCCGGCGTCGCGTTGTTCGGCGGGTCCGCCGAGAGCGCGACCGCGGCACGTCCGGGTGCGAGCGTCGGACCGAGCCCCGTCGCTCGGGATCCGACCGCGAAGTACTCGAGGGTGCCATCATCCGTGAGGTCGACGTCGACGTAGCCGACGCCGTAGTCGGTTTTCACCCGGTCGACGAGCTGTTCACGCAGCTTCTCCACGGTGAGCCGTCGCTGGAACAACAGCGTCTTGCCGGCCATTTCCGCCTTCCTTTCGGCCGAAACCGGTTCATAGGTGTCCATGTCGCCGATCTCCTCGGCCGGCGGCAGCGTCACCGCGGTGAACCGTCCGACCGTGCGAACGACCTTGCTCAACTCGCCCTCGAAATCCTTCATCCCGGTAAGCGCGAAGACGTCGACGGCGATCCGGTCGCCGGCGTACCGGCCGGCCGGCGTCACGGCGGCGGACGCGCCCAGCGCAACGACGTTGAAGAAGACGGTCTCCGGCGTGAGCAACACGGCGTCGGTCCCGCCGGCCACGTCGCCGAGCGAGGTCGTATTGAGGTAGAGCGCGACGATGGCGACGCCGAGCAACGCCGCGACCCCCTCCGGGATCTCCGCCCGGAAGTACCATCGATACGTGACGGCGCCCGCCCCCGAAACGAGCAACGCAAGTATCGCGAACGTGACGAGCGTGAGTGCGGCCACGTACGGATCGCCAAACGTGACGAGCGGCACCGCGGCCGCGATCGTCCACGGGGCATCGGCGCCGAGCAGGGGGATCATTTCGCGACCTCCACGAACCGATCGAGCGCCTCGCGCGTGCCGACGACGAAGAGCTCATCACCCGCCGAAAGCTTCTGTGCTCCCCGTGGAGCGACCGTCCACGACTCGTGTCTCGCCGCGAGGATGGCCACGTCATACGCCTCACGGACGCCGACCTCGCCGATCGTGTGGCCGTCGAGCGGACCGCCGGGAACGACCGCCACCTTTCGGAACCGCTTCCCCGCGCGTCGAAGCAGCGTCGTGAGCTCGTACTCCCGTCTGGTGCCGCGAGAGAGGACGACCACGCGTCCGCGACCCGCACGTAACAGCGGTCCCGCCTCCGAACGATCGACCGCGACGGTGACGCGACCCTCGCCGCCGGTCGTCGACGAGGTCGCCGGAGCCGATGGCGCGGCCGGATTCGGCTTCCCGCCGTCCGTCGCGACCGGATCCGCCGGCTTCGCGTCCTTTTTTTCCTCCTTCTTTCCGCCCGATTTCGCCGCGAGTAGGGTACCCTCGACGACGAGATCGGGGGTAACCAGGCGGACCACGTCGCCGCGCGCGAGGCCCGTCGGGACGAGCGCGGGGACCGTCACGGCCCGCTTGCCGGCGGGAACGCGCTTCGAGAGCCCGCCGGAGGGGGGCGCTGCCGAGACGGTCGCTCGCGCCTTCTCGTCGATGGAGACCGTGACGTCTGCGACGTCGAGTTCGGTGCGAAGCCGTTCTGCGAACCGACTTTCGAGTTCGATCAACGGCACGTCGGCCGGAAACGTCCACTCGCCGTCGGCGATCGCCTGTCGCGTCTCGGCGGGCAGCGGCGGGTAGCCCTCCATGTCGCCGACCTCGCCGACGACGGTCACGCGAACCTGCCCGCGCCCGCCGACCAGCTCCACGACGTCCGTCGAGAGGGTTCGGTCACGGAGCTTCTTGAGTGACATCCGTTTCGGGGCGTTCGCGCCGAGTTTGTCGCCCTGTGCGTGGGCGTACAGCGAGAGCATCAACACGATGATGATCGCCGTGAGGATCGCCGGGGCCCGCTCGGCCGAACGGATCGTCTCGTCGTTGAGCGCAAGGAGCCCGCCGTTGACCCCCGCGATGGCCAACGCGAGAACGACGACCCCGAGCCCGGGAATCGTCACCCCCGTGAAGTACTTGAACACGAATCCGAGCACCCCGGCGACCAGCGCGGGGATGATCCCCGTGATGATCCCGAGGTAGATACCGAAGAGAATCTCCAGCGGCAGCGTCATATGCCGTCCACGACCGGGGGCGTTAAACCAGTACCGCACTCGGCGAGGGGCGGAGCATTCGGCGTCCACCCGCCGAATCCACCGATTCGAATCCCGGAGCGTCGGCCTCTTCCTCGGGGGATTTAAGTTCGGGCTTGGCTACGGGAGGCGTATGGAGTGGAGCCGAGAGTGGGTGACCGTCCGGGCGTCGGTGATCCTGACGTTCGTGGTCGCCCTGCTGTCGATCCTGGTGGGTCTCCTCCACATCGCCGGATTTGGGGTCGAAGGACCCCTCACCCCTTACGTGCCCGAGTTGATCCTGCGGACCGTCGGCTTCACGGGGACCATCACCGGTTTCGCGATGTTAGGAAGCGGCTTCGCGCTGAAACGCGGCTACCGGATCGGCTGGTACACCACCGGGATCCTGCTGCCGCTCACCGCGATCCAGGGGCTGATGCAGGCGTCGGTGTTCGCGTACCCGCTGGTGGCACTGTCGGTGCTTTCCATGCCCGCGCTCGTCGTGAATCGGGGACGGTTCAAGCGCGAGTTCTCCCCCTCGCCGACGCAGCTCGCGGCCGGTGCGGCGCTCGGGACGGCGATCGCCTACGGCACCGTCGGGTCGTACGCGCTGCGTGACGAGTTCGACGGGATCGAGACGATCGTCGACGCCTTCTATTTCACCGTCGTCACCGCCTCGACGGTCGGATACGGCGACATCACGCCCGAGACGGGAGCGGCCTCCGACATCGCACAGCTGTTCGTGCTCTCCTCGCTCATCATGAACGTCGCCGCGTTCGCGGTCGCGCTCGGGGTTCTCCTCACGCCCGCCATCGAGGCACAGCTCTCCAAGGCGCTCGGAAAGATGACAGAAAAACAGTTCGACCTCCTCGACGACCACGTCCTCGTGTTAGGCTACGGGGAACTGACGGAACCGATACTCGAAGAACTCGCCGACCGAACCGTGGAGTACGCGGTGGTGACGATGAACGAGACGGCGGCCCGCACGCTTGACGAGCGGGGCATTGCCGTGCTCACGGCGGATCCGAGCGACGTGGAGCCGCTCCAGCGTGCTCACATCGAGGACGCTCGTGCCGTCGTGGTCGCGACCAACGACGACGCGCGCGACGCGCTGGCGATCCTCACGGCCAGACAGCTGAATCCCGACGTCCGGATCGTGGCGGCCGCGACCCAGCGTGAGAACATCAACAAGCTCCGGCGCGCCGGCGCCGATCAGGTGATCTCGCCCTCGACGCTCGGGGGGCATCTCCTCGTGGGCTGTGCGTTCGGCGCGGATAGCGAGTCCATCTCGGCGGGCATCCTCGGGGAGGAGCCGGGGGAGTAGCCCGGAACGACCGGTACGCCGCGGTGGGGCCGAATGCTCGAGTTCGACTTCAACGGGGCCGTTTGGCGATTTCAACGGATCCTTCGGCGCATGCGATTCGCTACTCGAAACGGCGACGGACGTGGTCGCCGAAACCGAGCGTCCGTCACGTGACGCCGTCACGGCACGGAGCCCGGGGCAGGTTTCGTCGGACGGGTGCGTCGACGGACTACCCATAGGAGTGCGCGTGCGGATCGAGCGATCCGTCGCAGGTAGAGCGTATAAAACGTTGAATGGCCGGGGTGGGCTCCGAACCCACGATCTCCGCATGTCCCAGGTCCGAGGCTCGGCGGAGCCACGGGAAGGACGCGGACGCTTCCAAGGCAGCGTACCGCACCGAATCTCTG
>LKMJ01002254.1_pt1 | contig 17594 bp, 17 predicted proteins | sample 643391 | NCBI WGS metagenome assembly LKMJ01 (sample SAMN04112250, study PRJNA286221) | soda lake metagenome | biome: soda lake; feature: Kulunda Steppe; material: water; isolation source: sample PL-Br10 brine of Picturesque Lake | place: Russia: Kulunda steppe | collected 2010-07
AGCCGGGACTGGAACAAGCCGTCCGAACGTACGGCTTCGTTCGGTCTCTCAACCTGGTCGGTGCGCCACTTCAAGCACTAATTGACTGCTTCGTCGTCAACGTGTTTCGCTGAGTTATGCAAGAGCCTGAAAAGTATCACGAACCGGCAAAGCGTTTGAACACGAAGTTGTTAGATACCCGGACCGACGACGAGCTAATGGAGGCGGCGCGTTTTCTCGGGATGATTGTTGAGGAAGATGACGAACAGTTCTTGCACCACGAAAGCGAACTGGAGATGAGTGTCCACGCAGATTTTTCGATACACGAAATCAAACGGGACGGGAAAACCGGCGTGGAACGGTATTACGAGGCAGAGCGATGGGACTCACAGATCGAAAAAACAATACTGGAGGCATTACGGGAGTCGTATACCTCGCTGTTTGAAGTTCAATCCGTAGACGGCGAAGAGAATCTGCTGGTGCTTGAGGATGTTCTCGGGGTGAGTGAGTCTCCGCTGGAATTGACAGACATCAGTTTGAGTAGATCGGCACAACCGGGTGCGTTGATTTTCTTCCGCCCTGTTCAGTATGAAGAGGTGACGACAACTTCGGGATTCATATTCCCGTTTGAGGCCGAGACCCACGATCATCTCATCGAAGTGTACGAGCAGACAATGCGAAAGACAGGCTCAAAAGAGGACCCGAAACCCGAATCAGCCAGACGGTTCTACGTGTTCTATCGACTGCACCAGAAGTACGGGAGCCTTAGCCTGTCAATGTGAAACAACGGTTCTATTCAGAATATCAGCGTTCAGTCTAGGTGCTACATTCGCGCCTTCCATCTTGCACGCCAACCAGTAACAATATCGCTAATCTGCCGCTAATCTGACTGTTGTTTCACCAAGTTAGGCAAGAGCCACTTTTCATATTGCTCAATCCGGTCCATGTCACTCCTATATTGCTCGACCTTTTGCAACTCTCGATGTCACGCCACTCGACTGGAACTGTTCCTTGACAGTGGAAAGAGACATCAGACGCTCATTGGACGGGTTCTGCAACCGATACAGATAATTCTGCCCGCTGGATCGAGTCAAACGACGGGATTGACCGTCTCCCACATCACGCATTCGAACGTCGCCCTGTTCAATTTCAATCGATTTCACCCCCCGAAAACCCACACAACTCATTCCCCGAAAGGGCTTCTACCCGCGCTATCACTATCTTCGGTAAGAGCCGTACAACGCTGCCAGGGACCGTGAGACTGATGAGCGGCCCGACTCTCGACTCACCCAGTGACACCGATGATCGAGGAGTTTTGTCCCGGTTGCGAAAGAACACACAGTGACTGGCGGGATAACGGGATACTCACGGTCGACAGGCCTTTTTACTCTGGCCGAGTCCAGACGTGGAAATGTGGCTATTGTGAAGCGATTGTGGAAGATGAGTATCTCGACTAATACGCCAATCCGCCAGAGGCTTCGCTAGGCCGCATGGCCTGTCCTCTCTCACGTGCTGAATAGACGTTCTAAGTATTGCACACCTCGATCTATCAACCACGGCAGAGATCTCGGTGTTTCACTGAGTTAGGCAAGAGCCAACTCTGATTGGTTCGTGTGGACGCTAGCTTCCAACTATACCTTCAAACTACACCTTCCAACTATACCACCTATCTACACAGTATAGTAAATCCGAATAGCTTAACTAGCGAGCTATAATGATCAGATAAACCGTTTGGCTAATCTTTATAATTTAGTAGCAGAGTGTATCAGCTATGTTGGCATACACGGTATACAGTGAAGCAGGTGGTGTTGGGAAGACAACACTAGCAGCCAATCTCGCAAAAGCAGAGGTGCGTTCCGGCCAAAGCGTCCTAGTGATTGACTTGGATACACAGGAAGCGTCACTATCCCATCTTCTAAACGTGTCACAGGACCGCGACAACGAAAATATCGATAGTTTGTTACGGCATATGATTGATCGGCCACGAGGCGATTTTGCCGACCTGATAAAGACTAGTGAAGGAGTGGATATTATACCCGCCCATAACATCCTCGAATACGCATCGAAGCATCTCCGGCGGCGAGAAGAGGAAGCTGCAGACTTCGGAGAAACATTCAATCCAAACAAACAGCTGTTGCGGGTCCTTCGGGAAGCGGGTGTCCACAACGAATACGACACACTGATAATCGATCCACCGGCGACAGCAGATATTAAATTGCACAATGCAATCCACGCAACACGGCACGTTGTGATCCCGTTCGAACCATCCGGAAAAGGATACGAATCAGTGCAAGGGTTGAACCAGCTTGTAGGCGGGCTGGAGGATAACCTCGATATCGAAGTCGGGGTACTGGCAGTGGTTCCAAATCGATACAAAGGAATGAATGACCAGGATCGGTTCTTGGATGAGCTACAGAACGATGGCTGGGAGTTGCCAGTCATCCTCCGAGAGCGCTCTTCGATGCTGGAAGGCTGTTGGGCAGAACAGTGCACCGCCTATCAGTACGTCGATGAACACCGTGAGCGAGAGAGAGAACACGAACTGGAGACGCTAGAAAAGTTCGAGACACTCTCTGAATACATTCGACAACAGAAAGAGGTGCCAGCATGAAGAGAGGTTCTGCTGACGACCCCTTCGCCGACGATCCTATCGACGGTGAGGCTGAAGACGAGTCCGAAGCAGCTGATCAGCAAACTGCACAAGACTCTCGTTCATCAGCCATCACTGATAATTCAGCTGTGCATCCGGAGGACTCAAGCGAGGAAGACAACGATTCGAGTAGATCCACGTTTAGTTCGTTACCATACATATACGCACGCAATTCAGTGAAAGATGGTCGCCAGCAACGTCCAATCTTTCTCCGAGATGAGGTCGAAGATGGTATACCAGAACTAGTAAAAGAAATGGAGTCTATCTTCGGAGAAGATGTGTATCGCACAGATGTACTGGAAGCAGCTGTTGTGGTCGCTCAACAAAATCCAACACTCGTAAAAGAAACACTGGAAGAATGGGGCTATGGGTGGGATTGAGGTCCATAAATTGGTTGAGCCAGCATTAGACGCACTCTCTACTGAGAACGGCGGTATTCTCTCGTCGACTCAGGCAGGGAAAAATCACTACGGGACCCCACTATGTCCGCAGTTCTTTGAACTTCGAAAGCCGTGTAGAGGTGGAACTGCGGACATGGTGGAGTGTTGGTTCGACAGGCGGAGCAACTGAGACTGCGAAAGCTCAAAATTATTGGGATTGTCGTGGTCAGCCGTAGATTTTAGCTGGCCATTCCACGCTATCTTTTGGTCTCAGTCGGAGAAAAGGAGAAAACTATGAACTACCGTGGAAGTTCCTATAACACAAATTTGATCCAGACAAGGACGCAAGAAAGAACACTCCACCGTGTCCGCAGTTAATACTTCGGAGGGGTGAACAGCGGACATGGTGGAGTGTGATTTCTGCTTATACGAGAGATTAGGAAGATAACCGGGTTTCTTCTGCCTATACCGCCGGACGTGATTGAGTTGAGACTCCTCATCACAGATCGTCTGTCTCAGCGGTCGAAACACCAGATATTGTGTCGCGGCATGCCACAGAGTCACGTCCGGCAGTGTATATAAAAAACACTGGGTGACTTTTCGACTCGGTTGAATGTGACGCTTTATTAAGATCTCCAGTAAGAACACCCCTACCCCACTGTGTCCGCTGTTCTCTAGTGGAGTCATAACCCAGTCGCGGGTAAGAGGATAGTTTTCACCAACTATCCTATGAAACAGCTACCGTTCGGACAATACGAAGACCACTATAATAAAACTATCCTATTCTAGATATCATTTATAGTGTGTGCTAGTACAGATATTCCGTATTACTGCGGACATGGTGGGGTGGGGGTGTGGGTGGGTTTGTATTTATAACAAAAGAACAGCGGAAACCGCGGACACTCCGGACAAGGTGGTTTTATTACTTTCCAGATATAGATCTTATTCTATAAATGGGCATGTTTGAGCGAGATACGGAAGTTTACCAGAATCGTGATGCCCTCCGAGAGGACTATCAACCCGATGAACTCGTCGGTCGTGACGATGAACTTGAGCGATATAAGACCGCGTTGCAACCGGTTATCAACGGAGAGCAACCAAATAATATCTTCTTGTATGGAAAGACGGGTGTGGGTAAGACTGCTGGGACACGATTTCTCTTGGACCATCTGATTGAAGACGCAGCAAAATATGATGATATCGAACTGACGGTCAAGATGCTCAACTGCGATGGGCTTTCGAGTAGTTACCAAATTGCAACACGTTTAGTCAACAAGTTTCGGGATGATTCAGACCAGATCTCAACCACTGGTTATCCACGGGCAACTGTCTATGATATGCTTTGGACTGAATTGGACGAATGCGGGGGAACTATCATTATCGTTCTAGACGAGGTTGATCATATTGAAGACGACAGCATTCTATATCAACTCCCGCGTGCGCGAGCAAACGAAAACCTATCCTATGCAAAAATTGGTATCATCGGTATCTCCAATGACTTCTCGTTTCGCGACAACCTCTCTCCAAAGGTCAAAAGCTCACTGTGTGAGGAAGAGCTACAGTTCCCTGCGTACAACGCCGAAGAATTGATTGAAATCCTTTCCCAGCGTGCTGCTGTTGCATTCCATGACGGAGTGATAAATGAGGGCGTTATTCGTCTGTGTGCGGCATACGGCGCGAAGGATGCTGGTGATGCTCGCCAATCTCTTGATCTTCTGATGAAAGCTGGTGATCTTGCCCGAGATCAAGAAACAGATGAAATAACTGATGATCTTGTCCGTGAAGCTCGCGAGGAACTTGAACGTGGACGTATCCGTGAGGGAATATCTGGACTCACCCAACATGGCCATCTCGTATTGTATGCTCTCTTGACGCTTGAGCAACAAGACAAAGCACCGGTCCGCTCGCGAGATATCCGCCCGCGGTACACAAGTTTTGCTGAACAGGTAGGCATCGATCCGCTGGTTCCCCGGCGGATGCGGGATCATCTCGGTGAACTTTCTATGCTCGGTATTGTATCAGTTGTTGAAAGAAATGAGGGTCGACGCGGGGGCACGTACCGTGAGTATTCTCTGGACATGGATGTCGACATGGTCTTAGAAGCTCTCGAAGATACAGTTTCACAGGTGGGGATCCACGAATCCGTTGCAGAGTTGGTTGATCACGAGACAACTCTTTCAGAATATTCCTGACCACTTCTGCTCACAACTGCGGACATGGTGGGGTAGTGATACCGCTCACAACTGCGGACATGGTGGGGTGGTGATATCGCTCACAACTGCGGACATGGTGGGGTAGTGATACTGCTCTCAAAGCCTGCTGTGTTGGAGAGTGCTACGTCGAAAACCGACTGATTTTTAGCGGCTTCAATACAAATAAACAATGAATGGAGCGGCCCCGGTCGTTATGGTTGTTACTTCCTCGACCTGTACGGAACTTGCCTGTCGATCTGGCAGCGATCATTGTGATGGTCGTACTTGCCAACATCGCTGTTTTCATGCCAGTTATCCGCGAGACTCCGCTTCGGGTTCCGATTGGTTTGATATTTGTTCTCTTTGTGCCCGGCTATGCTTTTATTGCCGCGTTGTTCCCTGAGCAGGGGGACACACCCGGTGGCGAAGACAGGGAACCAGGAACACGTTTTGAGGACAGTCCAGAAGACGAGGGACTGATGCAAACATCCCGAACCGGGATCGATGGTATTGAACGGGTTGCCCTGTCTTTTGGATTAAGTATTGCCATCGTTCCATTGCTTGGGCTCGTCTTGAATTTCACACCGTGGGGGATTCGTCTCACACCAATTATGGTTGCCGTCAGCTGCTGGACGCTACTTGCGGTTGCCATTGGTGCACAGCGACGATGGGCGTTGCCGAGCGAGGAGCGGTTCCGTGTTCCGTACCAGCAGTGGTACCGCGCCGGTCGAACAGAACTATTCGAACCTGAATCACGGCTTGATGGCGCTTTGAATATTTTATTGGTGGCGTCTATTCTTCTTGCAACGGGAAGTGTCGTCTATGCGGTTACAGTACCACCGGAGGGAGAGCAATTCTCGGAACTGTACATCCTGACTGAAGACGATGATGAAGAACTCGTTGCGGCTGGGTATCCCACAGATTTTGTCCGTGGTGAGGGACAAGAAATCGTCGTTGGGATCGAAAACCACGAGCACCGAACAGCTAACTATACGCTCGTGGTTGTCGAGCAAGAGGTCGACATCCCTGATAACGAGTCTACTACTCAAGAAGCGGGCGAACTCGACGATAGCCAGCCCACTGTTCACGAACAGCGAGAGCTACTGCGATTGCATCCACAACTTGCACATGGGGAAGAATGGCAGCACAGTCACGAAATCGCACCAACGATCGTCGGTAACGACACACGTATCGTGTGGCTAGCATATGTCGATGACGTACCGGCCGAACCAACAAGGGAAAACGCAGACTATTCAGTTCATTTGTGGGTCGATGTTCACGAAGCGGAGAACGAATAATATGACAACAGCACGCCAGATGCGGTTCGTCCATGGACAGATTGCTTGGATGCTGGCGACAGTGTTGACTCTCGTGGTGCTGGGATCGCTTTCGTATGAACTGTTCTTTCTCCTTTCTGTGTTGGGATTGCTGATTATCACGGAACTGACGATGCCAGTCACGGTAACGCCGGAATGGCGAACTCGTCTCAAATGGCTTCTGGTCGCTGCGCTGATCGGCGTTGCTGCTGTCATCATCCGTCGCATTGTTGAAATTCTCCGACCGGTGATCGCTGCATGAGGCAGACAGCGATCCTTCCCGATAGCTGGGATATCGGTATTCCTCGGTTGCTACTCGGTGGACTCGTCTGTACTGTCCTCGTTGCGCTGGTTGTTCTTGGTGCTACGTCAACGAGTGCGTTCGGTCTGTACAACCCGGCTTGGGATGGAACGAGTGAGCTCCGTGAGCAAATTGCGGATGATTCCGCTGTCGAAAGTGAACTGCTGACAGCGACAGCACAGTACGAGACATTCGATCCCAATACAACTGTTTCGTTCGTCATTGCTCCCGAACAAAACTACGACACCACGGAGGCCGAGCAAGTACGGCAATTTACAGAACGTGGCGGAACACTCGTCATCTTTGAGAATTTCGGGGAGAGCGGAAACGAGTTATTGGCCGACCTCGGTACTGACGCTCGTTTTGATGGCCGGTTACTGAAAGACGAGCAGCACAACTTCCGGGGGCCACGATTCCCGGTCGCGACAACTGTCGAAAATACCTCACAACTGGCTGATGTCGAGCAATTAACGCTGAATCACGCAACGGCTATTGAACCAGGGAACGCGACTGTTCTGGTCCGGAGTAGTGAGTTCGCCTACTTAACTGCAGACCCAGATGCGGAACTTGACGACGACGATGAACTGACTGCTGCGCCTGTCGTGGTCCGTGAATCCTTGGGTGATGGTGAGGTGATTACAGTAAGCGACCCCAGTATTACGATCAACACAATGCTTGAAGAACCAGACAACGCTGCGTTTCTTCGGGCAGTATACGACGGGAATGAAACAGTCGTGTTCGACACGTCACAGTCGGATGATATCCCGCTGCTCGTGAACGTCCTCCTTGCTATCCGGGAGACGCCGCTTTTGCAGGTGGGTATCGGGTTCGTCGGGATTGCTGGTCTGGCACTGCTTGCACGACGAGACAGCCGACCGGATCTAGACCACCTCCCAGCACAGCTACTCAGTCGGATTCCTCGACTGGGTTCACAGAGCGAACCCACCATTCCAGCGATGACTGTGGAAGAACAGAGTGCGTACCTGCGTTCAAAACATCCAGACTGGGACGAAGAGCGAATCAATCGAGTAATAGCAGCGTTTAACCGCGACGGTGGAAAAGACACTGACAACGAATGAGTTGGGAAGGTTCAGACGGTCCGGGTGAGAACGCATCACATGTCGATCCGGAAGCAGTATATGACGCCATATCGACTGAAATGCAGCAGGTACTGGTTGGGAACGAACGGGCAGTCGAGCATCTGACGATCGCACTATTTACTCGCGGGCATATCCTCCTTGAGGGTGTTCCTGGGGTTGCGAAAACGACGCTGGCGAATCTGTTTGCACGGGCCACCGGGCTAGACTATAGTCGGATTCAGATGACTCCCGATATTTTACCAGCCGATATCACTGGGACACACGTCTACCGGGAGCATACCGGTGAGTTCGAATTACAGCGTGGGCCAGTGTTCGCGAACGTCGTTGTCGCAGACGAGATCAACCGTGCGACGCCGAAGACACAGAGTGCGCTTCTCGAAGCAATGCAAGAGCGAAACGTCACAATCCGTGGGGAGACACTTCGCCTACCGGAGACATTTCTCGTGATTGCGACGCAGAACCCAATCGAGATGGAGGGGACTTTCGAGTTGCCTGAAGCTCAACGCGACCGTTTTCAGCTCAAACTTTCGGTCGATTTGCCTGACAAAGCAGAAGAGAGAGAATTGATCGAACGGTTCGATGACAATCCGGAGCTTGGTGTCGACGATGTCGAACAGGTCGTCGATCGTGAAGCCCTCCTTGCTGCTCGACGTGTCGTCGAAGAGATTCACGTTGCCTCACCGGTTGTTGAGTATCTGCTCGACATCGTTGCTGAAACACGCTCACATCCAGATGTCGCTCACGGCGGCTCGCCACGTGCGACGCTCGCATTTTTGAATACAGGAAAAGCGCGGGCTGCGATCAACGGTCGTGAGTACGTCATTCCTGACGATATCAAGGCACTGGCAGCACCGATTCTCGTTCATCGACTCGTCTTAAACACAGACGCGAATCTCAGCGATGTGACCGCACACGACGTTGTTACTGACGTTCTTGAGCGTGTCGAACCTCCGAGTGCCGACACAACAGAATTGTCTGCTTGACCGCCACGCTCATTCTGTCGAGGTATTCGAGGTATCGGGCTCCCATCGACAGGTGACCATCCAATCAGCCCGGTCAGTCACTGACTCGACCTCGACCGTTACCGGCTTGTCGAGTGCTGCAACGACACCGACGGCAAGAAACGACACAGTCGGGTGATCGAATCGATCGATGTCACCGAAGGCACTGTCGGTGACACGGAATGTGAGTCGTCCATCCGCTTGATCAGCGTCGGCATCGATCGCATCCGCGAGTTCGAATTGTTGGACGAGACCATCAGCGAGTTGTACCGCGAGCGGTTCAGGATGGCTTGCGAGTTCACCCGCCAACGCCAACTGGAACTCCTCGAAAAGGAGCGCACCCGTGGCTTCAAGAAGCAATCCACGACTCTCTGTAGTCACGACGATCGGTCCGTCGTCGAGTGCCGGAACCTCGGATTCGGTCTGTTGTGGCACGTAGAGATGAGCGACACGGTTTTCCCCAGGGATATATCGATGCTTTGCAGCAAGCCCGAGTTGTGCTGCAATCGCCGCTGTGTTTGCACTCATCGCTGCATAGATCCGCTCGCCAACGTCAGCCGCAACGACCTGTGACGGTGTCAAATAGCGTGTCAGAACAGCACCAAACAAGCCAGTCATCCCGAGCGCAATCAACACTTCACGCCCATCCGACACTGCGACGCCGATTGCGAGAGAAAAAAGGCCGACGACAGCAAGACCGATTGCGGTTCGGCGGTACTGTGACTGCTTCGCGCGAGCGTATTCGGACCGAAGCCGCCGGTTTTCCTCTTCTAATAGCTCGACCTGTGCAGCGAGATTGAGTTCATCGTCGTCACTCTGCTTCCCGTCAACCTCGGTCTGCGCTTGGTTGGTCTCCGTTGCTGTCAACGCGGTTGTAGTGCCGTCGGTTGGACTGCCTGCTGAATTAGTATTACTCATTGTTTTCCTCTGTCTGGGTGGTCTCTTCGCGACCGTCACTGCTAGCCGAGTCTGAGCTGTCTTCGTCCAGTAACCCGAGTACGAGAAGCTGATAGCGGTAGATCGTGTAGCTAACGACTCCGAGGCTACAGAGCAATGCAACTGCAGTGAGCCAGAGTGGTAGCGAGCTGACGAACACCCATGTCACCCCACCAAAGAAAACTGTCGTTATACAGACGCTGGCAGCGTATCCTTCGGGAACAGCAACCGAGACTGTCGGCGCCAAAACCAGCAGCAGACACGGCACTGTGATCATCGCGACTGAGAGGGGATCCGTCGTTGCTGTGACTGCACCAGCCAGTACGAAACCAGTCGCGATGGCATACGGCGTCCCGAGGACGTACCAGACGAAAGCGGCACTACTGCCTGCAAGTGTTCCAGCGGGGCCGGCGACGGCTGTGAACGAGACAATAAGTAACACGCAACTGATCGCGCTGATCCACTCATGTCGGCTTTCTTCAGTGACTAGCTGTGAGTCCTCAGCAACTCGGCTGTTCTGGAGTCGTTGCCGGAGTTGAGACGCCTTATCAGACGAGTCTGTCCGAGTGCTCACGATGGCTCACCCCCGACAGATTGTCGGGAACGCCGGTTCTGACCAGCGGCGAGGATCGCCGAAAGCCGATCGTTGGGGCCGACTTCAAGCGCCATCACGCCATCGAGGCTAGCGAGACTGCGACGGAACTCTTCGAAGTCGAGGTATCGTTGATATCCCTGCTCAAGATCGGTCAGACCACCGGATTTGTAGAGAATGGATGGGGCAAGCAAGACGAGTACGCTGCCACTGCCACGGCTCGCTACTGTCACGGTTTCGCGCAACTCGACTGGATCGGAGTCGTCCGTACAGAGAACGGTCAGTAGTTCGTTCGGCTGGTGAGCTAGTGCTGACTTGACGGCAGTAAACAGCGGTTCGTCGTCCAGTTGTTTACGATACTGCTGTCTGTCAGCATACAACGGCTGCAGTGTTTGTGCAAACGCCCCATCGCTCGTTTCGAGTGCTGTCACCGACTGTCGAATATCGCGCATCGTCTGCCGTGTCTCGGTGACCCCTGACAGTGGTGAGGTTGAGAGCGCTGTCGAACTGGTAACGTCGTCGTCAGTCGTCGGCTCGAGTTCGAGCAGTGTCCGCCGCACCGTCGCGTAGTGATCCGGGGTCGTTGCCGGCTCGATCTGTGTCGTAATACCACGGTCGCCGACTGAGAGCAGCCCGAGTGGATCGTCGAGTCGGTTTGCACTTTCAGTAATTGCGAGCGCAACCTCACGGAGATATGCCAGTTTTCTCTCTGCCGCTGGTCCCTCGGCGAGGGAACTGCGGTGATCAACGACCAGCAGCGTCTGCCGATCAGTCTCGGCCTCGTACTCACGGACGTGCGGTGTTTTGAATCGGGCTGTCGCATTCCAGTCGATCCGGTCGACGGTATCCCCTACGACGTATTCGCGTAACTCCGCCGGCTCGATACCCGATCCGAGTCGACCAGCATCGTGTTGCCCGTAGGCAAGCGGTGTCTGCTCGCCGCCTTCCCCGACGTGGATATCCCGAGGTCCACGTGGTTCGACAGTCAGACTCGGCATCGGACCAACCTGCAGCGACTGCTCAAACAGCCCATCACAAACAGTGAGTGTCGGCTGTCGAAACGTGTGTCGGCCAGCGACTGGCCAGTGAATGTCAGCAGTCAGCTCAGCGTTAGTCATACCCGGTGTGATCGCGATTTCGAGTTGTGTGCCAACCGAAGTCGTCGCTGTCGGTGGTAATCCACCACGCAGTGTGCAGACTAGCGGCGACGGCTGATCGAGCCGTGCTGCAAGCGTCACCGGGGTGGTCTCGTTGGTCTGCAGCCAGTCGCGTGCTGGGGACTGTGTCACGGTCAGATCATCAGTGACGGTGGCCACTGCCCGATAAAAGAGATACTGCCGTGAGAGAACCCACGCACCGATGAGTACCGTCCCGACGAACAACAGCGGCCGGGCGAACACGGTCGCCAATACTGCAAGCAAGACGGCGAGACCGACAATGGCCCACAGTCGACGCGTGGGGTACATATCATGAAATCAGTCGGTGTCCTGTTGAAGTTGTTGATTGTCGTCGATACTCTCGATTCGAGATCGATAGTAACCAAGTAGGCAGATTTTTGCTTTGGGTAGTCATATTTACACTCGTGAACCGGGTCGTCCGTCGTGGAATCTATGTGTGTGCCGTCGCTTTTTGTCTCTTGGTGATCGGAACCGCCGGCGTCAGCGCGACAACCGATAGCCTCAGTGGCAGTGAACTCGACAGTCAGGGGGTGTCGATCGTTGCACAGGATGACGAGACTGACACCAACGTTACCGATCGGCATCGGAACCCCAACGAGCACAGCGAAGATGACGATGACCAGCTTGGTGACTGGCTCTCCGATCAGTTGAGTGACCGACTGAGCGACGGTGCCGTTGAAATAAGCGAAGGCCAGTACGAGAGTGCCCGTGAATTACTCGGTGACGACTACGAGGAGCAGGTTGATCAGTATATCGAGGTAACCGATACCGACGAAGAGGGCGAAGAAACACTCCGTGACACCGCTGACGAACAGGAGCGACTTGCGGAGTTACGCGAAGAGTTCGAAGAAACACAGGCTGCCTACGAAGAGGCGCTCGAAGCTGGTGACACTGACCGGGCACGGGAGCTAGCTCGTGAACTCGTCCGTCTGTCCGAAGAGATCGACGAAGTGAGTGTCGAACTGAGTGAGTTACTCTCGGAGATTGAAGCAGCGATTGATGACGACCTTGACGACATTAACGAGACGGTCAAGGAGGTCAGTACTGAAACCACAACGCAAGCTGAATCAGTCGCTGAATCGGAGTTTCTCGAAACCACCCTCACTGCCGAGTTGACCGATGAACGGATGTCGTTTCTCGACCCATCGACGTTGACTGGGCAGCTCCGGACTGCTGATGGCGAACCGGTCGCGAACGAGTCGATTCAGATACGAAGTATGGGTGAGAATATGACCGTTACAACTAACGCTGAGGGGACTTTCACCGAACAGTTTCTGCGACCAACAGATATCCCGCTACCAACAGACTCGCTGTCGGTCGAATACGTGCCTGCGACCGGCTCTGTGTATTTGGGCAGCAACACTAGTGTGAACGTGACGATCGAGCAAGTTGAGCCCTCCCTCACTGTCCGTCCGCTCTCCGAGACAGCGCAGTTTGGTGATTCCCTCCCGATACAAGGGGAGTTAACCGCGCAAAGTGTACCGGTTGACAACGTCACAGTATCCGTTACCGTTGATGAACAACAGATTGGAACGGTGCACGTCACTGATGGCTCGTTCAATGAGACCGTTGAATTGCCTGCGACCGTCACAACCGGTGAGCAACAGCTCTCTGTCCAACTCCCGTTCGAAGAGCAGGCGCTGGAAAGTGTCTCGGACAACCAGACGGTGGACGTTGCTGCAACCGGGACATCGGTATCGATGAACGCAACCCGGTTGAATGCCAATGAGATTCAAGTTAATGCGACGTTGATGACTGTTGACGGGGTCGCTATCGGTGGAGAACCAGTCCAACTGCGGATAGACAGTCAAACCGTCGATACTGTCACGACGGATGCAGACGGACGCCTGACTGAAACGGTTTCGTTGCCTGGCCCAGTTGACGACAGTGACGTGCAAATTACCGCCTCGTATGAAGCAGTCGGCGTGAACCTTGCACCAGCCCAAGATGAAACGCAAATCGCGATTCAGTCCGGGGCTGAACCCACAGGCAGTGGTTTCAGTTTGATCTGGCTCGGTCTGGGTGCAGTTGGTCTGGTCGCACTTTTCGGTGGCTTCTGGTGGTATCGTCGGGAAACCAGCGATGACTCTAGTGGGCCAACAATCGGCGAAAACAAAGGTGGGGCCGATCCGCCAGCGCCGGTACAGAGCGAGGTTTCTGCATCGCTCGTTGAGCATGCCAGTAATCTGCTTCGTGACGAGAAACAGGAGCCAGCTGTTGAGGCGAGTTACGCGGCTGTGCGCCGGCAGCTTGAGCCTGATCTTGGCGATAACGAGACGCTCACTCACTGGGAGTTTTATCGCGCATGCTTGGAAAAAGGTGAGAACACGACGGAGGATTTCACCGACGCGCTTCGGGCCGTGACCGAGTCCTACGAACACGCCATCTACGATGTCGACGAGATCTCGACGGCACAAGCGCGGGACGTGTTGCAGCATGCTCGGGAGATCTGTGAAGAACCGAACCGTTCGGGGATGCAACTAGATGACTGAGCTGGTTACACCGTTCGTGAAGTACCGTACGTGGAAATGGCTGACTGCGATTCCCTCTCGTACCGTGGCGTGCCGTCTTGTGGTGGCGAGATGGCGCTCGCTGTCTTGGGGTGCAATCTCGAACAGCGCGGTGCTGCAGACGACGATTGTCAGCAGTGTTGCTCACGGACTGATCGGCTCGATCAGTGCTCACCTCCGCTGGTATCGATGGTATTGGGATAGACCTGCACCGGCACGTCCGCATGCTCAACTTCATCGTCACCGACGAACTCGGCGAGGGGCCCACCTACACCGCCGTCCGGACGCAGCCGCGGCTCGTGACGGATAGTCGTGGTCCGGGAGCAGTCAAAAGAATGTTATGTCAGCGTCTTTGCCCCCAATCACCTCTTCAAGAGTTAACACACGAATCTCACCATACACGTCGGACGTTTTGACTGCGGTTTTGACCTCGTTGCTGGCCCATCATCGGTTAAGACAGTCACGCGGTCGTCGCCGCTGGCCAGATACTGGACAGTCAGCCCGGCGAAGATTGTATCTGTCTTCTCGACATCGTGTTCGTCCTGGCCAGTGAGATCCGCAATCGTTTGCCGTGCATGGTCGGTCGCCTCGATCGCTTCGGACGCTGTCAAGGGTGGTGCTGAGACGATTTCGGCCCAGCCTTCATCGAGCGCTGTCGAAAGGCGGCGTTCGGTGGGATGGATTGCCAGTTCCTCCTGAACGCGTTGCGGGACCGAGAGTACCACCTCGCTGCGCTTGACAACCTCCCGAAACTGCTGGTATTTCCAGTTCTCGGGATCGCCGATCGCAACGAAGAAATTCGTATCGACAAGCGTTCGCTCGTCTGGTGACAGCTCGTCACCCATCGTCGTTCGGTGTCTCGCGTGTGCGGTCTCCGAGCGAGGAGTCGATTGAGGTCTCGACTTCCGGTGCGACATCACCGGCGACAAGATCGAAGTAGGGATCCCGTCTGGAGCCGACAGCAATCGCTCGTTCGAGAGCATTCACGAGTATCATTCCCTCAACGGGTTCGGTCCCGAGTGCAGTCGCGACCATTCGCTTCGTTCGCTTCCCAGCATAGTATTCTGCGACGAGTCGGACTGCAGCGGCGACTGTCCCGGGCCCGTACCGATTGTGGACGTAGGCAACATCGTCGTCAATCTCTCGGAGTGCAACCGCGTGGAGTACGGTCGGCGTAATTGCGATTCCTTCCGGGTCAACGTAGGCGAATGCCTCTGCGGTGATCTGGTGGGGCCGGGTCGAATCGTCCCGCTGAATTGCATCAATCTCTTCGAGTTTTTCGATATCATCGTACGTCGTCGCCCGCTTGAGATCCAATGCTTCGATAATGGCGTCGATTGTTGTGGGGCCTGTGTAACAGGTGTACACATAAATACGGGCCAACCGGGGACGCTGCAGCAATTCGGCAGCGATTAGAAAGTCATCGTACTCCTTGACGTTGCCGACCCGCTCCGGGACTGAGTCCTCCCTGTCGCCTCGGTCTCTGATGATTGGCACGATACAAAATACGAAATCTGTAGACTTTAGATTATCGCTTCTGTTGCGCATTGTGTTGAGTGTCAACTGTGTGGAAATACTGCATTTATTTTTGCCGTGATCCGCTTCAGGGTGGCGTGTCGTCCTGTGGAAGCGAGACAGCGCTGACTGTCGATTCAACGAGACACAGCCAGTGCTGTTGTGTTCCAGAGTCGGAGACGACAGCCAACCGCGCATTGACACGGGCTTCAGTTACGTCGAGCGTCGGCGAGAGGACCGGCCAGCAGAACTGTTATCGACCGTCCCAGGTGAGAGACTCGACAGTTGGAAACTCTTGCTTTGCCATCTGCGGAGGATTGTAGAACCGAGATATGGTCTCGTAGTAGCCAAGTATCTGTTTAGCGAATCTAGTTAGTTTGAGTTGAGATGTCTCTAATTACGCAGGTGGCTCACGACCACCCAAAACCGTTCGTAGTTTCTCTGGCGGATCAAGTCCCTGCTGTTCCCAGGTATTCAATACCGTGGTAATTGTTTCGTGGATTCGGACACCTTCGGCTGATCGGAGGCCGCCAAACACCTTGCGCATGATAACCTGCTCGCGCAGAGCGCGCTCTGCGCGATTGTTCGTCGAGTCCACATCTGGTTCTGTCACGAACGTCAGCCAGTGGCCTAACCCATTTCGTATCTTCTCTTGCAGTTCTTGGACTTCCTCGGCCTCATACTCTTCTCTGACCAGTCCTTCCAGGTATAACGATGCCTCCGCCCGCATCTCCTCGCGGGCGGAGGCTGACGGATCACCGTTATCAAACTCCGTCAAGTCGTCGTGGAGATCGTGTAACCGCTCTGCGAGTGACTCCGCTTCCCTGTGGCGCTCGGCAACGTAATCGGCTTCCCGAAGTAGGTGTGCCCAACAGCGCTGGAGTTTCATGTGGTAACTCGGATACGCTGCCCAGCCGTCACAACTGAGTGTTGCGTCCTCGGCGAGCGAGTCGCCGAGGACATTCTCTAACACCTGGCTTCCGCGGCTTTCATCAATGTGGTAAAGCACGTGTTCATCCGTCACGAACGTCCAGAGCCACTGTTGTTCTCCGTCGACGGGGAAGCCTGTTTCGTCGCAGTAGACAACATCACTTTCCTGAATCTGTGCTTTGATCTCCTCGTAAGCCGGTCGCAGCTGGTCTGCGACCCGCTTGGTTAGCCTGTAAATCGTTCCGTGTGAAACAGAATACGCAAGTTGTGAATCGAACAGTTCAGCCTGCACACGGTGAGGAAGGCGGCCACGATAGCGCAACAGGGCGGTTTGGGCCAACAGGTTCGGCCCAAACCGCCCGATATCGGGACAATCAGGATGCTCTGCGACGACTTCTGCCCCGCAATCACAGGTTTGCTTTCCCAGTTTGAACTTCGTGACTTCCGTAGGTACTGGATGAGGGATGTCGACAATTGTGCGTGTGTCATACTCGTCTGGCTCACTCAAGACACAGTCGCAGTTCGGGCAGTAAGCGTGGTCAACTGTGACAGTCCGGTCAGGTTCTGGCGGTGGTTGTGTGGTTCCGTCGTGACCAGGATTGCGTCCTGGGGAGGTGTCGCTGGCGGCGTCTTCGTCGCCGCCAGCATCGTCGATATCGGCGTCTTCAGCCTGGTTTTCGTCTGAGCCAGAGCAGTCGTCTTGATCGTTTTCACCGTTTTCTGGTCGCTGTTTCCGCTGTTCACTGGGCGGTGTATGAGCGTTTTCGTACCACTTGAGCTTCGCCTCTAACTCCTCAATCCGTTCGTTCTGTCGAGCGAGTTCTTCACGAAGAAGTTGGTTTTCAATTTGGAGGGCAAGAATCTGCGCTCGGAGAGATGTCTTCTCGGCAGAAGAACTCGTCGAGGGAGAAATCACCGACGAGTTCTTCAATTCCGAACTCACGGTTAGTGGCTATGTGAGCCGCTATACCCTGAATTTTTCGCTTTTCTCTCAGAGAACTGCTAAACAGATAC
>LKMJ01002256.1_pt1 | contig 17591 bp, 20 predicted proteins | sample 643391 | NCBI WGS metagenome assembly LKMJ01 (sample SAMN04112250, study PRJNA286221) | soda lake metagenome | biome: soda lake; feature: Kulunda Steppe; material: water; isolation source: sample PL-Br10 brine of Picturesque Lake | place: Russia: Kulunda steppe | collected 2010-07
CGTCGGTGTCGGCGTCGAGGTCCAGCGTCGAACAGCCCATCGTCGCCACCATATCGCACATCTCGAGCTCCTCGGTCGAGACCTCGCGTGGCTCGCGACCGGAGAGGTCGATATCGAGTTCTCGCATCGTGTCGACGACCTCTGGGTGAACCGCCTCGGAGGGGTGTGTGCCACCCGTGATAATCTCGACGTCGTCGAGTCCTCGCTGTTCGACCTCGCGCTCGGCGAAGGCGGCCGACATCTGGGAGCGGCCCGCGTTCTGCATACAGACGAACGCGAGTTTCATGCAGTCTCCCCCGTTGTGTCGTCCGCGGGTGTCGCCGCCTCGTCAGGTCGTGTCTCGTCGAGCGTCGAGAGAATCGCCGACGCCCGGTCGGTCGCGTCGTAGTACCGCCACTTGCCGCGTTTCTCACGAGTGACCAGCCCAGCGTCGGTGAGGTCTGAAAGCGCGTGGCTCACGGCGCTCTCGCTCACGTTCGCGAGGGCTTCGAGTTCACAGACACAGAGCTCGCGGTCCGTGGCATCGAGGTAGCGAGCGAGACGAAGCCGCGTCTCGTTGCCGAGTACCTGGAGTACGTCGCTATCCCCGGGAATTACCGGTTCTGTTTCCGCAGCGAGAGTATCGAGCGTCGAAAGTCTGTTCTCGACATCAGCCTCACAGCACTCCCCGAGTTCGTCCTCGAGCAGTCGTCGAACGCGGTCGCGAGTCTGGCTCATACGAAACGATTGAACGATTGTTCATATGTATATTACGATGTGGATAGTGTATCTGCTTTGTTCCCAGCGGCGGGAGTCAGCACTAGCGTCTGTGGCAGTTTCGCAAGCGGAAAGGAGTGTCCTTGCGAAGTCTCTCAGACGGAATCGACAGCGACAGCAGGTTTTTCGAGCAGGTCGTCCGCTCGCTCGGCCGGGCAGTCCGGCCGACCGACGAGCGTCGTCACCGTCTCATCGGGGTCGACAACTGCCTCGTATACCAGTTCGTCACCCGCCACTCGCCAGTTGTCTCCCCGTGGTTTCGCCCCATCACCACCGGTCTCGACGAGCGGCTCCGTGAGTCGAATACTGGCTGGCTCGTCCCGGACAGACTGTATCTCGTAGACGAGCACCGGCGCGGAGAGCGTCTCGCGGTCGAGATGTTTCGTCACGACGAAGTCCTGTATCGCCGTGGTCTCGGACTCGGCCGCGCGCTCGACGACGTCGTCGACGACGACCTGCCAGAGCTGTGACTGGACGTGTTTCCCGGGGGTCGAGCTGTCGGAAGAGTCGCTCCGCTCCGCCACGTCCCCCGCGTCGCTCGCCGCGCTGGACTCTGTCGTTTCGGCGGGAGACTGCTCATCCGGGCTCTCGTCACCCGCACTCGACTCCCCGTCTCCGAACGCTTCGCTCGCGCTTTGAACTGGCTCGAAAAAGCCAGCCCGGTTGAGCGCGACGTAGCCGCCGACGACGAGTGCGGCCAGACCGACGAAGGAGGCAGGAAGTAACAGAAACCGGAGATTCGACGGCGAGACCCCAGTCGACCCCGCTGCCTCGTCCGCCGAGTCGTCAGGAGTCTCGTCTGTTCCATCCCCGCCTGTTGCAGATGAATCGACCCCCTCTTCGAGCGCGTACACCGTCCGGTTATCGCTACCGACGTAGACAGCCTCGTCGGCCACTGCGGGAGCAGCGGAGACGGCTCTGCCGGTGTCGAAGCTCCACAGCTCCTCGCCGTCGGTGTCGATTCCGAACACCTCGTGGCTCTCGCTGGCGACGTAAACGACGCCGTCAGCGACGACCGGTGAGGCCGTAATCTGCCTGCCGGTGTCGAACGACCACAGTTCGTCACCCTCCTCGGCGTCGACGGCGTACAGCTGGTGGCTCCGACTGCCGACGTAGGCGACACCGTCGACGACCGCTGGCGAAGAAGTGACGGACCCGCCGGTGTCGAAGCGCCACAGCGGCTCGCCGTCCTCGGCGTCGATAGCGTACAGCCACCGGTCCTGGCTGCCGACGTACACCGTGTCGTCGACGGCCGTCGGCGAACCAGGCACTCGGTCCTCGGTTGGAAATGTCCACAGCTCCTCGCCGTCCTCCGCCGAGAGCGCGTAGACGTTCCCGTCGTCACCGCCAGCGTAAACAGCCCCGTCGACGACTGCCGGGGACGACTCCACCCAGAACTCCGTTTCGTACGCCCACCGCTCGGTCCCTTCCACCGCGTCGATAGCGTAAATCGAGCTGTCCTGGCTACCGACGTACACCGTGTCGTCGACGACCGCCGGTGACGACTGGACGGCACCCCCGGTACCGAACCGCCACAGCTCTTCGCCGTCCTCCGCCGAGAGCGCGTACACGACGCCCTCCTGCGTGCCGACATAGAGCGCGCCGTCGACGACGGCCGGGGTGGAGCGCACATCGCTCCCGGTGTCGAAGCTCCACGACTCGTCGCCGTCCTCGGCCGAGAGCGCATAGACCGTCCCGTCCCGGCTCCCCGCGTAGACCGTCCCGTCGACGACGGCGGGTGCAGCGCTTATCTGTCCGCCCGTTTCGACCTCCCAGGCGGCCCCAACCTCCGACTTCGGGCCGATTACGTCGGGTCGGTGTCCAGAGTTCTCGGGAGTTCCGCCGTACATCGGCCAGGAGCCGTTCGACTGCGTCACTGACTCGCCCGCGGTCGAGTGGACGGATTGGTCCGCGTTCACGCCGCCGACAGCCTGGGTGGCTGCGACGGTCCCAGCGGCCGTCCCTCCCGCGACCGAAGCGAGAAACTGCCGCCGCGTCTGACTCATTACCCGCTCTAGTTATCGGACGGTTAAAACGGCATTCACTCGCAGCGATGCGATACACCCCATTTCGGTAGCTCGCTGCTACCGCTCTCGAACGTCAGCGGTCGTGTTTGGTCGCTTCATCTCCGGGCTACACTTTTACGCCTATCGTCGGAATACGAGAGCGTGTCACTGCCGCTTACACCGATGGTTCTCCTCGGAGTGACGGTTCTCGCTCTCCTCGCAGGGGTGCTCAACGGCCTCGCAGGGTTCGGGTTCGCACTCGTCGGAACGATGGTGCTGGCGACCATCGTCGACCCGGCGACTGCGGTGGTGTTCATGATTGTGCCCATCTTCGCAGTGAACCTCTCGCTGGTCGGGGAACTGTCGAGCGACCAGCTCCGCACCTGTGGCCAGCGGTTCGCTCCGCTGCTGGGCGCGGCGCTCGTGGGAACCCTGGTCGGAATGGCGCTCATCGACATCCTCCCGGAGAGCCCCCTGCGCCTCGTCCTCGGAGTCGTGGCGCTTGGTTTCGTCGTGAGCACCCAGCGCGTCGTCCCAGTGCCCGGCCTCGACCGGGCACGGGAGGGCTGTTTCGTCGAGACGACGCCCGCGATGGTCGGCGTCGGCGGCCTCTCGGGAGTGCTCTTTGGCGGCACGAACGTCGGCGTCCAGTTCGTCGCCTACATCCGAAGCTGTGACCTCTCGCACGGGCTGTTCGTGGGCGTCGTCGCGCTGGTGTTTCTCGGTCTCAACGCCGTCCGGGTCGGCGCGGCTGGTGTGCTCGGGCTGTACCCGGACCTGCTGGTTCTGGCCACCTCCGTCGGGGTCGCAGTTCCCGCCGTCACCGGGGTCGTAATCGGTTCTCGGCTCCGTGACCGTATCGCCAGACGAACCCGGAACGGACTCGTTCTCGCGCTCCTGACAGTCGTCGGCATCCAGCTCGTCGCCGGTGGCATCGGACTGGCGGGCTGATTGTTCTGCCGAGTATCGAACCGTCGAAACAGCGTTGCGTTCAGAACGTGAGACTCTCGTACTCCTCGACGCCGTACGCGTTCGCACGATACTCACAGACTGCGACCTCCCCGCGGACGGCGCCGGAGAGCGCGTGGTAGTCGCCTCGCGCCTAGTATGTGTGCACAAGTAACTATCAGTGGGTACGCAATACGTCCCTGTCTCGGTTGTGTGCTACCTGGAACAGACCCGCACCCAGTTTTATCTCTCTTGGCCGAGAACAATGAGTATGGACAACAATAACACGCCACTCTCACGTCGTCAACTCCTCGGCGCGACCGGCAGCCTCTCGCTGGTTGGTCTCGCGGGTTGCATAGAGACGACAAACAGCGTCGCACCACCCAGAACAATCGACGACCGGGACGCGCCACTCCCTGACGGGGCAGAGGAGTGCGTATCCACGATGGGAGAAGAACGCGACCCCGACAACGTCAGCGCGAAAGATGACGTCGACTACCAGTTCAGCCCGAACTACGTGGGCGGAAGCGGATTTATGGAGATGTGTGCGAACTGTCGGTTCTTCTGTACGGGAGCCTCGCTCAACGCGGAAGTCGGTGCGTGCACAGTCGTCGAAGGCGGTGTTCGTTCGCAGGACTGGTGTGCGCTCTGGCAGCCAGTCGATGGGTTAGAAGAGCGCGAGCGCTCGAGAGCACGACACTCAGAGTGAGAAGGCGACCGTAGCGAGTCAGCGCACCAGTCAGTCGGAATCTGTCAGACGCAATCGCTCGATACACGTCGTCAACTGCCCCGGGGCCGTCGTAGCTCATCAGAATCAGCCCCATGTCACAGACGTACTGCTCCTCGGTCTTCGGAGCGTGACCTCTTTGCACACCCCCATTCACGTCGACAGTTACGACGACCCGTTTCCCGGCAGCAAGATGGGCAAGCACTTCCTCAGAAGAGAGCTCCGTCCGAGAAACTTCGACCGAGGTATCGACATGTGTTTATACGTCGGTACAGCTACACAGAGAGTTGACCGCCTGTCAGTCCGTCGTGGGAAATCGAAACACAGACGCACCAGATGGTACCGACAGCTCCGAGTAGCCACGGAGCGCGATTGTCACGGATATCGTCCGTTGCGTACGTGCCTAACAGGCAGCCGTCATCCATTGCGTACGTGCCTAACAGGCAGCCGTCATCCATTGCGTACGTGCCTAACGGGCAACGCTACTGGAGAGTGGCCAGCCGGTAGTGTCGCTCTCTGACGTACCCAAAAGGGGTTGGTGCCTACGCGACCGATTCGACGGTTTCAGCGAGCAGCTCGGCAGCCAGATGTATTTCGCGCGCAGTCACGTCGAGCGGCGGGAGGAGTCGAAGCGTCTGCTTGCCACAGCCGATAGTGACGAGTCCGCGGGAGAACGCCTCCTCCTGAATCGCATCACGTCGGTCCGGCGAGTCGAACTCGACGGCCAGCATGAGTCCTTTCCCGCGGACATCGATAGCGCCCGGCATGTCAGACTCGCGCAGCAGGTCCTGCATCTGCTGGCCGCGCTCGGTGACGTTGTCCATCAGGTCGTGCTCCTCGATTGCGTCGATAGTGGCGACACCCTGCGCCGAGGCGATGAGGTCGCCCGCACCCCACGTCGAGGAGATACGACCTCGCTCCTCGGGGAAGATTTCCTCCCGGGAGATGGTCGCGCCGACGCGAAGCCCTTTGGCGCTGGCGATGACGTCCGGTTCGATGGCGTAGTGGTCCGAGGCCCACCACTCGCCGGTTCGACCGAGCCCGGACTGTATCTCGTCGGCGATGAGCATGAGGTCGTGCTGGTCACAGAGGTCGGCAATCTCGTTCATGAACGCATCGCTCGGCGGTCGGTAGCCCCCCTCACCCTGGAACGGTTCGAGAATGAGCGCAGCGACCTCGTCGGCGCCGACGTACCCCGTCTCCGGGTCGAGCATCTGCCGAAGCGTGGAGCGCTCGTCGAAGAAAAAGCCACAGTCACAGGTTTCGGCAGTGCACGAGCGGTCAGTACAGTAGGGCATGTCCTCGACGCCGTGAATCTCGGGGAAGTTGCGGCGATACTTCGCCTGCGAGCGGTTGAGCGAGAGCGTTCCGAGCGTGCGCCCGTGGAACGCCCCCTCTGTCGTTATCGTGTACTTGCCCTGCGTGTGGTCGAAGGAGATTTTCAGCGCATTTTCGACCGCCTCCGCACCGCTGTTCGAGAGGAAGACAGTATCCATCCCGTAGTGGCCGGAGATGTCGGTGAGGCGGTCCATTAGGTCGGCCGGACCGGGAACGCTCGCCCCGCTTTCGGGAACGCCCTCAGCCGGAAGGTAGAAGTCCTGGCCTGCGATTTTCAGCGGGTCGACGAGGTCGAACTCCGCCAGTCGGTCGAGAATCTTCGGGTTGTTGAACCCGAGCGGCATTGCCCCCACCTGTCCGGTGAAGTCCATGAGAACGTTTCCGTCGACATCGGTACAGAACGGACCAATCGCGGGCTCCGTGTAATCCCAGGCAAACTCACAGACGTACGTCGTCGTCGCCGCGTTCTCGTGGTGGAACTCGGCAACGCGCTCTGCTATCTCACCGGGGACAGTCGTCACCTCCGGTTCGACACTGTCTCTGTCCATATCGATACGTGTGAGAGGGTGAATATAAGTGCTGGCGATTGGAGCCCCATCCTGAAGCTACTGCCGAACACATCGCAACTACACGGCCGATATCAGACAGTAACGAGTCCAGAACGTCCTGTTCGGGGAAGGAAAAACGGGGAGCGAGGGTGCTCAGACCTCGACGTACTGCTCTTCCCACTCGCGGCGTGCCTCAATCTCGCGATCACCCCGTCGAGTCAGGCTGTAGAAGTTTGTTCGGCGGTCTCGCTGCCCCTTCTCGACGAGCCCCTTGTCCACGAGCGTATCCAGATTCGGATACAGACGGCCGTGGTGAATCTCTTTTTCGTAGTACTCCTCTAGCTCCTCTTTGATAGCCAGCCCGTGTGGCTCTTCCCGTCCAGCGATGACGTACAGCAAGTCACGCTGAAATCCTGTCAGGTCGTACATTCGTATTCTCCGTTTACATATTATTGTCTGTATATCTTAAATATTTCGTTCGGAATACATCAGTAATCTGCTACGCACCCGGTGATGAGATGGCGACAGGCACTCCACAGACCAGCTACGAGTAGCCGTACGAGTGGTTGTAAGCAGGCCGTCGTTTCCAGTCACGTACGCTGTACGTAATCGTAGACAGTTACAACAAAACCGGCACACAACAGGCATATTACGCCGCTCTATGGTGTTCCGTGTGTGACTCGGACACCACCTACCAAACACCTCAGTGCGACGATAGTATCGCCCATATCAGGCGAGTTCGTTAGTTCAATTTGCATATACGTTCCGGAACCGTTCCAGTCAGATGCACACTGGTAGTCGCTCGAGAGAGGTATCGTATCAAGCTGTCAGGTATTTCGTACCGAGGCCGACAGCTTCCGTGTTCCTACCCTGCGTTGTCCGCAGCTTCGAGCGTGTGTTTCACGTACTTCGTCACGTGGTTGTCCATCCGTCGCTTGAAACCAGCCTGTCGAGCGAGCCTGTCGAGCTCACGAGCGACGAGGCTGCCGTACTGTAGCGCCTTCTTGTCACGGAACGCGATGTCGTCAGGGAGCCACTCGCGGGCGGCCTGACGAAGTGCCCACTTGCGGTGCCCCTCTGCCGTGACCAGCGATTCGCCGGGAACTGCCAGCGCAGCTTCGACGACGCGGTCGTGAAGCAGCGGCGTGACGGGGTCGACGCCGCCGCCGCGAACCGCGAGCCAGTCCCGTTCGAGCTGGTCCGGCAACGTCCGAACAACCTCGCGTCGTGCACCCCTGACCGTCTCAGCGGCAACCCGGGGGTCCTCTGGCGCGTTCGCCACCTTCTCGTACCCACCGAACAGCTCGTCCGCACCCTGTCCGAGCGCCAGCCGCTCGACACCCTGCTTCCGGCAGTGCTCGGCGAGCAGGTACAGTGGGAGCGCTATCTGTACGTCCATCGCGTTCGTCCGCCCGATGGTCCTCGCTACCGTGGGAACCGCCGCTTCGAGCGTCTCGTGGTCCAGTTCGAGAACGGTGAGGTCGGCGTCGAGCACGGCAGCCGCCGAGCGGGCCGCCTCGATATCGTGACTCTCCGGGAAGCCGACCGTATAGAGCGGAACGTCCAGCACCGCCGCGAGCAGCGCCGAGTCGACACCACCGGAGAAGGCGATAGCGAGGTCGGTACGGTCGACCGCCGAGAGCGTCGTTTCGAGCGCGTCCCGGACCGCATCGACGGCAGTCCCCGCCGCGACGGGGTCGCGTTCCGGGAGCGTCCACAGCTGCGTCGTCTCGCCATCCACGTGGACACAGCCAGCGGGGAGACGTTCCGCACGGTCTATCTTTCCCGGGTCGTGACTCCAGCGCTCGGGAGTATCGGCGTCGAAAAACAGCGGATATCTGCCCAGCACGTCCCGGACGAGTGCTCCGTCGACTTCCCCCGCGAACCCGCCCGTGCCGGGGAGCGGGTCGCCGGTCTCGATAGCCGCCTCGACGACATCGCGCGTAGTACCGGTAAGCGTCATCGCTCGCCCCACGGAATCGGTTTCGTCGCGTGTCGTTTCACTGTCCCCCCAATCTGCCGAAGCGTGATGCGAACGGGCGTACGCTCGCCGTCTATCCCGGTTCGACCGTCCCGAATCGCCGCGAGTATCGCCTCGGCAGTTCGGTCGTCGGCATCGACGAGCGTCGTTCCCTTGCCGACCATCTCGGCGATATGTGCGTCACTCCCGGCGGTCATCGGCAGCCCGTGCTCGACCGCGAGCTCGCGCGCCTGTCGGTTGGTCTTGCCCGTCAGATACCGCGAGTTGAACACCTCGAGTGCGTCTGCGGCAGCTATCTCTGCTTCCGAGATGTTTGCCAGGACACCCCGGCGGAAATCCTGATACGGATGAGGGACGACCGCTGTCCCGCCGCGGTCGTGTATCGCCGCGACCGTGTCGGCGAAGGACCGACCGTCCGGGACGAGCTCCTCGACGCCGAGCGCGAGGACGTGGCCGTCGCTGCTGGTCACCTCGATGCCCGGAATCACTACGAGGGCGTCGTCCTCAGCGAGCTCCCGTGCGCGGAGGCTCTCCTCGATTGCGTCGTGGTCCGTGATAGCGATGGCGTCGAGACCGGTTCGCTTTGCGTGTTCGAGCATACGCTCGGCGGCGTCGCGGCCGTCGTCGGACCTCGCGGAGTGACTGTGTAACTCGACAGCGAACACGCCTGCTGGTTGGGCTGAGCGAGGCAAAAGCGAACCGGTCTCCGGGAGCTCTCGGCGACGACAGTACGGAGAGCCGAACTCGTTCCCGTCAAAGCTTAAACCCCTCCGGACGAACCCTGAGACAGATGGTCCGTGACCCGCTCGCGGACGATGACCCGGAGCTGGAGTCCGTCCTCGCGGCGTTACACGACGAGGACTGCCGGCAAATCGTCGCTGTCCTGTCGGAACCGATGACTGCCGACAAGATAGCCGAAGCAACAGACATACCACTGTCGACGACATACCGGAAGCTCGACAAGCTGACCGACGCGTCCCTGCTCGAAGAGGGTGTCGAGATTCGGTCCGACGGGCAACACGCGAGTCGGTACGTAGTCACGTTCGACGAGGTGGCTATCGGCCTCTCGGAGGACAACGAGTTCGAGGTAGACATCGCGCGCCGGCCCCGCAGTGCAGACGAACGCCTCGCAGAGCTCTGGTCGGAGGTTCGAAAGGAAACATGAGCTACGAAATTACCACAACGACACTCATCATCGGCTTCAAGACGCTCACGCTCGTCCTCGGGAGCCTCATCACGTATCTGGCCTACAGGGCCTACCGCCGGACGCACTCTCGGTCGCTCGGCGCGCTCTCGCTCGGCTTCGGTATCGTCACGCTCGGCACGTTCCTCGCCGGCGTCGTCGACCAGCTGCTCGACGCCGGGTTCCTGACGAGCCTGCTCATCGAGAGCGCGCTCATCGCACTCGGCTTTCTCATCATCGTCTACTCGCTGTTCACGACGCGGGCCTGACCCGGCTAGAGGAACCCGAGTCGGTACGACGAGAGAAGGCCAGCGTTGACCAGCAACAGGACCGAGAGCAGAGAGGCGGCCAGCAGGAACGGGCGTGCGTTGCTGGCCGGTTCGCGGACCTTGTCACGCTCTGTGCCGTCAGTGAGCTTTTTCGCCCCGACTTCGACCATCCCCATCAACAGAAACCAGAGTGCGACCATCGAGAGAACGAGCCATCCCTGTTGGGTTTCGAAGAGGGTCTCCCCTGTGTGCAGGTAGGCAGCCATGTGACTCCCCGTAGCGAGGAGCAACAGGGCACTCGCCCGGGAGACGAGTTTGAGCTTCCCTGCCACGTACTCCAACGGCCTGGCATTCAGCGTTCCGTTTCGAGCCAGCGGCAACACCGCGAGCGTGAGAAACAGCACGCTCCCGGTCCAGACTCCCGCAAACACCGAGTGGACGACCCACGACGCGATTTCGACTGGTTCCATACCCCGCGGTTCCGGCCGCTTCACAATATGTGGTTCGTTTCGCTGCCCGCTGGTGAAACGGAAGACTCGACAATCGACGCCGAAGCGGCTCGGGTTTATGCCGTGTGCGGTCGTACTGTAGACAGCAGTTCAGAATGACCGAACACACGCACACGACGCTTCACAAAGCACCGCGCTCGTCAGTCGCACAGACGCAAGGAGCGTTCAGAACACGGTTCAACTTTCCCGGGAGAGCCGTCCCGAATCACGACGACCACGGCTACGGCCCGCTCGCCACCGTCGTCGAGTCGTTTATGGACCCGGGAACGCTCATCTCGATGCACCAGCACAGAAACGAGGAGATCATCTCGTGGGTCCCAGCGGGCGTGATGCGACACGACGACCGGGAGGGAAACCAGCTGGTCACCGACCCAGAGCATCTGCTGGTGATGAACGCGGGCAGGGAGTTCTGGCACGAGGAGCGAACGGAAAAGAACGACCCACCACTGCGGATGTTGCAGATTTTTGTTCGACCGCACAGCCTCGACCTCCCGCCGGGCATCCAGCACGAACCGATTCCCGAACCGGCGACGAACGAGTGGCGACTGCTGTTCGGGCCGGAGGGTGGCGACGCGCCGCTGTTCGTTCGCAACGACGTTCGGTTCTACGACATTCGTCTCGATTCTGGAGCCAGCGTTTCGCTGCCATCAGTCCCGGACTGGGACGCGTACTTCTACGTCTTCGAGGGCGCTGTCGAAGCGGACGACGTGCCCGTCGAGCAGACCGAATCCGGGCTCTCGACAGAGCCCGACGGCGTACGACTCACCGCGACCGAAGACTCGCTCCTCGTGGCGTTTCTCGTGAACCCGGATGCAGACGTTACTCGTCAGGGAACAATCGGACGCTAATCGTCGGCTTCGGCTGACTCCGTCCGTGGGATATCCACATCCGCGAGCTTCGCCTCGATTTCGTCGCGGCGGTCCTCGAACGTCCCGGGGAGAACCAGCCGCCCACCGAGGTCAGCAAGCGGTTCGTCGCTCGCGTAACCCGGGCCGTTCGTCGCCAGCTCGAACAGCACGCCGTTGAACTCCCGAAAGTACACCGAGCGGAACCAGTGGCGGTCTATCTGGTTCGTCGGGCGGAGTCCCTTCGACTGGACGGCGTCGCGCATCGCCTGCTGGTCCTCGTCGGTCGGCGTCTGAAACGCGACGTGATGGACCGTCCCGTGACCCTGGCGGCCGCCCTCGATGGTCGGGAGGACGTCGACGTACGTTCCCACGGGACCCGCCGCGGCGAAACGGGTGCGCTCGTCGCCCGGCGTGTCCCCCGGCGACTCCTCCGTGCCGACCCTCTCCAGCCCCATCGTCTTCAGGAGGTCGACCGTCCGGTCGGGGTCGGCCAGCCAGAGCGTCACCGAGTGGAACCCGCGGATTGCGGACTCCTCGGGGACAGACTCGGTCCACGGGACGGTCGGGTCGTCGTCGGGAATCTCGACGGCGACGAGTTCGACGGGAAGCCCGTCAGGGTCGCGAAACGGGAGCACTGTCTCGCCGAAGCGCTCGACTCTGGCGTCGTACTCGACGCCGTACTGGTCGAACCGTTCCTCCCAGTAGTCGAGGCTTCCGTCAGGGACCCGAAACGCCGTCCGGGAGACCTGTCCAGAGCCGACCTTCCCCGGAGAGCTGTGCTCGTGTGGAAAGAACGTCATGCTCGTTCCGGGCGTCCCCTCGGCGTCGGCGAAGAAGAAGTGGTACGTCCCAGGGTCGTCCTGGTTGATGGAGCGCTTGACCAGCCGGAGGCCAAGCAGTTCGACCCAGAACTCCAGGTTCCGCTGTGGATTGCCAGCGATACACGTCACGTGGTGGATACCGGGTGTCGACGGAGTGTCTGTCATTGGTCGATAAAACGTCCCGACGCTACTTCAGTCCACGCTAACACGAGTGTTACCAGGTTTCGACGCTCGTAGCCACCACCAACTGGTGAACTGGATATTTAAGTGTCCGCACCACCCCAGTACGAGTATGCTGGATGGAGTCAACGTGGCGCTGGGCGTGACGGGGTCGATTGCTGCGGTCAAGACCGTCGAGTTAGCACACGAACTCCGCCGACAGGGAGCCGAGGTCCGGGCGGTGATGACCCAGGCGGCGACGGGAATCATCCACCCGTGGTCGCTGGAGTACGCGACCGACAACCCGGTCGTGACCGAGATTACGGGTGCCGTCGAACACGTCGAGCTCTGCGGGAGAGACGGCTGGGCCGACGTGTTGCTCGTCGCCCCCGCGACCGCGAACACCGCCGGGAAGCTGGCCGCGGCCATCGACGACTCGCCGGTGACGACCTGTGCGACGACCGCCTTCGGCGCGGACGTGCCCCTCGTCGTGGTCCCGGCGATGCACGAGCCGATGTACGACCACCCCGGCGTACTCGACGCACTGGACCAGCTCGAAGAGTGGGGCGTCCAGTTCGTCGACCCGCGTATCGAGGAGGGGAAAGCGAAGATTGCCGAGGAGGAGACCATCGTCACGGCCGTCGCCCGCGCGACCGGCGAAAGCCCGCTGCTCGGTCGCAAAGTCATCATCACCAGCGGCGCGACGACAGAGTCCATCGACCCGATTCGAACCCTCTCGAATCGGGCATCCGGACGGACCGGTCAGGCGGTCGCACGCGCCTGCGTTGCACTCGGAGCCGAGGTCGTGCTCGTCCACGACGGCCCGGACAAGCGCTGGGCACAGACCGTCCCCGTCGAGAGCGCCGCCGAGATGCTCGACGCCGTTCGCGCACACGCCCGTGACGCTGACGCGCTGATTTCTGCGGCCGCCATCTCGGATTACACTGTCGAGCGCCAGCCGGAGAAAATCCGGTCCGGCAACGAAGAGCTGACGCTCGACCTCGACCCGACGCCGAAGCTCATCGATACGGTCCGCGAGGAACACACCAGCCTCCCGATTGTGGGGTTCAAGGCCGAAGCCGACGAGGACGAAGACGCACTCCTCCAGCAGGCGCGGGACCTGCAACGGCGTGTCGGCCTCGCGTTCGTCGTCGGCAACAACGCCCGCGTCATGGGAACGGACGAGACCGAGGTCGTCTTCGTCGACGGGGACGACGTGGAGGAGGTCTCCGGCTCGAAACAGGATGTTGGACTGCGCGTCGCACGGCGGCTTGCCGAGTCGCTTCGGTAGGGCGACGTATACGGCACTACCCCGACGTATCGGGATTCTCGCCGTACTCGTCGACGAACGCCTCGATACGGTCGAGTGCCGCTTCGAGGTCGCGCATTCCTGTCGCGTACGAGACCCTGAGGTGGCCCTCGCCCCCCTGGCCGAACGCGTCGCCGGGGACGACTGCGACGCCGGCCTCGTCGAGAAGCGCCTCGGCGAACGCCCCGGCGTCGTCCCACGGACAGGAGGGAAAGGCGTAGAACGCGCCGCTCGCGGGGAAACACTCGATACCCATCTCCGCGAACCGAGAGAGGACGACGTTCCGGCGGCGGTCGTACTGACCGACCATCTCCTCGACGGCACCGTCACAGGAGGCGAGCGCTTCGAGCGCCGCGTACTGGGCCGTCGTCGGGGCCGAGAGCATCGTGTACTGGTGGATGCGGGCCATCGCCCGCGTTGCTTCGGGCGGTGCAAGCGCGTATCCGAGTCGGAGACCCGTCATCGCGTACGCTTTCGAGAACCCGTTGATAACGACGGTCCGCTCGCGCATCCCCGGAAGCGTCGCAATCGACGTGTGGTCGTGCTCGTAGCTGAGTTCGGCGTAGATTTCGTCCGAGACGACAGTGAGGTCGTGTTCACGGGCGAACGCCGCAACCTCCGCAAGCTCGTCGCGAGTCATCGTCGCGCCGGTTGGGTTGTTCGGATAGCACATCACCAGCATCTCTGCCTCGTCGGCTCCGGCCTCAGCGAGCACGTCGACGGTGAGTTTGAACTCGTCAGCCTGACGGGTTGGCACGGGACAGACCTCCCCGCCAGCGAAGAGAACGCCCGGAACGTACGAGACGTAACACGGCTGGGCGACTGCGACCGTCTCACCCGGATTGACGAGCGCGCGAAACGCCAGGTCGATGGCCTCGCTCGCGCCCGCAGTGACCAGCACCTCCCCATCGGGGTCGTAGGAGAGGTCGTATCGCTGCTCGGCCGTCCGTGCGATTGCCTCCCGGAGGTCACGCCGCCCGCGGTTCGCGGTGTACGACGTTTTCCCCTGCTCGAGCGACGCGATTGCTGCGTCCCGCGCGGCCCAGGGGGCTGCGAAGTCGGGCTCGCCCACCCCGAGCGAGATGATGTCGTCGTGTTCCGCCGCGAGCTCGAAAAACCGACGGATGCCCGACGGCGGGACCTGCTCGACGCGGTCTGCCGGTTTCATGGCGAGACGGAGAGCCGGTCGTCGTCGTGGCCATCCGCTAACAGGATGCCCTGTTCTTTGTACGAGTTCATCACGTAGTGGGTGACCGTCTGGGTGATCTCGGGAACCGGCGCGACCTTGTCGCTGATGAACTGTGAGACCTCGCGCATCGACTCGCCTTCGACCTCCACGAGAAAGTCGAACCGGCCGCTCACGAGGTGGAGCGATTCGACCATCTCGAATCTGGCGAGTCGGCTGGCGATGTCGTCGTAACCAGTCTCGCGGTCGAGCGTGACGTTCAGCTCGACGACGGCACGGACCACCTCCTCGTCCAGCTTGCGTCTGTCGACGACGGCCTGGTAACCCCTGATGACACCGTCGTCCTCTAGCTGCTCGATGACGGCCTCGACCGCCTCAGTGTCCATATCCAGCTGTCGCGCGATGTCATCGGCGCTGTATCGTGCGTTCTCGCTGAGTACCTCTAGCACGGCATCATTACTCATGCCTGTATGCAAGTCGAATGTCACCAATAGCTCTGTCGAAGCGCGTCCGACCAGGTGAACCCGAGAGACTGCTCTCGGCGGCGACGGTGAGAGACTATCCTCGGCGGCGATTGTGGTCGGACACAGTTGGACGGAGGCGAGCCTGGACGGTTACTCGTCGTCGTCGATGGTCACGCCGATTGGTTCGTCCGCCGTCTCGATTTCGACCGCTTCCTCCTCGTCGCCGGTGAAGTACTTCACGAGCGCGGCGGCGATCACGAAAAACGCGAACATCGCGACGATTGCGCGCGCCTTGTTGCTGCCGCCGGACTCCGAAACCTCCGACTCGCTACCAGCTATCCCGATCTGGGTGTCGTCCGAGGTGTCGTCGTCAGCGTTGCCGGAGCTGCTGAACGGGAGGGTGAGCGAACTCCCTTTCAGGTTGAGTTCGAGAATCGTGATGTCTACCATATATGGGCGTTCGGCTGGCAGCCCCTTACCGGTTGCGTCCACACACTTGAGACCTGTCGACACACAACGGTACATTCAGGTGGCCGGGGTTCAACCGCCCGAACATGAACGGACGCAAACGAGAGTTTCTGGATTCGCTCCTGCAAACGTCGACACCGTCGGGCTTCGAGACGGCCGGCCAACGCGAGTGGGTCGATTACGTCTCCGAGTTCGCCGACGAGGTGCGAACCGACGAGTACGGCAACGCAATCGCCGTCGTGGAAGGTGGCGACCCGACCGTCGCTATCGCGGGCCACTGCGACGAAATCGGATTCATGGTCCGGGATATCAACGACAACGGCACAATCAGTCTGACCCGCATCGGCGGCTCGGACAAGACCGTCTCACAGGGGCAGCACGTCGTCGTCCACACCGACGACGGACCGGTGCCGGGCGTCATCGGACAGACCGCTATCCACCTCCGGGACAACGGTGACGACTCCTACAGCGAAATCCGCGAACAGCACGTCGACATCGGCGTCGACGAGGGCGAAGACGCCGAGGAGCTCGTCGAGGTCGGCGACCCGATAACGTTCGACCAGACCATCTCCGAGCTGGAAGACGGTCGCATCACCGCGCGCGGTCTCGACAACCGCATCGGCGTCTGGGCGGCGGCTGAAGCGCTCCGCCGCGCTGCCGAGGAAGAGCCGGATGCGACGGTCTGTGCCGTCAGCACGGTTCAAGAGGAGGTCGGACTGAAAGGCGCACAGATGGTCGGCTTCGACCTCGCTCCCGACGTGGCTATCGCGACCGACGTGACCCACGCGACCGACGGACCCGGCGTGCCCGGCGACAGGGACACCGGCATCGAACTCGGCAAGGGACCGGTCGTCGCCCGAGGCAGTACGAACCACCCGAACGTCGTCGAGGCGGTCCGGACGACCGCCGACGACGCTGATATCGACCACCAGCTCCAGGCGGCCGGAATCCGAACTGGAACGGACGCAGACGCCTTCTACACCTCTCGCGGCGGCATCCCGTCGCTGAACGTGGGCGTGCCGAACCGCTACATGCACACACCCGTCGAGATGCTCGACCTGGCCGACCTCGACGCGACCGCAGAGTTGCTCGGCGCGTTCGCCGCACGGGCCGACGAGTTCGAGTACGCAGTCGACATCTGAGACTCGATCCCGGCTCGCCGAGTCGAAGCAGTCAGGCTCTACTCGCTGTCTCCCGGTGCGGGAATCACGTTCACCGGAACGTTCGACCGATGCACTACGGCGGTCGTGACGTTGCCAAGAAGCGCTCGCTTGATTCCGGTGAGGCCTCTCGTTCCCATGACGACCTGACCGACATCCGCTCTTTCCAGATACTCCAGGATTACCAGCCGCGGTATCCCCTCTTCGACGACGACTTCCAGTGTCGTGTCTTCGTGATTCGCCCGCTCGAACCGCTCTTTTGCCTGTTCGGTGATAACCTCACTCTGTTTCCTGTCGTGGCCGCCCGGCGTCTCCGGGGCGAACTCCCCGACGGCCGGATTGACGACGTTCAACACGAGGATGTGCTCTCCGACGTGGTATTCGAGCGCGTGTGAGAACGCCCGCCAGGAGTGCTCGGACCCATCGACAGGTACCAGAATCGTCCGATTCATACTCGAAGCTACGTGGACGAGGAATTTAACGACCGTACTCGCTTCCACAGACTGGGAATCGTTGGCGGGACGTTTTTTAGAGCCACGCTCTGACCCACAGACATGGGCGAGGATACGGGGTCGACAGACACACCGGTGCTGGATAGCGGCACGCTCGACGGAATCGAATCGGTCGCAGCCGCATTGTTCGATGCCGACCACGCTGTCGCGCTTACGGGTGCTGGCGTGAGTACAGCGTCGGGTATCCCCGATTTCCGGAGCGAGGGCGGCATCTGGGACGAGTTCGACCCGTCCGAGTTCCACTACTCGCGGTTCAAGGCAGACCCCGAAGCGTTCTGGGACCGGCGCGTCGATATGCACGAAACCGTCTACGGCGGCGATATCGAACCGAACCCGGCACACGACGCGCTCGCCACACTCGAAACGCAGGGGACTCTCGACGCGCTCATCACGCAGAAC
>LKMJ01002257.1_pt1 | contig 17583 bp, 20 predicted proteins | sample 643391 | NCBI WGS metagenome assembly LKMJ01 (sample SAMN04112250, study PRJNA286221) | soda lake metagenome | biome: soda lake; feature: Kulunda Steppe; material: water; isolation source: sample PL-Br10 brine of Picturesque Lake | place: Russia: Kulunda steppe | collected 2010-07
CGCCCACACCAGGGGGTGCAGCTCTGTAGCAGGGGGCTCCAGCAGCCAGACATGCTTGGGCAGTAGCTCCACCCCCTGCGGTAGCTGCCTCTGCAGGACTCTTCTGACCTCGCGCGCTCCAGCGCACTCCCAGAAGATATACTCCCTGAGCTGGAGAGCACGCACTCTGCTGGGGGCAGCTTGGGCCGGCAACCAGCCACAAACGCAGCCCGCCCCCTTTTTTAACGCCCACCCATGACCCCCAGCCCCCACCACTCCGTCCTGGATGAGGCGCCACCACGCCTCCTTCCTGCTGTTCTCCCAATGCAAGCGCTTCCACACGGTTCGGATGCGGGCTGGGAGGGCCCGCACCAGATCCCTTGCTTCAGAGCGAGTATCTGGAGCGGGGAGGTCTCCAGCTGCTAGGGCCACTGCTGACTCCGCGCACTGCTGCCACGCCTTCTGCCTAGCTTCCGCTACATCCAGCATTTGAAGGGCGGTGACTTGCCTGACTGTGAAGCGGTAGGACGCCAAGCAGAGGTTTCCTGCCTGATCTTGGGGGAGGGCCTGGCGGGCTGGTCGAACTCCCTGAGGCTGCTGCTGGTATGGCTGCTGCTGCCCCTGATGCTGGTGCGGTTGCATTTGCTGTTGTCTGAGCTAGTGTTTTCCACGGGAGGGCCATGCCAGATCAGCCAGGATGTGGCTGATTGCTGCCGGGGTTGGGGTGGGTATTGCTTGACTCCAAACCTGGGGTTGGTATTTGAGCAAATAAGGTGTGCGGACTGGTTGCGGACAGCTCAAGTGTACACCATGCAGACAACAGTCAGACAACAGGCTGCCTGCGATGAGACTGCGGAGTCTCTGACACCCTTATCCTTTCCTACACCTCTCTCTGTTCAACCCGCAGACAGGCAAGATCAGCGCTGCATGCAGCTGTTGTCGGAGGTACTCACACTGGACTGGGTGGGATGGACTGGACCGGCCACTGCCATGCTTGTTGCCCAAGGGCTAGGGTTCTACTCCCTGGCGCACATCTTACAAGGTGGCTAGGAGCAAACAAGGTAACACTGTGAGTTCGTCTATGACGTGCTCAAATACAGCTATAGCTGAACTGCCGACAGGATCAAATACTCCACCAACTCATTCAACCAACCTTCGGGTCAAAATGCAGCACAAATCTGGCACTGCACTTATCTGGCGTGATCAGGTGAATGAAAAGCAAGCTAAAGTCTGCGTTTGATGTTTTGCACTCAGCTAAAGACAGACTAGGAGACTGGCTGCTGCAAGGGTAAAGGTGTTCATGGCGAAAGAAGGTAAGGGTTGCACAGCTAGTACCTGACAAATGAGGGCAGCTAAGCTGAAACCTATTTGCTGAAGCTTGATAAGCAGCAATGCCTAAAGAATATGCATTCAACAGGGGTATCCCTGCAGAAGTTGTCACACTAGATTAGAGCAGTGCTGTTTGATTTGATAAGAAAATAAAAGAGAAAAGACTCCGCCAACAGGGTAACCCTTGTTTGCGTGAATGAAGGAAGAGGTTTACATCTGGTGCAAGCACCAAGCAAACCCATACCATCAAACGAGCAAAAAGGTCGTTATTGGGGGTCAGGAGAGTTCTGAATGGAGCATGTGCCCTGTATGTTATTTTTCACCTTGTACTTATATAAATATCTATGATTTCGTTGCATATTGAAATGAGCGTTGAAGAGTCTCGGCCTTGATCTGCAAAGAGCCTAGAGCCTTGCTCTCAAGCTTCATGCCCATTCTGTGCACCATGCTCATAAGCATGTGCGGACCAGTTTGTTCTCTGGAGCATTCTCCTCACTTTCAAACTGATCAGGAGAGGTCTGCCGGCTTGTCTGCTCGCAACCCTCCTGATCCTCACTAACCGCCCTTTTCTTTTCTGGTGAAGGGGCTTTTCTTCCCAAGTGGCCCCTTAATTGATGTGAGCAGCTATTTTGCTGCTCACATCCTTGTTAAGTGTACTCCTTTCGTCAGCACTAGCCAAATCCGTAAAACCATGACATCTCTTCTTGTGAGTCTCCACTCCTATGAATAATCCACTCCTGCTAAACATGGAATGCACAATATATACCAAATTTAAACCACAATCAGTATGGCTGTTTCTATCAAAGAGCTAGCCTTATCGAAAGATCCAGCAGCAATAACACCACCACAACCACCACCACCAGCAGCAACAGCAACAATTATAAAAATGAAGCATGAACATCTTCAAGACATGTATGTCCACATATGTATGTTTATGTATACAAATATCCAGATTGGCAGTGCAAATATCTGACGTTCTCCCTCACATGTCAAACAGAGCACTAGCTTGCTTGCTCTCGCCAACTCTCCAAACGAATGCTTTGCATCATCATAAGAGAGAAAATTTGTGATGACACGCGCCCAGCACCACAAGTACAGAACATCTGACCAACATAGAAGACTCTGGAGCATGTTGGTGCTGGCTGTAATTAGTCTACTTGCCGACTATCCTAAAGGCGCCATGCTGCGATAGCCACCATTTACAAAAGCCATGCTAGGAGAAAGACAGCAAAAACAGATACCAAGCCTCTTTTCATTTTGTAGAGGGAAGTCCTTAATGGGGAAGAAAATATTTATTTCGAATCCTAAAGACTTTTGCTCGCCTGTTTGACCCAGCTACCGCATGAGAGCCGAGGAGGTGGGGCGACTGTAGTAGTTGAAAAATGGGGTTCTGTAGCTGCATACCTGCCCCAGCGTCTGTGCAGCCTCGCAAGATTTACAATGTGCTCGTGCCGGATGTTTTTGGCAACCTGGGCCCGGCCCCGAAGCTCAGTGACCCCATCTCCTCCAGCACGAACCGTAAAATCGGGAAGTTGCAGGAGTACGTGCAGAAGAACCCGAGCAAAGCTGCAAAGGTGCGATTTTTGGGCCGTTGTTCACACTGCACTCGCTAGGACACAGCCCTGTGCTCGAGGTCGCATCAGCAGAGCTGATGCTCCCTAATTCACGTTACTTGCGCATTTTTAGGTGTCCCGGCGTCTCACGCGGCGCATCAAGAAGGCGCTGGCCGAACATGCGCTGGGGGATGTGAAGGTTGCTGTGCACGCATACATGCACCTTCTCAACGAGTCCACAGCCCAGGACAGCAGCTATACATTCAGTTACTTTTCTAAAGAGTTGGTTCAGCAGCCAGATGCAGTGGTAAGAGGTGTTAGGAGCTGTGAAAGTGAAGTGCAGCTGGGACGCTGAGCAGCAGTGCAGGGCAATGCTCTTTGAAACCTCCGAGTACATCTCTGTTTTTTGAGTGCAGATGCAGTTAGGACGTGAATTACTGCTCTTGGAGCCATGCTTGCATGACGACTAGCTGCTTGTATCTCATACGTGGAAGGTGCAAGCTCAAGGGCGAGTCGTTGATCCTGTTCCTGCTCCTGCCCCTGCCTTGCAGATCCGCACTCTGCTCACTTTCAGCCACACTGTTATCCAGTCTCTGAGTGCGCAGCTACTTGGTTCTTACATAAACGCCCAGGTGTGTATGTGACTTAGTCGGAGCAAGAGAAACTTGCTTAGTGTCTTTCCTGAAGGTAACGCGACCTTTGTAATTTGCAGCTCCCCCACCAAGTGCTCTTCTGAAAACGTGAGCCTTGTACCAGAAATCATTAAGAAACATGTGTGTCCTCGTTTGGATGCCCGAACCCCCCACCCTGCACCCCCAATCATGGCGCTTTGTGTCCCCCTTCAGAGCGAGATTGAAAGCCAACCAGAGGTGGATGCATCCCTGGTGGAAGTTGCCTGCAAGACTGCGGCATCAGCAGCTGAGAAGGAGCATCACCGGCAGCAGGGCAAGTTGCTTGGAAGCTCTATATTCATGACTTCTGCGCATGCGTATGAGTGTGTGCGCGAATGTAGGCACACATGCATGTGTTTGTACGTTTGTGCTGTTGTTCCTTTGTGGAGCAAGCAGTGGATCGGCATGTATATGGTGCATGTTTGAATGCTTGGCTCTGTGCAACGATGCTAGGACTCCGCCATGACCTGGCCTGTCATTCTGCTCGAAGGGTGATTCATGGGCACAAGAAAGCCGTCTTTCCTGCCTGTGCAACTGCTTCAGACTGGTCCTAATCGCTAGACTACAGTGAAACTCGTTGACGTATGTAGTAGCCTCATTCCCCTTTTGTGTACATGCTTCTTGTGTCCATGGCAAGCTATCATGCTATCTCATGCAGGTGGAGGTGGTGGCAGTCCGTCAGCTCGGGACCTAGAGTCCCTCCAGATGGCGTGCCTGGGGGCAATGCGGGAGTATGTCGTACTATGTCACAAGCTACGTATCCTACCTACGTTACTTGAGCAGATTGAGGTGCGGTCAAAACAGAGAAGTTCAAGGCCTGCTGGTAATGCACACATGTATTGGACGCAAATGGCTTTTCCTGGACTGCATGAAGCCGAAGAAGACGCCAGAGGGCCACTTTAATCTGAGCTGTGCTGGATTGCGCGCCCGTCCTTTTGTGTCAGTGCTACATTTAAGCACACAGCCTGCCATGTAGGTTGACAAATGCCAAGGGTGTCTTCTAAATTTTATGTCTGCCTGTGCTCACAGGTGTCTGTGCTCGAGATTATAGAGAATGATGAGCACGGTGAGTCAGTATACGAGTGTGCTTCTGGCAAGGCAAGATAAGGTATTGTGGTTTGGACTAATAATAGCAGCAGGCATAGACAGTGATCTCTAATCTGACTGATTTTTTGATGAGATTTTAGGCATGGCTAGAGTCAATGCATGCATTTTTGAATTGATTCTCAGCTCCTGGTCACAATGTACAGGCAAGGCATGGCTATTGGAGCAAGCCAAGGAGAAGATGAAGCAGCCAGAGAACCCCCCTCTTCAGAGGGCACCCTCAACTGGTATGGCATGCTACATCTAAACAACAAGATAAGGGTGCATGTTGTTGCGATGCATTGGATTTGCTTGGTAAATGCTTAAACGGAACCAGGCAAGCTCATCTATATATCCATCCATTCATTTGCTTCTTGATTTTAGGCGTGTTCATGCACATGCCCTCGTGGATACGTGCCACGTAATTGCTGTTTTGCAAGCTAGCAGTACTTAAAAAGAGCATCAATTGAGTCAATCTTTTGTCAATTGCATGCTTGTCATGTCACATGTCATTTCAAAATTGCTACAGAAGACGCTGCTCAGACAGAAACCTGAGAAATGCGTGCACTAGCTTGCACACAGCGTCTGCTGAATTGAATGGTTGCTTGTTTTGGTTGCATACACTTCAGGTGGCTCAGCAAGAATAGCCTCCCCTGGGAGTGGAAACAGCTTCCTGAACAAGCTAGGCAGCCTCCGCCATCATGGGTGTGTGTGCATTTGCCCTGCTTGAAATGCGCGGCCTTCTGAAGCAGCACTTGCCACTGCCTTTCACACCTGTATGATCTGAGGTCTTTCAGGCACACACAGTATTAAAACGCATTACTTGTCCGCTTAACCTTCTAATTTTATGCCTGGCAAAGCCCTTCTTGGCTTCCCTTGCATTTACTGTGCACAGCACGCATAAAGGTGAGGTTGGCCCCATGCAAGTCAATGCGCCAGCTGGCACATCAAGCTTGGAGGTTGCTGGTGCTCTTGCACCAGCTGAACGCCACGGCCCCCTTTTCAAGGCCTTTATTTGCTTGTGTAAGGCCTTGGCTGTTTGAAACAGGCAGGGGCACACTTGGCGCCATTCCTTGTTAAATTGAGTAGTGGTGTGCATCATCTCATTGTTTTGATTGCCTGGTGGTAAGAAGTCGACCACTGATAAGAGCCTGAGAGGGAGCTAGCATGTTCCTTGCCATTGCCATAATTGTCGTGCAGGTTCATAAGTTTCAATGACTTTGATCTGTTATTGGTGTACTTGTCGGGCTCTTGAAAAGCGCACAGCATCTCAACGGATTTGGTGTTGCACGCATAGCAGCAGTAGCAGCAGCAGCAGCAGTAGCAGCAGCAGCAGCTTTGTGTTATGTCACTGGTACTGTTAGTCCAATCATGAACATAAATGCTCACTCCTAACTGTGCAAACCTTGACCTACCACCAAACCTACGCCTTGCGTGTGGCAGGAAAGACCACTCCTCCCAGCGCATAAGTAAAGAGCAAGACCATCAGAAATGGCACCACCAAGAGGGGCAAGGGAAGGCAGGCGGCCCTCCAAACGCAGGTGATCCTTGCTCTGGGTTCAGCATGGAACATCAAAGCCAGGAAAGGCCTCACTTGACGTGAACAGTTGCAAAAGCAGGTTACGTGCCCCATCCCATGCGTGCCCCATCCCGTGCGTGCCCCATCCCATGCGTGCCCCATCCCGTGCGTGCGCCCATCCCATGCGTGCCACTGCGCATGCGGAGGGTGGGGTGGCTTAAGCGACCCGTGTGAGGAGCGAGGGAGTTCAGACCTCAGGTCGGCTAAGCCTGGTTAAAAGCTGACAATGCAGTCTGTAGGACCTCTGAGAGTGCTGCCGCATTTTGTCCTGCTTCAGTCCCAGCACCAGGTGTCCTTCCTGAAATTCATGCTCGTGCACTGGCATCACATTGCTAAGCCCAGCCTTGCCGAATTTAGAGGGCAAGGCAAGCATCACATTGCTAGGCCCAGCCTTGCCGAATTTAGAGGGCAAGGCAAGCAGATTGGCTTGCCTTTCCAGGCAGCTGCAAGTGTGGCATGGACCCATGGGATACAGATTATGCCTCAGGGTCATGCCTCAGGGTGATGCCTCAGGGTGGAACATTGGTGGACACACCATGGCCAGGTGTCCATTCAAAGCATGGCCCCTTAGCTCTCATGGATGATGCAGCTGGGTTAAGAGGCTTGACATGGCCTTGCACCCTGCCTCTGAGCCTCGCCCCTTGCCCTTGTGATCAATGATGGACCCCATCCCCAATCCTTGATGGCGCCTAGGCAGGCTCAGGGACCTTGAGCTACTGGGACCTTCGAGTTTGGGCTCAGGCCCTCACCATCACTCTAGGGACCCCAAAGCAGGCACAGTTTCTCACCATCACTCTAGGACCCCAAAGCAGGCACAGTTTCTCACCATCACGAGCCCTCAGCTTCTGGGATTCAAGATTGTGGGCTAAGTTTCCTACCATCTGTTGTCTTACTCTTTTTTCTGTGTCCAAACCGGTGTCCACGCAGGTGGTAAGGCAAAGGAGCTGCAGCGCCCCGTGGACGTTGCCTTGGATGTGCTCAGCTCGTACCGCCCATTTCTTCGAGTGAGTGTTTACATGCGTTTGGGTGTTCCTTTCCAAGAGTCTATTCAAAAATTCCATCTTGTCCTGCCTTACCCAAGGAGGATGCAGCCTCCCATCATTCGACCTCCTTTTTTGCTCCTGCCAACTGAATGCTTTTATCTTGTTCCCTTAACAGCATTCCCTGACATGACTTACCCAAAGGAGGACAAACATCCATACACTGGAGTCAATTTGCTCCAGCTTGAAGGGTTGGGTGTGCTTGTTGATGTGGGCATGCCCCCCTGATAACTAGCGTGTACATGCTGAGAACTTGAAACTCCTTGCACACCTTCCACAGGATATCAGCACAGTGCGCCGGGTGATGGAGACGTTGCTGTCGTGGCTGAACAAGAACAACCGCTGGGACCGGAAAGAGCTTGTTGAGGTGAGACGCTGCGGTTGTCATGGCTGACGGCAAATACTTTGGAAAGTTTAACATTCATAAGATGCGGGCGGCAAAAAAGGGCGGCTGGAGGTCACATTCTGCTGTCTATCCATCATGCACTAGCGGCCTCGCCTGCACCCGGCGCTTTGTTGCAGGCCAGCACCTCAAAAATGTGCAGCGTCGCCGCATGCCTGAAATGTGCTTACATGCCTGGATTGGCACCGGCTAGCGGGCTCACTTGTGCATAACCTCAACATTATTGTATTTATCACTGATAATATCAGAGTCATCAAGCAGCTTGGCAAGATGCTGGATGAAGGACGAAATCTCTGCATCCCCATCTCTGCGTCCCCAGGTCACGTGCTAGAATCGCCGTAGCTCCCAATGCCTCATCTGGCAGGAAGCTATTGATGTTTTTGTTGTTGGTTGTGCTTTTTCACACTTTCTGTCCCATGCTCGCTCACGCATGCCAGGCTGAGCTCTCCTCTCTCCGCTCACTTCTGACTGTGCTTGCCGCAACAGCAAGCAGCTTGTTTGTGGGCGCATGCAGCTCCGCAACTTGTTCATGGATGCACAACTGGAATCTAAGAGTTGACATGCAGCTTTGCCGTTGTTCATTCCATTGCCCTTTGCGCGGAGCAAGGTGCTCAGTGGGAGGAAACCTCCCCTGATCTCGTCGCCTTTGCTGCTCTGTAAGGTGGCCCAATGGAAACAACACTCATGTCTTCAGTGTGCGTTTGCATGCATGGACGAGCTGCCCTGCTTCAGGGCCTGCTGGCGCTGGTACAAAGTTTTGCTGGCGATCTCACGTTCCCGCTGACCTCATGCCTTATGCGCCACTGCGCCAACGCGGAGACCGCGCACAGCCTCACTCCCCATCAGCGGGCCACGGTGGTGCGGCTGGCAGCGCAGCAGGTGCGGCCGGTGTCATGTGCGGGTGTGTATGCGAGTGTGTGTGAGTGTGTAAGTGTGCATACGCGTGAGTCTGTGCGCATGTGCTACAGAGCGAGTGTGCATGTATGCAAGCTCCTGCCAGCCATTGACTTGCAGGGATGCCCTCGCCTTGAGACACAAGGGGCTCACCTGATGTAATTTAGCGCATGTGGCCTGGCACATGTGGCCTGACGCGTGGCCTGGCACGTGTGGCCTGATGCAAAAGGCCTGGCACGTGTGGCACGTGTCACACAAGGGGCTCACCTGGAGTAGCCTGGCACATGTGACCTAACGCAAGGCTGCCTGGGTTGGCAGCTTGAGCGGGCTTTGCACCCTCTGGTCATGCTAAGCATTGCAGGCCGCGCAAAACTCCAGCTCCCTGCTGCTTGGCTGGCCGCCTTTCCTGCTGCTACAGCTGGATTTGCATCACCCGCAGGAGCTGCCTCTGCCACATCAGCTGATGCCCAGTCGCCCCTCAATCACATGCACTGTGCGAACGGAATGACTCTCAGCGCCTCTCAACCACGTGTGTTGCATGCAGGGCATGACTTACAGCCTGTCCGCCCTGAGCCTGGCGCTGTCAGAGCTGCCCCGCGCGCTGCTGCTGCTGCCGGCTGATGCGCCCGAAGAGGCGCATGTGGGTCCCCTTAGGCAGGCTCGCTATTTGTTGCTGGAGGCAAGCAGCAACAGGGGCTTGCCGATTGTTTTTGGTGTGGCCAAGAGGTTGGGGTCTCAATAGCCGCTGTGCAGCTGGTGAGGCAAAGGGCGGCTCTTGGCAGTACAAATGCTTGATGCGCAAGTTTGCCCCAGCGCTCAGCCCAAAGTGCAAAGCCCAAGGTGGACAGGCAGCTGTTAGGTGGGGATCATGGGGTCGCAGCGGTGGCTGCAGTGCGGCAGGGAGCGAGCCATCATGGGAGCGTGCCCTTTCGTGTGTGTGTGTGTATGCGCAGGTGCTGCTGAATGATGCTGTGCACGGTGCGGTGCGGCAGCTGGCCGTGGAAGTAGGGGATGCGGAGCAGGTGCGTGTGCGGTGGGCGGTGGGTGTGCATGACGAGAGTTACAAGGCAAGAGATGGAGTTCAGGCGTGCATGCCAATTGGCAGAGATACGTGTCAACGCAGAGTGCCTTGATCTGTCTGAATTGAAGCTACACTGTGCCATTCCAGGCTTGCCTGTGCAAGGTCTGGTGCTGGCATGGTGCATGTCTGGGGTTGGGCGTTCAATGTCCTGTGGCTGTTTGCGCCTGAGTGCAGCGCAACATTGCCCTGCCGTGCTCTCCTTGACGCTGAGTAAGCACAAGGGAGGCAACGCCTGCGTTGCTGATTGGGAGGCAGTGTTTCAAAGGCTTGCTGCGCCCCTTAAGCAAATCTTCTGAGGCACAGCTCCGGCATCTTCCTGCAGCCCTGCTGCCTGCACGCCACACGCGCCCCCCCTGCTGTGCCCCTCTCCAATCAGAAAGGCGCTTCAGGCCCTGTGTATGCCTCTGCATGCATGATCCCTTGTGTGGAACAAGCAGTGCTCAATTTCCCCAGGCATAAACCCTCAACTGTTCTATGTCTCCTGACGCATGCCCTCAGACGGTCACCCAGTTTCCCCGGCCTAACACGGTGGGCACGCAGTCCAGGCTAAAACAAAGTCCCAGAGGCTCTGTAGCCTGCTGCAACATGCACGCAAACGCGCAGCGCCTGCGTGCGCCTTGGGTAAGAGACTCTCACTAAGAGGCTCTCACTAAGTGCGGGTGCAACCCTACGCGCTTGGCTGCCCTTTGCCGCAGGTGTGCGAAGCTGTGGGCCTCGTGCTGCGCAGTAGCCACGTGACGGGCCCTGCCAGCCCTGCCGCTGGCCCGCCTTCCTCCTCCGCTGCTGCTGCTGCTGCTGCTGCTGACGGCGCACGTACACAAGTCTCTGCGGCCCAGGAGGCAGGGCGCCTGCGCCTGCACACGCTGCAGTGCGGCCTCACTGTTGTGAACGTGATCCCCACCTTCCCCGGACGGGTGCGTGCGCGCGCGGCACAAGCACACGACTGCATGCACTCCCTGCTCTCCATAGGCCAGTCCGTATTGCGCAGGCCTTCTCATGCTCGCCCTGCGCACGCCTCGACTGCCCATGGTCAATCAGGCTTGGCTGCACAGCTGCCCAAGCCCAGGGCTCCAATCTTCTGCTGCTCGCAGATGCTAAGCCCATCGTGCTGCTCAGCATGGTGCATGCTCACAAATTGGCCACGCTGTCACTGCCCAGCTGAACCATACCATGACCTGCTGCAGGGCTTGTTGCGCCTGAAGCTGCCTGGAACACAGTGGTGCTCTACCCCAGAAAATGCGCTCAACATGTGCGCGTGTGCGCAACAAACACAAGGGCACACAAGCACACACGAGCACACACTTCTACACACACACACGACTGCATGCATACTGCATGCATGCACACGCATGCGCACACCCAAAGCTCGTGTGCGCTCGCAGGGCTGCACCTTCTCTGGCTCCGTCCTGCCCCCCACTCTGCTGCGCGCCCTGGTAGATACAAGCACCACCTCCGCAGGTGCCACAGCAGCAGCCGCTGTCTCTGTGGCTGAGCCTGTGCAGCAGCAGCAGCTGTGGCAACTGCAGCAGCAGCAAGGGCTGGCCATGGGCAAGCTTCTGCAAGGCATGCTTGCACCGCTGGCGGGAAAGGGGCTACGAGACGAGCGGCAGGTGTGTGTATGTGCGCGCGCGTGTGCAACATGGTTGCACAGGCAGGTGCGCTGCAAGCTATGCAACCGCCGCGCTCCAGCAGATGCGGGCAACTAAAACAGTATGCAAGTAGAGACGCCCCTATCACAGGCGGACCAGCTGCCAACCCGCACAAGTGACCTGCTGCACACGTCATTCTTGTGCTTGTGCTTGCTGCTGGTGGCCGGATTGATGGATGCCCACGCCATATCGGCCCTCTTGACTCCTTGATCTGAGCCAAGATTGACTGGGATAAGAAATGATGATCCAGCTGCAAGCTTGACTTGCAAAGGCCCTCAAGAAGGAGCGCCACTGCTCATGGGCACGACTGCCTGATTGGTACTCGTAACAATTAGTGCCAATTACTACCGCGTGGTGCTACGACCTTGTGCTGTGCACCCACTCTTGTACATTTGTGTGCCCTGAGTGAGGCATGCACTTGTGGCTAGACTTTGCGGCTTTGCAGCCTCGGGTGTGGTTTGCACCTGTGGCTAGGCTTTGCAGCTTAGCAGCCTTGGGTGTGGTGTGCACTTGTGGCTACGCTTTGCGGCAGGTGGCCTGCAGAAGCAGCATCTCCTCGATGCATTCACTCTCAACTTTGACGGGGCACCACCAACGCGCACAGCTGGTTGGCGCGCACTGCGTGCCTGCAGGCGCTGCTGCTGCTTCAGCTGGCAGGCCAGTGGCTGGGCCTCATTGGCGCGCCCCCACTGCCAGGATCCTCCCTCCCAGACGCGGCAGCCGTGCTGCACAGTGCGCGGGGGGGCCCCCGCACGAGCACCAGCAGCGACCCCGCTGCCGTCGTGGACGCTGGCGACGTGCATGTGGACGGCCTTTCTCAGCACGGCGTGGCGCAAGCCGGCGGCCCCATCGGCGGCCCAGCCATGGTGCCGCCGCCGCCTGCGTTTGAGCTGGCGGTGCAGCTGGCGGCTGCAGCACTCACGTGCACGCGCGGCCCAGGCCCAGCCCTGGGGGCAGCGCGACTGGCGCTGCATGCACACACCGCAGCGCTGCTCACGCAGCCGCCGTTCCCGCTGAGCCTGGACGACCTGGTGCTGCGCGGCCATGAGCGCGGCTCCTGCATGAGCCTGTTCCTGCCGCAGCCGCCAGCGAACGGGGAGGCGAAAAAGCTGATGTCTAGGGTAGGTGTGCAGCTCGTGTGGGATGGGGGTTAGGATGCTGTGCACGCGTGGTGTGGAGCATGTCCACGGGCAATGTGTATGCGGAGGAGTGCGCCCTTCAACACCGATGCTGCGTGATTGCCTGTGCAGGCAGAGTGAGGCTTTTCCTTGGCGGGCGCTGGGTGTTACATGCGCTTGCACCCTGCATGTCGTGTGCTGACGCTGTGCTTGCTCGCTGCTGGCGCCGTGTGTCGACCCGGCCTGGTGCCAGAGGCAGGCGCCTTGCTACACACAAGTTCGTGCATCCAGCACGCACACGCACACCGCAGCTTGGATGCCACCCCTGCTTCATGCTCACCTGCTCCCTGGTCCTGAGCCCCAGAACATCACTTGATTGCTAGACATGAGTAGATTCTGATTTTTTGTGCTCTGTCTAGCGTGATCCGAAGGTGTAGGAGGCTGACCCTGCAATGCAAGGAGCTAAAACAGCTGCTGTGTTTCCCACAAATAAGTCACAGGCCTCAGAAGCCCAGACAGCTCTCTGCTCAATGTCCGTTTGCCATGAAACAAGCAACGTGCAGCATGTGCTGCCAACTAGATGCCTGACTCATTTTTGATCTGCTGGGAATTTTCAGGGTTGATACCCTCATTTATTTCTGTCGGAGGACAATGTGCCTAGCAGCTCGTCAGGTCTATGTCTGCAAATTTGGGAAACAATCGGAAAGTCCACAGCCCCAGCCTTTTTCATTTCATGCAGTGTGCACGCTACGCTCTGCATGCACATTGCAGCTCGGCAAGTTTTAGGCTTCTCATGGCAATGCCATATATTGAGCGCGCGTGCGCACGCACGCACACACACACACACACACACACACACACACACACACACAGACTGCTCATGGCGACGACGACGAGCCCCAGACACCAAAGGAAGAGTTTGCAACACCCAAGTCCTCCAACTCAAGCAGCAGTCTCCAGACCCCAGGCTCCGGCTTCCAGACCCCTCTAGCTGACTTCAGCACTCCAAACTCGTCCTTCAAGGGTGCGTGGAGTGGTGTTTGGGCACCGACAGATTTTGCAGGAAGGGTACAAGCATTGCGTGGCTGCGTGTGCTGCAGATAACTGCAGGGGCCATCAGATTAAGCGACAGGGAAGCAAATACCCAAGGAATTGTTGCGAGGGTGCATGAGGGCCCCGGCCTGCCCCTATAGGCTGGCCTCCAGGGTTGTACTGAGGCAAGAGGCCATGGCAGCAGGCGTGACACTTTTGTAACACACTGTTGCATGGTGCATCCCGTATTTTGTGTCCCGGTCCTCACTTTTGATGCCCTGACTGTTGATCAATTGATCACTTTGGCAGGGAGGAGCGGCCCCCTCACACGGCCACCTACAGCAAAGGAGGCAACGGAAGCGTCTGCCGAGGCTGCCATAGCCAAGTGGCGCGCAGGTGGGGTACAGACCGTGTTTGTACAGAGACTCGTCAGCACCTATACCCTCCGAAACCTAGTCTCTTTGGTTGGTTATAGACTTGACGGACACGCCTTACCTGTGCATGCTCGCGCGCTGCTGGCAGAACTTGTGTCTGAACACCTGTGTTATAACTTTCTATTGCTTTCAGTTTATGACAGCTTTGTCAAGTTGCTGCATTGGAATGAGACTACATCAGTGCCCTAGAGTCTTGTGCTCTACTTGGCCAGCACGCACCTTCACAAAAGTGCAGACTTCTGTACGAATTAACTCAAGCAGAAGCAAACAACATGCAGGAGTGCATGCATGTGCGTACATGCAGGCTTGCTAGTGCTAGCAGACGTGGTGGTACAGCATCTGGCTGCGCACACCCAGTGCGCCGGTCTACTAGCCTGTCAAGTCAAAGACGCTCAGGGTTTGGTGCCAGAGTTGCGAGAGGTGCCCCCTAAAACAGGTGTGTATGTATGCTAGCTTTACTTTGTTTGTCTTGCTGCGCCCAGATGTAACGGCCATGTAGATATGTTGCTCAACCCAGTTTGTAAAGAAGGTGCAGGCGGCGTGCAGATTCAAACATGTGAGTGTGCATTTGCCCTGACCTCTTGTCATTCCTTGCCCTGGATGTGATAACAAGTCACTAATGTATGCCAGAAAAGTAGCACAACTCAGATTTTGAAGCTTACAAGTGGAACACTTGGCAGGCCTATCTATTTGTCCAGGCTGGATCTAATAGAGATCCACCCCTTACATTGGCTTATGCCTATGTACCTGCCTGCAAGCACATTCTGTGCGTATGGGCTGGTTGCCCTGTGTTGGATTTAGGTAGGACCTTCAAAGTTGGGCAAAGAGCCATGGCTTTGCGATACCCTTTGAATCTTTGAATCCTAAGTGGTTCATGAGAGCACTCCCTCTGAGGATGCCTTCTGCAGAAGTCATTTTAGCTTCCTCATTGCATGGAGCTGCTCTCACTGGGCCGTGCAATGAGCCTGCCCTGCAAAATACATGGCTGCCATGCATCAAATGTTTCATTTGCGTATTTTGTGCAGTTCGACTAAGGTCACTGGCCGAAATGCCCACGTATGTGCCCATGCCTGCAGATTCTGGACCAGTGCTGCTGCGCGCTTCCGCCCACAGCTGGGCTAGCACCAACATAGCAGCAACGCTTGGCAGCGTCGTATCTGGGTTGCAGAAAGGGGCCAAACAGGAGAGCTGGTGGGCGGCAAAGCTAGCTGCAGCGCTGTGCGAGGTATGCTCCCCTGTTCCTCGTCTGCCTCACCATTGTATTGTGCAGCTTTTGGTTGTGCGCAACGGCGCAGCAGGGTGTCGCCTTGGCTACTGGCCATACTTGTTCTGCCACTCCGTTCCATGCTGTCTTCGAGCGGCCAATATTCTCAGCCACTCCGTGCAGTGCTGTGTTTAAGTGGCCTGAATGCACGGCTGTCCACCATACTGTGCCATCCTTTGTCCCAATGGCCCAAGAGTTGTGCAAACAGAAGTATTTTATGTGCCCAGCAGCGAACAAGAAAAATCTTTTTCCATGCGCAGGGTGGCTGCATGCTGGCAGACAAGTAAGGTGCAAGGGTGGCTACATGGGCATGGTGGCCATAAACACGCAGGGTGGCTGCATGCCAGCTGATACACACATCAACTTGCAGGTCTGCTGCCCACTATGCTTCACGCGCAGGGTGGCTGCTTGCTGGCGGATGCATACGGCGCGCCGAGCCTGGCCCAGCAGCTGCGGGCGCCTCTGGAGTGCTGTAGCAGCTACGATGCAGATGTCCACTCTGCTCGCCTGTCCAACGGGATCTCGAGGGGGGGCAGTGGAGCGGCTGTGGACATGGCGGCTGCCGCAGGTGCCAGGGGTACTTTGGGGTGGGAAGGCCAGCTTCTGCAAGTTCAGTGCCACAGGCTCAATAGATTGAAGGCATGGCTTGTTTAATTTGATTCCCAGTGCGAACAACAGCTTCATTGGGTATGAGTGACGGCAGATGCTCATGATAACAAGTGTCTGCAGGTGTATTGTGTGGGAGGGACGGCTGGTCCAGGTAGGAACTGCTGCAGATGTATTGGGTGGGAGGGACGACTGGTGCAGGTGAAAATGCTGCAGGTGTATTCAGTGGGAGGGACGGCTGTTGCAGGTGAAAAGTGCTGCAGGTCCAGTAGTTGGAAGGTACTGCTGATGCAGGTGTAAGCAGCTTCTTGGGAGGAGGACCAGAGAACTGCTTGTTCGCTCGCCGGTATCTTAAGCCCTGCTTTGCTGGTGTGAAGAGGGCGCTACTTCAGGAGGGAGGCTGCATTGTTGAGCTGGCGAGGATGCTGTCAAAGATATACAGCTGCAAAAAGTAATCCCTAAAGCAGCAAACATTGATCTGAGGCTCCAGCACAAATGCGCACCGCCTTTCACGTTGCCCTGGTCATTTGCTCAGCGATCTGCCTGAAGAATGGGAGGCATCCCAGTGCATTTTAGTAGTGACGAGAAATGCATCGCTTGTGCCTGTCTATCTGCGTGTGTGAGCTTGCCAGCACAGGCGAGTGTGCATGTGCACAAGTATGCATGCTCATGCATTTTGGCTGGCATGCTTGTAGCTTGCATGTAATGCCTACGTGATCCAACTGACTGATCCATGCACTCTGTGCATGGAAGCAGTTTTGAGGGCAAGATTGACATATACCTTCCTGATTTTCTTGCAGGCGGCTTAGCTGCCAACGGTGACGCGGACGGGGGAGCTCGAGGCATGGGTAACTTGCCAACGTGGGTTGCCAGCAATGGCCACATGCTGCCAGTCTCCACGATAGTTAATTTGTTGGTTGAGGAGAGTGATGAGGATAGCTTGTGAGGTAAATGCACGTTGTATGGTGCAGCCTACAGGGTCCTGCTGAGATGCAGCTGCAAGGTCAGAGCCCTGTGGTTAATGCAGCTATCACCCGAGTTGGTAGTTGGTATTCGTACTGCCTGCGCAATTGGTGGCACGTGATGGAATGTAGACCTGTCTCAGCAGTTTCATGTACATATGGTGCACATGCTATTGTGATCAAGATGAATGTGGAAGGAGCTTTTGTACTCCCGGACTTGTTGAGATTGTGCCATGATCTTCATGCCTGCAATTCAGAAATGACTCAACTTCTCCGGTAACTTATTTGAAATAAAGACTTGCACTCAGGTATGGCATTTGGTTGGGATAAAAGTGAATACTAGCCCTCATTAGCTAGGAAAAGGCGTGTGTCTAGTGCGGGCACCTGACATTCCGCCACCATTTAAAGAGAGATAGCTAATCTGAAAGCAAATTCTGAGACAAGGTACTACCTGCCCTCAGGCTGTGTCCGGGTCTGCATTCTGAATTTGTGGGCTTTTGCCTTAGTGTGTGTGTTGGATGCATGTATCATTTAACAGACTGAAATGCCTTGGCTGAGCTACCCCCTACGAAGCTCGTTTGGCAGCTACAGCAATATTACCATACCATAGCACCAGTTAAATACCACGGTGGAGCTCTCAATGCACGCCACAGTATTTCCTGTTGGCGCAGCCCCAAGGCGTTCTTTCACTTCTTTCTCTCCTACTGAGCCACCCGCCTATTCAGATCAAAGTTAAGTTACATGGACGTAGACCTTCAGCCAGATGGGTTGACTGCTGGGGTTTACAAGGTTTACAAGGATAAGGCCTTCAGTCAAGAATTGCGACTGCTAGCCTGCTCATAAAAAACGATTAATTCATGAAGAAAAAAAGGAAGTTTATGGTTGTTCTGGTTTAAAAAAGCGGAC
>LKMJ01002258.1_pt1 | contig 17578 bp, 16 predicted proteins | sample 643391 | NCBI WGS metagenome assembly LKMJ01 (sample SAMN04112250, study PRJNA286221) | soda lake metagenome | biome: soda lake; feature: Kulunda Steppe; material: water; isolation source: sample PL-Br10 brine of Picturesque Lake | place: Russia: Kulunda steppe | collected 2010-07
GAGGCTGGCTGGCCGATGTGGTAATAAACTGCGTCAATATCAATAATACCGAGATGGCCTCAATTCTGCCCTGTGCCGAAGGCGGGAAAATCTACTTTTTCAGCATGGCCACCAGTTTTACCAAAGCAGCCCTGGGGGCTGAAGGAGTCGGACGGGATGTCGAGATGATCATCGGTAACGGCTACACCAGAGATCATGATAAAATTTCACTGGAAATTTTGCGGGAGAATGCTTTGCTGAGAGAAATTTTTGAAAGAATGTATACCAGCTGAACCTGGATGAGCTTAGTCTGAGGAGAGCTTTAATTTTTCAGTCAGAGGAGCTTTATTTTTCAGGGATGAAAATCAAAAAATTAACCGGGTTTAAAATAAACTGGCTGTGACAGATGGAAAGTTTTACAGGGGAGGATCACAAATGGTCAAAATAGTTGATAAAGAGCAGATAAAGCAGTTATTTGCCGAGGGCCAGCGCCTCATGATTGGTGGCTTTATAGAATGCGGTGCACCTCACAGACTGATAGATCTGCTGCTGGAAAGTGGAGTCGGGAATTTAACTTTAATCGGCAATGATACCGGCTTTGATGATCAAAAATCAGGCCAACTGGTGGTAGAAAAAAGATTGAGCAGGGTTATTGTCTCTCATATCGGTACCAATAAAGAAACCGGCCGGCAGATGAACAGAGGAGATCTGGAGGTTGAGCTAATTCCCCAGGGGACCCTGGTGGAGCAGATTAGAGCCGGAGGAGCCGGACTGGGTGGAGTTTTAACACCCACCGGGATAGGTACCCCGGTGGCCGAGGAGAGCCGGACTATTGAGGTGGACGGCAGGGAGTATCTCCTGGCAAAACCTCTCAGGGCCGATCTGGCCCTTGTTAAGGCCTGGAAGGCCGACAGGGATGGCAACCTGCTCTTTAGATATGCTGCCAGAAATTTTAATCCGGTAATGGCTATGGCCGGTGACAAGGTTGTGGTGGAGGCAGAGGAGATAGTTCCTGCGGGAGAGATTGATCCCAATCAGGTAATGACTCCAGGAATCTTTGTGGATTATATACTGCAGAATGGGGGGGAGGGAGCCAGTGTCTGAGATGAGAGAAAGAATCACCAGGCGTATTGCCCGGGAGCTTGAGGATGGTGATGTGGTGAATTTGGGGATAGGCATGCCAACCATGGTGGCTGATTTTATCCCCGATGATATCAGGGTAATATTTCAATCTGAAAATGGTTTTGTGGGAATGGGGCCCCGTCCTCCTAAAGGAGAAGAGGACCCGGACCTGGTTAATGCCGGCAGTGAGCCGGTAACAATTAAAACCGGAGGAGCATTTTTTGATTCGACCACCTCCTTTGCCATTATCCGGGGCGGACATCTTGACGCTACTGTGCTGGGAGCCCTGCAGGTTGACGAACAGGGCAATCTGGCCAACTGGAAAATTCCCGGAAAGCTGGTTCCGGGGATGGGAGGAGCCATGGACTTAACTGTGGGAGCCCGTCAGGTTATTGTGGCCACCAGCCACACTACCAAAAAGGACCAGCCCAAAATTCTCCCGGAGTGCACCCTGCCCCTGACGGCTAAAGGAGAGGTCGATTTGATTGTCACTGAACTTGCAGTATTCAGGGTAACCGGACAGGGACTTTTGCTGGAAGAAATAGCTGAGGATACGACTGTTAAGGAGGTTAGAGAGAAAACCGCTGCCGGTTTTTCTATTGCTCCTGAACTCACCACCTTTGCTTGAGCAGGTACCCCTCTTCTATTCAAATATATTTAACCCGGTATCCAAGTATATTTAACATTTAACCCGGGGATTGCTGTTTGGGCGAAAAAGTTGATCCCCTGGAGAAAATTTAATATTATCTTATGGCAAAGAATTTATCATTATGGTATAAATTCACAGCCTACTGGAGGAATAATATAATGGTTAAAGATGGGGGCATCCAGAACATTAAACCCGGTTTAAGGTTTTTAAGTTCGCAGGCGGTGGAGGAGATTTATCACCGGGCCTTAAAAATTCTCGAGGAAAGCGGGGTTAAATTTTACTGCTCCAGGGCTCTGGATTTATTGCAGGATAGAGGGGCCGGTGTTAATTTTTCTGAGCAAACAGCAAAATTTCCACCTTCACTGGTCAGGGAGGCTTTGAAAACTGCCCCCTCCCGGGTTGAACTTTATGACCGGGAGGGCAGGGAATCCCTTGTTATTGGGGGAGATCAGTGTCATTTTGTGCCCGGTTCTGCTGCCCTGAATATTCTGGAATCCGATGGTGAAACTCTTAGAAGAGCCCGGGCTGAGGATCTGGTAAAAATAGCCCGGCTAAATGACAGCCTGGCACATATTGCCCTGCAGTCCAGTGCGGTGGTGCTGGATGATGTTTCCGATAGTATAGGGGACTGCTACCGGCTCTATCTGCTGCTGAAAAACTCCCTCAAGCCCATCATCACCGGAGCCTTCAGCCGCCGGGGAATAGAGCATATGTACAGGCTCCTGGCTGCAGTCTCAGGAGGAGAGGAAGAGCTGAGGGAGAAACCCCGGGCCGTTTTTGATGTCTGTCCCTCCCCGCCCCTTAAATGGAGTGAGATCAGCTCCCACAATATTATTGACTGCGCCCGCCTCGGCCTGCCTCTGCAGCTAATATCTCTGCCCATGCCCGGAGCAGCCTCCCCGGTAACCCTGGCCGGTTCAGTTCTGCTCCATACTGCAGAAGTATTGAGCGGTCTGGTTCTGGCTCAGGCTGTTAATCCCGGGATACCGGTGATCTATGGCGGGGCTCCGGTTAATTTTGATATGAAAACCGGGACAACTCCCATGAGTGCGGTGGAGGCTTCGATGATCGGGGCCTCTTCTTCCCAGCTGGGCAGATATCTGGATCTTCCCACCCAGACCTATGCCTGTTTGAGTGACGCCAAAATTGTTGATGCTCAGGCCGGACTGGAAACGTCAATCAGCGGCACTATTGCCAGCCTGGCTGAAACCAATCTGATTTCGGGGCCGGGTATTCTGGATTTTGTTGACACTTTCAGTCTGGAAAAGCTGGTAATTGACAACGAAATCTGCGGAATGAGCCGGCGGTTAGCTCGGGGAGTTGAGGTGGATGAAGAGAGGCTGGCAGCTTCTCTGATTTCAGAACTCGGTCCCGGAGGCAGCTACCTCACCAGCGAACACACACTGAAGTACTTCCGGAATGAGAGCTATTTCCCCGGAGAGGTAATCGACCGCACCTCCCGCAGTGACTGGTCCCGCCGGGGCAAAAACTCAATATTTACCAGAGCAGGAGAAGTAGCGGCCAGACTTCTTTCCTCCCGGCCCACATCCCCGCTGGCTGAAGAAAGGCTGCAGGAATTAAAGCGGGTGCTGGCTGAAATCAAAAAAGAGTATAATATTGAGGAACTGCCCAAAGAGTAAGAGTGTCAGATCAGATACTTACAGCAGCAAACACTATTTGATTCGAGAAAAGAGAATTTAGCCCAGGCTAATAACCAGGTAATTGTGAGAGAAGACAGATATTAGGAAGTTAATCGAATTTTTGAAAAAGAGGCTGGTTATTACCAGAAAAGAAGGTGTAAACCATGACCAATAGAAGTGTTAAAGTGGGGTTTCTAAAATTAGAGGGGCTCAGCTTTGAGATTCTCTCGGAGAGCGAACTGGCTGAAATCCATCGGGCTACGCTTGAGATACTGCGGGAAACCGGAGTGAAAATAACCTCTCGCAGGGCCCGGGAGATTTTGACAAAGGCCGGAGCGGAGACCGATCACAGCAGGGAAGTTGTTAAATTCCCTCCTCATCTGGTGGAGAGAGCCATTCAAACAGCCCCGGAGCAGATTCTGCTGGCCGGGAGAAACCCCGATTATGATGTTGAAGTGGGAGGTAACAATGTCTATTTTACCAACTTTGGCTCGGGAATAAATATTGTTGATCCCAAAACCGGTGATGTAAGAAATACCACCAAGGAGGATGTAGCAGATACAGCCCGGTTGGTGGATTATTTATCGGATATTGATGTCTACTCTCTGGCAGTGACAGCCCGGGACTGTCCCGAGAATGCTGTTTATCTCCATGCTACCGAAGCCTATCTCAATAATACCAGCAAACACTGTCATGGATTTAGCGGGAAAAATGCTGATAAATGTATTGCCATGGGTGCGGCGGTAGCGGGAGGAGAGAAAGAGCTGCGCCGCCGGCCAATCATATCGGCCGATGTCTGTCCCCAGAGTCCTCTTCAGCTTATGGCTGACGGGGCTCAGGTGATTATGGACTGCGCCCGGGCCGGTGTGCCTGTCACCATTCTCCCCGCTGCCATGGCCGGAGCCACCTCTCCGGTTACCCTGGCCGGAACTCTGGTGGGCCATAATGCCGAAGTACTGGCAGGTTTAACCCTGGCCCAGCAGGTTGAAGAGGGTGCCCCGGTAATGTACGGGAGCTCAACGACCATGTACGATGTTAAGGAAAATATAGCAGCCGTCGGTTCCCCGGAGCTGGCTCTCTGCAGCGCGGCTCTGGCCCGGATTGCCCGGTATTACAAACTGCCCTCTTATCTGGCAGGAGGATAGGCTGACAGCAAGCTTTCCGATCTTCAGGCTGGTCAGGAAAAGGACCTCACCAGCCTGCTGCCGGCTTTGGCCGGAGCCAATCTAATCTACGGGCCGGGTATGCTGGATTCCGGCAATACCTTCAGCTACACCCAGCTTTTGCTGGATAATGAGACCATCAGGATGATTAGAAGGGCCCTTAAGGGTATCGAAATCTCGGATTTATCCCTGGCGGTGGATCTCTTTAAAAAAGTTGGGCCCGGAGGGCATTTTCTGGCAGAACAGCACACCATAGATCATATGCACCGGGAGCAGGCCCGTTCGGATCTTTTTATCCGCCAGGTCCGCGACAGTTGGGAAAAATCCGGGGCAGAGGATGCTGCTGGCCGGGCCCGGAAAAAAGCCCTGGAGATTTTACAGGATTATCAGCCAGAGTCCCTGGACCGGTCTGTTCAGACCAGGTTAAGTGAGATTGCTGGGGCTGGAGAAAAATAAACAGGCTTGAGCTTGGGGCTTGAGATTGGGCTGGAAGATAACAGAAGATAGCAGCTGAAAGTTTTGCCAGTAGGGATGCAGAGCCGTCCCGAAAAGCAAAAGTAGATGTTTTTGCTGCCTTATCTTCATCCGGTACGGAGAGTAAAGAAATTTTCGGCGCTGACAGGGAAAGAGAGTAAAAATCAGAGAAGGGAGTCGATATATTTGTATAAGACAAGAATGGGGAGCGGCAAATCAATTGAGATGAGCCGGGAAGAAATTAAATCTGAGATTGACAAGGGGGTGGAAGCTGCCGTTGAAGACGGGGGAGTCGATCCCCTGGCCCGGGATGAGATTGAGCGTCTGGTTGAGCTTCACTGTATTCCTGCTAAATTCATCGGAATTGAGCGGGGCAGGGAGCTGGTGACGACCTTTGATGGGGGCTCGATCAAGCTCAAGCGGCTGAACATATCACTGGGCCGGATAGTTGATGCCCAGATCTTTGAGCGTGTTTTATGTACTGACAGCGCTGAATTCGCCCATGTGGATTACAGCTTTAAACCTATCAAACCAATAGTTGACAGCGAGCAGATCGAGTTTAAGCAGGCCCTGCAGGTTACGGTGGTTCCCATGTTTTATGGAGCCATGCCCAACCTTTCCCTCTATTATGAACCGGTTGGCTCTCAACCCAACCCCTCGACGGTGATGATGGAAGAGAGTGATATCCCCAAAGCCCGCCGTTCTATTGAAAAAACGGTGGAGATGGGAGTTAAGGATATGGTTTTTGTCAGCCGCAAAATGCATGAAGTAGGTGCCGATGGAATTAACTTTGATACAGTCGGCTCGGCTGGTGAGGGCGATTTCCTGGCCTCACTGCAGGCAACCGAAAAGCTTAAAGAGATGTACCCTGATATCTGTATTGAAATGGGAATGTCCAGCGAATTTATTCTGGGGATGCACGGTGATCTGGAATATAAGGGAGTAAACCTGGCCGGACTTTATCCCCATGAACAGGTTCAGCTGGCTGAGAAGGCCGGTGTTACGATATTTGGGCCGGTGGTTAACGTTGAAGTCAACAAATCCTGCCCCTGGAATCTAGCTCGCTCTCTGACTCTCTATAAGGCCTGCCGGGAAGCCTCCAGCATTCCGATTCACGCTAACGTCGGTATGGGGGTTGGTGGAGTACCCATGAGCGAGGTGCCGCCTATCGATGCCACCACCCGGACCTCGGTGGCCATGGCTGAGATAGGTAAGATGGATGGCTTGTAGGTAGGTACAGGCGATCCCTTCGCCACAGTTTCTACCCACGGATTGTCGACTGCCATGGGCGGAATGCGCACCGCCGGAGACCTGGTGATGCGAATGCAGATGGCAAAAGCAATGCGTCTGGGAGAGGCTAAACAGTATGTTGCTGATAAACTCGAAGTTTCAGTGGAAGATCTATCTGATAATATTAAAATGGACAAAATAAGACGAAAACTGGGTCTGGGCCGGATCAGACCTTCGGTCCAGGAAGCGGTTGACCTTCAGGCCAAGGCTAATATATCTGAACTTTTGGATATCAAAATTAATTCAGTAGAAAAATACGGCCTATCCCGGAACTAAATTGGCTGGCAGGTTCGGATTATTCCGGGCCTGCCCTGATTTTCTCCAAAGCTTATTTTAAGAAATAAGGTTAAATTAACAAAAGCTGATTTGATTCTGCAAGGATGAGTCTGAGAGGAAGATTGCTGATGAAGATCAAATATCTGGTTGACTGTCAGGAGCATCTCCCGGTAATCAGCAGCTGGCTTTATGATTACTGGGGAGACTATTATCCTGATAGTGGACGGGAGAAATGGGATAGGGATCTGGCTGACAGATTAAACAAAGAACAGGTTCCCACCACCTTCGTGGCTTTTGAAGGGGGAGATGCGGCAGGTACTGCCTCTTTAATTGAAGATGATCTGCCGATCAGACCGAAGCTTACCCCCTGGCTGGCTGATGTCTTTGTTCCCCGGGATTACCGGAGCCAGGGGATAGCCACAAAATTAGTGGAAAGGGTAACTGCAGAAGTCAGGCTGATTGGACTGGACCGTTTTTATCTTTTTACCCGGGAGGCAAAAGAGTTTTATTTAAAAATTGGCTGGCAGATCAGGGAATTTACTCTTTACCGGGATAAAGAGATACATATAATGCAGTATGATTTATAATAATATATTTTTCTCAGCTGAGAATAAAAACCCCGCCTCTTTCCGGATTACCATAATTATCTATTCCGGTAAGGTCGGGTTTATTGTAGATATAAATATTATTTCTTAGATTATTAATTAAAGTGCGGATTTAATTATTCATATGCTTGGAGGCATCCACCCTTTCACCTCTGGCATGGAGTAAATAGAGGGCGGTAGTTAAAATAGCTATACTGATTATTAATGGCAGAATTGCTGCATCCATTATTGCAGCCAGGATATAGCCGATGGCTGAAACAATGGCTGCCAGAATGGCGTAGGGCAGCTGGGTATTAACATGGTCTATGTGGTTACAGGCAGCTCCTGTTGAAGACAGCACCGTAGTATCTGAAATTGGTGAAGAATGGTCACCAAAGATTGAGCCCCCGTACTTCTCCCAGTTCAACCAGGGTCCCTCCCAGGCTCCCGGTGTAAAATGCCAGTCCGGCTACTATCCCAAGGAATAGTGACATAACCACTCTTTTTGAGATAATAGCCAGGACAATAGCCAGCAGAGGTGGTATTATTGATATAATACCAAAATGATCCATCTGTTTTTCACTCCCCATAAATTTATTTTATTTAAATTTTACTCACAGTTATAATTATCGATATATGATATTTTTCCTTCATTTTACTGGGGGTGTTTCTGCTAATTTAACAATTTTTTAAAAATTTCTAATTTAGCTGAACCAAAATACATAAATTAGCTGCCTGACAGTATCCTGAACTTTTTAGATTGTACTATTTTGCACATGGAATTATTGGTATGCCGGGAAAAAGAGGTTATTGTTCTAGAAATATAAATCTTGAAATATATCGTTTTTTGTAATATAATTTGAATTGACAAGTTAACATAGCACTAAACTAAAAAACGGAGGGTGAGAAGATGAGCAGAAAAATACTAATCTTATTGATCTTGCCGATGCTGGTGCTGGGTTTAAGCCTGACTGCTGGTGCTGAACCTCTGCCGGAATTTGAATTGATGACCACTACTGAAGGTTATGACCCTATCAGGTATGAGGCTGCTTTTTTAATCGAGGAGAATTTTGCTGAATTGGGAATACATGTTGATGTTCAGCCGACTGAATTTAGCACTTTAATCGACAATTTTTATAACGAACAGGATTTTGAAATAACAATAGCCGGCTGGTCCGGACGGGTAGAGCGTCTTGATCCCCAGCATTTTCTGGGAACTTTGCAATCCGGCCAGACTGACCCAGGAGGAAATAACCCTGGCGGTTATGTAAATGAACGCGTAGACGAATTATTTGCCCAGCAGGAAGTAGAATTTGATGTCTATCGGCGCCGGGAAATGGTCCATGAGATTCAGGAAATCTCAGTTTCCGAACAGCCGGTCAATGTGCTCTTTTACCGGGATGAGGTTCTGGCCTTTAACCGCAATAAATTTGAAGGCTTCCAGCCCATGGCTGGAGAGGGAATTTATACGGAATGGCTGCCCTTTGATGTTACTCCTCTAACCGATGATAGAGTGGTTACCATTGGAACCAGCCAGGAACCTGATAATATAAATCCTCTGGACTCCACCACTGTCTGGGGTTGGAAATTCATGAGGCTCTATTATGATAAGCTGATCCGCCTGACTCCTGATGTGGAGCCCGAGCCCTGGGCGGCAGAGTCTTTTGAGGCGGTTGATGAGGATACCATTGAAGTAGTTCTCAGAGAGGGAATGTATTTCCACGATGGTGAACCTGTGACCGTAGAAGATGTTAAATTTTCCTATGATTATTTTATGGATCAGGATTTTGCCTATTTCCGTCCCTTCTATCAGCCTCTTGATTATGTAGAAATTGTAGATGACAGTACCTTACGCTTTCATCTCGAAGTACCGGTATCCAACTTTATTACCGTGACAATGAGTCAGATTCCTATTCTGCCAGAGCATCTCTGGGCTGATATTGAAGTTGCACAGGATCTGGCCCCCGATGAAATACCGACAGTTGGCAGCGGTCCCATGAAGTTTGAAACCTTTGATTCAGGCGAATATAAGAGTCTGTCAACCTTTGAAGATCACTTTGCTGCTGATGATATAGATATTGATGGAATTGATTATATTATCTATGCCGATGCCGAGGGAGTATTTACCGGCCTGATTACTGAAGAGGCTGACATGAATGCCTGGAGGCTGGAGCCCGGACATATCGAGCCGGCAGAGGCAGAAGACCATCTGGAAGTTGTCAGTGTTCCGGATCACGGTTATTACCACATGACCTATAATTTAAGAATTGAGCCCTTTGATGATGTCAATTTCCGACGGGCAATTGCTCATGCCATTCCTAAGGATACCTTTGTTGATGTCCTACTTGATGGTCTGGGAGAGCCGGGAACTTCAGTAATATCACCTGCCAATCCTTTCTGGCATAATCCGGATGTTGAAAGATTCGAGTATGACCTTGATAGGGCCCGGGAAATACTGGAAGAAGCAGGATATTACATTGAGGATGGAGTTCTGCACTTTCCTGAAAATTAAGGAGCAGTGAATTCCCCTGAACTGTTTTAAAGCAGTCCAGCTGTTTAGCTGCAGTTTGAAAATATGCTGTTAATTTAAGCAGGAGAAAATGGGGGGGATAATTTCCCCCCATTTTTTCAATGTCATTTTATTATTAATTTGATTGCTGAGGTGAATTAGATGGGCAAAGGTCAATTTATAGCACGGCGTATTCTGCAGATGCTTTTATCCTATTTTATCATATTAACCATGCTGTTTTTTGTTTTTAGACTGGCCCTTCCCGATCCAACTGCAGCCCTGGTTATGGAGGGTTTATCAGCTGAGGAACAGGCAATGGTAAGAGCGCGTTTCGGGCTCGATCAGCCTCTGATGGGCCAATATTTTACCTATCTGACTAATTTTGTTCAGGGTGAATTGGGCCTTTCCTTCCACTACAGGGCCCCGGTTTTTCCCATCATACTGGATCGGCTCTATAATACCCTGGCCTTAATGATACCCGCTATTATTGTATCCTATCTGCTGGGACCTCTGCTGGGTGTTTTTCTTTCCTGGAAGAGGGGCAGCAGATCAGAATTTACCGGTATTATAGGAGGACTGGTGCTGCGTTCTGCCCCTCTTTTCTGGACCGGAATGATTTTTATCATGATCTTTGGTATCTGGTTTAATATTTTTCCCACCAGCGGCATGAGAACTCTGCCCTATGAAGCCGCTCACTTTTTCGATAAAATTTTTACCCTGGATTATCTCTGGCATTTATTCCTTCCCATGATGACCATTGCCATCTACTACCTGGGACTTCCCATGCTGATAATGAGAAATACCATGCTGGAAGTTATGGGAGAAGATTTTATTGAACTCTGTCAGGCTAAGGGATTAAGTGAGCGCAGAATCATGTACCACCATGTGGCCCGCAATGCCCTCCTGCCGGTGGTAACCCAGGCAGCAATTACCATTGGTCTGGCTGTGGGAGGTCAGGTTGTGGTTGAGGTGGTCTTCTCCTGGCCGGGCCTGGGCCGGGAAATTGTGCAGGCCGTACGGACCAGTGATTTCCCCATGGCTCAGGGTTCTTTTATGATGATGTCGGGACTTGTTCTAATCATGAACTTCCTGGCTGATGTAATCTACAGCTATCTCGACCCCCGGGTAGTTTATAAAGGGGGCAAAAAATAAGATGAATAATAAAAACACCAGCCCTAAAAAGGGACTGAGAGAAAGATTAAAATATTTAAAGCCCTTTTTGAGTACAATTCTGGAGCCGGTAAAAATCATCTTTAAGGACCCTCTGGGTATAGCTGGAGCTATTATTTTTTCAATTATTGTGTTAATAGCCATATTTGCTCCTCTGCTGGCAACCCATAATCCGGCTGAGATGAATGAAAGAATCGAGGGCAGTCTACTTGCCTTTTCTCCCGGCGGTGAATGGCAGGATTATGAGATTATTGGCGATAAACCCATCAATGATCTGGTAATTAGTGGCCAGCAGATGATAGCAGCAGCAGAAAATGGTTCTATCATGATGCTGCAGGAAGATGGCAGCTGGCAGGAGGTAGAAATTGATTCTGGAATAGATTTCTTTGCTGCCGCAGTTGCAGAAGATAGTATTCTGGCAGCAGGGGAGCGGGGGAGAGTATACAGTTATCAGAATGGCAGCTGGCAGGAAAAACATCTGGAGCAGGAGATAGATATCTATGGCCTGACTGTTTCTCCCGCAGGTACAATTTATGCAGTGGGAGAAGAGGGTTCAGTTTTTAGCTGGCAGGAAGAAAGCTGGCAGCAGCTGAACACGGGATCTACCCGTACTCTTAAAGATATAAATTTTGTTGCTGCAGATGATGCTATAATAATTGGAGAGCGAGGAACCATCATACATTATCAGCAGGGAGAATTTCTCGCTCCTCAGTTTAGAAGCTTCACTGATGAAACCTTCAGGGATCTTAATGACCTGCATTATTTTAGTGAAGACCTGGCCTTTGTTGTGGGTGAAAGAGGAACAATAATGGGTTATGACGGTACCGAGTGGTTTGCCATGAGCAGTGACTCTTCCCGGGAACTTAGAGGAGTAACTATAATCAGTCCTGAGGAAGTCTATGCTGTTGGTTATCGAGGCACAATCCAGCAGTATGATGGAGAAAGCTGGCAGACCCATGAGAGAATAACCCGTAGGGGTTATCGTGGAATAACAACTGCCGGAGAAACCAGCTATATTTATGGAGTAGATCCCTATGTAAATGAACTGGCTCCCCCCTCAAGGGAGCACTTTTTTGGAACGACCCATCTGGGTCGGGATATCTGGAGTCAGGTTATCTATGGCTCACGTACGGCGCTGATGGTCGGCATTATTGCAGCCCTGATGGTTAATCTGCTCGGTTTTACCGTGGGGCTTATCTCCGGTTATTATCGAGGAGGAGTCGATAGTTTTTTGATGCGGGTGGTGGATATTATGTATGGGATGCCGCTGGAACCCTTTGCCATTGTGCTGGTGCTGATTTTTGGCCCGGGACTCTGGATAATAATTCTGGCCATTGGTCTCTTAACCTGGAGAACCAATGCCCGGGTAATTCGTTCCCAGGTGCTCTCTCTGGTGGAAAGACCTTTTATTAAAGCTGCACGGATAGCAGGAGCCAGTAATATTAGAATCATGCTGGTTCATATCGCTCCCAATGTTCTGCCGCTGGCCTTTCTCCAGCTGGCAGTGGCCATGGGTTACGCGATTACTGCTGAGGCAACCTTAAGCTTTTTAGGTCTGGGGCCTCCAAGGGTATACAGCTGGGGCACCATTCTTCATGCAGCCCGCCTTTCCGGAGCCTGGCGGACAGCCTGGTGGTGGATTATTCCCCCGGGAATTTTTATTTCAGCCACCGTGGTTTCGGTATTCCTGGTTTCCCGCGCTCTGGAAGTTCTGACCAATCCCCGCCTGAGAGGAGGCAATGAGAGTGCTCCTGAACCTGAAAAATCTCAAGACGTATTACCGCATGAACAGTAAATCAATTAAAGCCGTGGATGGAGTGACCCTGAGCCTGGAACAGGGTGATAATCTGGGTCTGGTAGGAGAGTCAGGCTGCGGCAAAACCACCCTGGCTAAATCCATTAACCAGATTTTACCCTCCAATGGAGGGATAGTCAGTGGTGAGATAAATTTTCAGGGTCGCGATCTGGTACGGCTTTCTGATAAAGAATTGAATCAACTACGCTGGCAAGAAGTGGCCATGGTTACCCAGAGTGCCATGAATGCTTTAAATCCGGTCTATTCCATTGGTGACCAGATGGTGGAAGCCTTCCAGACCCATATTGATATCAGCCGCAGGGAGGCTTTAGAACAGTCAGAGGAGCTTTTTTCTCTGGTAGGACTGGAGGCTAGCCGGCTGCAGGATTATCCCCACCAGTTATCCGGAGGCATGAAACAGAGGGTGGTAATAGCCATGGCCATGGCCTTAAAACCTTCCTTAATTATTGCTGATGAGCCTACCACAGCCCTGGATGTGGTGGTTCAGGATGGGATTCTGCGGCAGTTTATTGACCTGCAAAAAAAGATTGATTCTTCCATTATTCTGGTTACTCATGATATATCTGTGGTAGCCGAGATCTGCCAGCGGGTGGCTGTCATGTATGCCGGCCATCTGATGGAGCAGGGTACCACCCGGGAGATATTTAAGGAAGCCTATCATCCCTATACCCTGGGTCTGATTAATGCCTTTCCCACCCTGGAAGCTGCTACTGATGAACTGATTTCTATTCCCGGCTCCCCTCCTGATCTGGGAGGGGAACTCAGGGGCTGCCGTTTCAGAAAACGCTGTCCCTTCTCCCGGGATGAATGTGACAGGCTGCCTGAGAGGGTGGAAGTAGCTCCCGATCATTTTGTCCGCTGTCATTTTCCTGACAGGGTTGAGGAATTCAGGAAACGGGCCCGGCTGCCGAAAACCTGGTTTGGTGAAAGCTCCAGCGCGGTAAAGCAAAAGGAGGTTCAGAAATCTCAGAACGATAAAGTTCTGGAAGTTGAAGAGGCCCGAAAGGTTTTTCAGCTTTCCGACAAGGGGATTATTTTTCGAAAGAAACGAAATCTCAAGGCTGTTGACGGAGTCAGCTTTTCCATTAAGGATCGGGAAATCCTGGGATTGGCCGGCGAAAGCGGATCCGGTAAGAGCACCCTGGGAGAGCTAATAGCTCGGCTGCAGAATATCACCGAGGGTAGAATTGCCTATCTCGGTCAGAACATTTCAGAACTGGATAAAAGGCAGCTGAAAAAATTTCGCAGCAATCTACAGATGGTCTTTCAGGATCCCTATGAAACTTTAAATCCCCGCTTTACAGTGCTGCAGACCATTATGGAGCCCCTGAAAATTCACGAAATAGGTTCCAACTTCTTTGAGCGGGTGGAAAAAGTCAAGCAGGCTCTGGACCGGGCTGAACTCAGACCACCGGAGGATTTTCTTGATAGATTTCCCCATCAGCTCTCCGGTGGTCAGCGCCAGCGGGTAGCCCTGGCCCGGGCTATAGTGCTGGAACCTGATTTTATTGTGGCTGATGAGCCGGTTTCCATGCTTGATGTCTCCGTTAGGGCGGGAATCCTGAATCTGCTGAAGAATTTTCGGGATGAAATGGGAGCTTCAATTCTTTATATTTCCCATGATCTGGCCACGATTCGTTATATCTGCGATCGAACTGCCATACTTTATCTCGGCAGAGTGATGGAGATTGGAGAAACCGAGGAAGTTATTTCCAATCCCTGCCATCCCTATACCAGAATGCTGCTGAAGGCAGTGCCAATCCCCGATCCCGACCGGGGCAGGGAACGGGTCGATCCCCGGGGAGAAATTCCCGACCCCATTGATCTACCCAACGGCTGCCGTTTTCATCCCCGCTGTGAACAGGCCACTCCGGAATGCGGCTTTGAAGGCCGGGATGTCAAAAAAATAATCGTAATGGAGCAGACCCGTCCGGATTATCTAGAGAGAAGCCCGGAACTGCAAATGATTTCTGAGATAGAGGTTGAGGACCGTAATGTTTTCCTCAGGGTAGAGGAAAGTTCTGACAGTGAGAAAGAAGAAATGGAAAATAGACTCAAAGCTATTCTTAATGACTGGAACACTTCTCTTTTAAAGGCTGCTGACGGCTGGCAGTGGCAGGATTCTCGTTTAAAAATAGAATTTCCGGAAAAGGACGAACCTGAACTCCGACCGGGTCCGGAAGGCCAGCAGGTAGCTTGTGTTTTATATTAAGTTAAGCTTGAATTAAATTGAGATATTTATGTTAAAAATATCAAACAATATCAAAAGATCTTTAAATTTAATCCGCCGGACAGCTTTATCAGCTGTCCGGTTTTTTAACTGCGGTTGTAATTGATCTTTGCTTGAGTTAGAATATATAATGTAAGCTGTAAATAAGGTGAAAGGAAAATTATCTGGCTTAGATAACCAAACTCAAAAAAGGAGAGGTAAGCTGTGACTGAAGAACAGGATCCCAGAATTGAAATCTACAGCCTGGAGTGGTGTCCCTACTGTCAGAAGGCCAAGAATTTTTTTATGAGCAAGGGATACAGTTACCAGGAATATGACATTGGTGATGAGGAAGTTAAAGTTAGAATGCAGGAAAGAACCAGCGGAGCTAAAACCGTGCCCCAGATTTTTATTAATGATCGGCTGATTGGCGGTTATGATGATCTGATGGACAAAAAACATTCAGGAGAATTATATCAGATTGCCGGGTTTGCTGCTGAGGCCGAAGTATATGAAAAACACCGAGATTTAGTTATCATTGGCGCCGGGCCGGCGGGTTTAAATGCTGCACTCTATGGAGCTCGTAAGGGACTGGATATTCTGATTGTGGCAAAGGCTCTGGGCGGCCAGATGCTGGAAACAGGAGAAATAGATAATTATCTGGGACTTCCCGGGGTTGAGGGAGCTGATATGATGGAGGCTTTCTGGCGTCATGTTAGTAATTATGATGTCATTATGGAACTGGGGGAAGAGATTACTGCTGTGGAAAAGACTGAAGAGGGTTTTCAGGTTCAGGCGAAAAGTGGCGGCGAAATAAGCGGCAGGTCTCTGATTATAGCCAGCGGTACCACCAATCGAAAATTATATGTCCCCGGGGAAAAGGAATTTAGTGGTCAGGGGGTACATTACTGTGCTACCTGTGACGGACACCTCTATGCCGGAGAGAAAGTGGCTGTTATTGGTGGAGGAAATTCCGGCCTGGAAGCAGTCCTGGATTTAGCCCGACTCGACTGTCAAATTTACCTGGTGGAGTTTCTTGACCATTTACCCGGGGATAAGGTGCTGGCAGACAGCGTAAGAGAAAATGACAGCATTGAAGTTTATACCTCTCATGGGGTAAATAAAATAGACGGCCATAATAAAGTGGAAAGCCTGAGGCTGGAACATGCTGAAAATGGTAAAAAGCTGGACCTGGAGGTTTCTGCTGTTTTTGTAGAAATTGGTCTGATTCCCAATAATGACTTTGTAGAAGACATGCTTGAGCTTAATGATCTGGGTGAAATAAAAATAAACAATAAGAATGAAACCAGCCTGGAGGGCATCTGGGCTGCCGGAGATGTTACCAGTATCAAAGATAAACAGGTTATTGTTGCTGCTGCCGAGGGGGCTAAGGCCGCTTTAAGAGTAAACGAAAATCTCTGCTAGTTATGTAGGTGAATTTACCATGAAAAAAGTTCAACTAAGATTTTATGGACCTCTTAGAGATTTTCTGTCCGAGGAACATTTAACCGGCAATTTACCCGGGCAATCCAAATTTTTTATCTATAAATTTCAGGGAAGGCAGACCACCCGGGATATAATAGAAGCTCAGAGGGTGCCCCATACAGCTGTAGATTTGATTCTGATTAGAGGAAAACCGGTTGATCTTAGCTATCTGGTGCAGTCAGGAGAATATCTCAGTATTTATCCAGCCTGGCGTAATTTCGAACTATCTCCTGAAGATAAATTAATACCCGTGCTGCCGGCGGAAACCAAATTTGTGTTGGATGCCCATCTGGGAAAACTGGCTTCTTACCTGAGAATGCTGGGCTTTGATACTCTTTACCGCAATGACTTTGACGATCCAGAACTGGCCAGCCTTGCCAGTGAAACCCCCCGGATACTTTTAACCCGGGATAGGGGCCTATTGATGCGGCGCCAGGTAAAGCTGGCCTATTTTGTCCGTTCAGATTATCCTGCAGTCCAGCTGGAAGAAGTGCTGGAGAGATTCGAACTGCTGGAAAGGATCCCAGAAATCAGGCGCTGTCCGGTTTGCAATAGGGCACTGGAAAAAGTCTCCAAGCAGGAAATCCTGGATCGCCTGGAACCTCTCACAAAAAAATATTACCAGAAGTTCAGCAGGTGCCCTGATTGCAATAAAATTTACTGGCAGGGAAGTCACTACAAACAATTAGAAGAACTGCTGCAAAAAATAGAGAAAAAAATTAAATTTATTAGTAAATAAAAAAAGGAATTTGCAAGTTTATATCTAATTAAATGAGTACAGGCCAAAAATCATGATTAGTTTGTGCGCGTAATCATTTTGTCCTGTTCTGCCTGACAGACCGGGCAGAACAGTAATTTGTGAATTAATAAGTTAATTGTCAAAATATTAGATATTTACAGTCACAACAAAACCGGGTCTGGAAGGGGGGATTCACTGGAGATAGCGGGAAGAATTTTACAGAATTCCAGATTGGATTAAGCAAAAAGAAAAGCAGTGCAGGCGATAGTTATTCTTCATTCTCTGGGAGCGGTGAAGAAAAAATTTTGTTCACCTGATAATCATGATTAATCTAATTAATTTTCTGGGAGGGTAAATAATATGGTGGATTTTGAAAAGCTGAGCAACAGTGTAATTAAAGGTAATAGAGAAGAGGTAGTGGAGTTAACTCAGGAGGCAGTTGATGAGGGAGTAAAGCCGAATGAGATTATCAA
>LKMJ01002259.1_pt1 | contig 17576 bp, 14 predicted proteins | sample 643391 | NCBI WGS metagenome assembly LKMJ01 (sample SAMN04112250, study PRJNA286221) | soda lake metagenome | biome: soda lake; feature: Kulunda Steppe; material: water; isolation source: sample PL-Br10 brine of Picturesque Lake | place: Russia: Kulunda steppe | collected 2010-07
CGCTTCGACTTGGTACTCTCCGAGGTCTAGGTCTTCCTCAACGTCAAAGGTGAGTGTTTCTGACCCACCACCTTCTTCAATCTCTACAAGTTTCTGCTCTACATCGGCACATACCGAAGTTCCGGATGTGTCTTGCGTATCGACTTCGACAACCTGTTGTAGCTCTTCGTCTGCACTGAGTTCTACTTCTGTTTGTGTCACTTCCGAATCGGTGTCATGCTCTGTTTCAGTGATTTCGAGAGTAGCTGCTTCCCCACCCGGAGCTATCTTCACCATGTCTGAATCGATGCTTGATTCAGTTTTCACGTTAAGTTCGTATCCCCCGAACACGTCTTCGTCAACATCGACAGAGAGAGTCCTTTCAGTGGTAGAACTGTCTGAGAGAGTAATCGTCTCTTCGGTTTCAACACCTAGCTCTGGAATCGAGACTTCGACAGGGTGGTCACCAGACACATCGCCGTGATCCAACTCAACGTCGACTTGGACTTCACCATCTGTTTCCGGCGGGTGAGTTACATCTGTGATTAACGGTATTACAATTTCTACTTCATCGTTGTCTGATGCACTAGAAGGTTCCGCCTCGACTTTTGTCCCATACACACCACCCGTATCCGGTTGTTCTACACTATCTGAAAATTCGACTTCTGAGTTCTCACCGACAATTACCTCATTCTGATCTGATGAATCGGATACAGAAAACTCGAACAATTGTGTTGTAACCGTATCTTGGTCGTTCGATATGGTCACATCTGCTACCACCGTGTTTGAACCCCTGTCGGTTTTTACATCATGTTCTATATCCAACTCTTCGCCAATAGGGAAGGTATCTGTGCGTATCTGTGGTTCCTTATCGATATTTTGTAGAATTGGTGGCCCATCTTCAGTTGCGATCGATGGGTCACCTTCGGTCACCGTTTCCCAATTACTTTGATAATCCCAATCGTCTGTGTGTGATTCAACGGAACTCCCTGTTATTTCGTCCACATCCAACGCTTTGATTGTCGAACCATTCTGTGTGTGATCTTCGGAACCAATATAAACACTATTTTGGATATCACCCACCTCACCATCTTCTTCTTCGATATCGCCCACGAACCCATCCTCATCTGTCGATAGTGTTGTTGTAGTTGCGTAACTATTCTCGATGGTTGCTTCTGGTTCGACCACGCCGACAAACCCTCCGACATCAGAATCACTATCAGCTTCGACTAACCCATCTCTTGCATATGAGTTTTCGATATCGACGCTTGTTCTTCCTACCACTCCTCCAACCCTATTTTCACCTTCTACATCACCGAATGAGAAAGATTCTTTAACTGTATCGTCCCTAATCTCATTCGAACCGCCCGCCACACCCCCCACATCTAATCTACCAGAAACATCACCCAATGAATAGGATTTTCTCGCCGAACCCCCACCAACCACACCCCCTACTTTTCTATCTCCATGAACATCACCTTTTGCGGTTGAATCAAAAGACACCCCATCTCTACCAACTACACCGCCTACCCATCGGTCTCCGTAGACATCACCGTGGGCGGTTGATTCTACTGACTCTCCTTCTCCAACCACTCCTCCAACCCTATTTTCACCTTCTACATCACCTTTTGCAGTAGACCCACTGACATTATCCCACGTCAAGCCAACTAAACCACCTACTCTAATTCTTTCAGCATGCACATCACCTTCTGAAACAACGTCTTTCGTTTCACTGTTGTAATCACTGCCCGATTGGAGTCTACCAATCGCACCCCCTACTTCTTCATTTCCATGAACATCACCTTTTGCGGTTGAATCTACAACTTTAGTCATATCTCCATATAAACCTGTCTCACCAACTAAACCACCTACACTACCTCCTTCAGCATGTACATCACCTTTTGCAGTAGACCCACTGACTTTTTCCGTCGCCAAGCCAACTAAACCACCTACTCTATGTCCTTCAGCATGCACATCACCTTTTGCGGTTGAATCAGTGATTGAATGTCGAATACGCCCGCTTAAACCACCCACATTGCTATTAACGCCTTTCAAATCACCCTTAGCCACTGTATTGTCGATAGAACTACCCCGGCCCATTGCACCACCAACGCTAGACCCTCCTTCGGAATGAATGTCAACATTAGAGCGGGAATCGTTAATATCCCCTCCAAGTCCAGCAATACCCCCAGCAAAATCATCCGCTTCAATATACCCTTCCGTTTTCACATTCTGAAATGAACCAGCATGACGGCTTCCAGAACCTCCCACAACCAACCCGACACGGTATTGTCCCGGTGCTTTTATCTCTCCCTCTACTTTCAAGTTTTGCACGACTAATTCAAATACATCACCTTCAGTATTAGCGAATAAACCAACAGAGTCTGTTTCTGGGTTGTTTATCTCCAAATCTGTGATCGAGTATCCTTGCCCATCGAATATACTATTGTAAGGGTCTATTGGCTCCCACCCTTTTTCCGGGTTTCTAACATGTTCATCATACCCTGCTGTGGAACTATCTAAATCGTTTACTAGAACTGCGTCCTCGTTTTCGAGTTCTGCAAGGTCATGCCAATCTTCGATTTCGGTTGCGTTTTCGGGTGGTTCAGGCCACTCATCTTCGGGTAGTGGTAGATCACCACCGGGAGATGGTTCTTCAGGTGTTTCTTCTTCATCCTCTTCATCTTCGGTCGTGGTATAGTCGACTTCGATCTGACCTTCAAAAGATTCCCCACCAGATAGTGGAAGCTCAACTGTTACAGCTTCCCCCGACTCTTCGTACAGACTTGACGGGATTTCGTACACACCCGATTCAATTTCACTCATGTCTTCTTCGGCGTCGTAAGAGCCATCATCTTCTTCGAGACGGACTTCATCAACAGTGTAATTAGCACCGGGTGGAACGTCAAGATCGACGGTTTTGAACACTGGCCCGGTTTCTTCCCATTCGACAGTTGGGTTGATAATCACATCACCGCCGACAAGACCACCCTCCCAATCTGGGAGATTGACCCACACAAGCTCACCATCCTGTAGCTCGTAATCGCTTGGTGAGTTCATACTCTGGTATACATCGTCTTCAGACATAGTTGAGACAGAGAAAACACCGTATGGGTCGGTTGAGATATCGTCGGTGGATGTATCGACGTATGTTATTTCAGCGTCACTATCGGTTGTAGTTGGATGGGTGATAGAAGGGTCGTCACCATCTCCGTACAGTGTATATGTTGGTTGAGATTGCCCCGAAGTAAGCGATACGTCGACGTCTTTTTCAGCGGTGTGTGATTCAACGATCTCTTCAGCGACGGCTACGCCTGCGAATCCGACGCCAAGACCGACGAGTAGGGCGAGACAAACAGCAAATACTCTCGACTGTGGGCTGCGAATCTCCATTTGTAGAGTGTTAGGAATAATCCGTTAAAAAGATAACGCCACCGGGAGATGTTTAGAAAGGTAATTTCGAACGGAGAGAGGTTTTAGACGATCCCGCTTCGGTAGATGAGAACGTTGGAATTGTGAGTGAATCGTCGCGTTCGATAATTTCATCCCACAAACCTGCTGTCTTTGGTGTTGGGGTGACTGGTTCTGTAGTGTTTGCTGTTGAGTTGGTGATACAGATTGTAAGGTCGACCGACCCATTCGACGTTTCGATATCTGGAATGATTCTGATGGTGTACTGTGGCCCAACACCCACAAGCAAGCTAAAGGCGGTTCGTGCGTCTGGGACTTTCACAACACCTTCGCTGTTAGAGGCGGCGATCTCTGTTGCGACAGTTGTATAGTCGCTGGTTTGAATGTCGCCGTCGACGTCGCCGGTATCGATGGTGTTGAACACACTCATAGAGTTATGGTCTGTTTCGAGAGTGTACCCGTACTCCGAACACCACTGGCGGATAGCTTGAATTGTGTTTGAGAGTGGGGCGGATTTTTCGTCTGGGGTCAGTAGACCGTAGTATTGCTCACTTCGTGATTTGGATGTCTTCTTCGCTCTGAAATACATTCCAAACAGATCGTTCGGTGGGTCGGCAACCAATCGCGTTCCGTCAAGTGCCCACTGTTCGACAACGCTTGACAGCTCACCAGTTGTTGATTCGGATTCGACAAGCTCACCGGTTGAGCTGTAAACAGTCACGTGTTCCATACCCGGATTGAGTGGGTGGTGGTATAAAATCGTCTGGGGCTAGCTTACACTGTCGATAACACGGGTGAATCCAAGATGTAGTACGACAATAACTGTGATGAACGCAAGCCAATGTAAGCCTGTTACGACTCTGAAAAGGATTAACGCAAGGATAGCAAAGCCGTAGGTAACAATAGCTAACACTTTGATTAAGTTAATATCTGACCTGATTAGGGTCTGGATCGTGACCATCGTGAGTAAGATTCTGATGAAGCTCATAGTTGGTGTGTTGGTAGTAGTGGTGGTAATGGTGTTGTAGTTTTACGTGTGTGTATGAGTCTATAACCCCTCACACGCCCGGATGACAACCCATCGGTTGGTTCGTCCAAACGGGTTTTCGCGGTCGATAGGAGCATTTGGGCGTTTTACGCGCACCCACGCTCCACACTCGGATTCGAGAAGTGCGACTTCATCGCCGTCTGTGGTTATCTCTTTAGAGATGACGTGAAACGACTCTCTGATGACCTCATCCGAGATGGTATCCCCGCTGGATAGCTCCGTAGGGTCGACTGTCTCGAAATCGGTTAGGGTAGCGTCTGTCTGCTCGATGAGGAAACCCAAATTACCACCTTCGGTTGGGGATGATGCTGTGTGTACTGACACGTCCCGGTCTGCTCTGGTTGGTGTATGTTTTATCATATACACTCGTTATTTAGAACCGTATTGTAATAAACCTTTTGCTAATAAGAGAGTAGAATAGGTGATGTTGGGAAAGAGATTACAGCAGAAACAGACGAGAGTTAGGTTCTTTCGATGTCGGATAAGAACTGTTTGATTTGTTCTTCTTCCTGTTGAAGCATGATTAGTAGAAGTTCGGCAATATCCTTTTTCGAGTATGATTCGTCGATGGGGATGCTGATCGTGAACTGGTTGTTTTTTGTTCCAACCGACTCTTGATAACCGTGGGTTGTTACACGTTTGATCGGGTTTATACCCGGTTCGACTACGATTGAGACAATATCATCATTGGATTTGGATGTTGCTTTCTCGTAGAACGTCTCAATAGCTGGATTAGTTGAGCCTATCCCACCACTCCCATCGCCGTTTGTGTTTGTAGAGTGTAACAATAATCGAATTACTTGTAACCATGTGGTATATTGTTTTGTGAACAGACTACTGAATGAATCTTCGGTTGGGGACTGGAATTGGATTTCGCCTTCAGAGAGTGAATCCACAAGGTCTTGCTGATTTTGCTGTTCGATACACCATTCCCCCGTCTCTTGTTCGGCTGTATGTAGTTCTCCACCTTTAGGGTGTGTGTTTCTATCGACTTCTGTCGACGTTGGGATGGACTCGTCTTCGGTTGGGTGGATGTGATTGTTGTACTTACTTGTTGGAAGTTTATGTAGCTCAACACCACACCCCTCATCTACTCTTGAAATATAATAGTCCGTCTCGGAGATGATATCGTTGATTGTGTTTTTTCGTTGGGTGAAGTTTTCTCCGTCGACAAAAGAGATCGTGACGCACAGTGGGTCAGAAGCGGAAGATGAATCAGTTGAGATGTAAACACATTTGATGAACCCACACTCGTTGAGCGTACTTGGCCGCGTGTTACTCGGATTATCCCCACACATTTCAACCAACCTTTCACATCCATGAAGCATAAATCATTACATCTACCAAATTAAATGATATATGATTATCAAATAAATTTGTTAATACAATTGTCGAATATTGATTAGTGGTGGTGAGCCAATGAAGGAAGTTAGAGCGATGGTGGTTGGGTGAAAGCAAACAACCGTTAACCAACCAACCAGCCAACCACGACCGCTCGTTGGCACCGGGGAAGACACCACAACAGGAAGCACGTAAACACCGACCAAAGTTGAAGACGTGCGATTGAGTATGACCCCGGTGCCACAGCCACTTCGGGCTGTATTTGTCTGTAATGTAGGTTTGTATATAAACCTTACCCGGATAGGTGGTCAGAAATGAGCTAATAGAGTAGTGTTGTCGTATTCAGGTGGGTTTGATTCCCACATCGTCTCTGGAAGATCGATGACTGATTTTGGATGTGGGATTTCAGGTATTGCGATAGGGATGATATCTGCTGAATGGATAGCCGTTTTTGATTCCGGGGGTGTTACACCTACGTCTGGGTTCGCCTCCATTGATATCGTGAACAGACTATCCACAGTTGCTGTGACGTTTGCGTATTCGAGGTCTGTCGACCCGTGTAATCTGTATTCGCTGGGGTCAAACTGGTTGTCTTTGACCAGACAGTCGACTATGAAATTCCCTACATCTGGGAATGAGACTGTATATTCGACGTTTCGACGGGGGTGGTGTTCTCGTTCGAGTAGGTATGGGTGGGTTACAGTCGAATAATCGTTGTCATAGTCGGTTACGTACAACCCCGCTGTAAGATACTCTGCTCGATAAGGTGGGAAGGAAACAATCTCGTCAATCTGATCGACAGGAACCCATAGATTGTGTAATGGGTTGACTCGTTCAGATGTACGAGCTTCTTTCGGCGTAATGGCGTTGATTATTTCTCCCCATACTTGTTGTGGATGTGCTGGTACGGCTTCTGAAAACTCCGTTGACAATGATAGCACATCAGCAAGTAGAATCTCTCTTGGCGTCGGTATTGTATCCCAATATATTGTATGGTATTTACTGAAGACATTAATTTTGGTGACTGTACTCGTTGCGAATAGACTACCCTCTGGGGCGTCGACCCCGGCTTCTGTGATTATCCACCGTTTATCCTTCACAGTGACTTCTCGGATAGGTTCTTCAGGCAGGTCTGATTCAGACCGTGACTCAACGACCCCCAATGAATCGTAAATGGCGTTCTGATATGTATCGAGATACACACCCATCTGTTCGCTATCGATTTGCTGTATTTCTTGCATGGTTATGTTTGACGTTCGTGAGTTGTAGTGTTCTTTTGTGGGCTGTCGACGTCGATCTCAATCACTGACGAATGATGTGATGTTAGTTGGTATTGATTCTTCGACCGAGTGTGGGGTATCGCACCCCGCGTCTGTTTTGGTTTCTGTGGTTTCTTCGGTGTTCATTCCTTCCGTTGGTGGTGTAGGGTTCGGGATATCAAACCCTTCGAGATGGCAGACCCAACATGGTAGCGGGTGTTCGGTTGTGTAACTGGTAAGACACTCACAATCATCTGGTCGTGATCGGGGGGTGTCGGTTACACTCTGTTCGCTTACGACAGTCCGTTTCGGCTGACTGGTTGTTTGGGTACAACTGTCAAAACTACTGTTTGACATAGTTAGTTATTAGAACCCGGCTCTAATAAAAGTTTTTCTTGTGAAATGTCTATATTGGTGTTTATGTAAAGCCGTATTGATTAGTTGATTTTTACCTTGGATATGGTACGGTATCCAATAGTACGGAGAATGTTATTATACGTGGGTTGTTCTACAGGCGGTATGGTGGATGATCAATCTCGCGTCGACGTCATAAAACACTACAGAAGTGGTGGTTCAGGTGATGTTGAGATCGAACATCGAGTTGTAGACGCTGGTGAGGGGTATACTGTAGTTGAGTCATATCAACAGCTGATGACTCGTCGAAAATGGGTATTGTATTCGGGTGTTGCTATCTCCGTGTTGTTGTTTGCTATCTTTGGGTATGTGACGGGGCGTGTATTCCTGAGTATTGGTGCGGTTGTTGGTGTTGCGTTGGTGTGGAAGTTCTACAGAGACGTATTAGGGGATACAGACGTTCCGACAGTTGTAGTAACTGATATCGAGTTTACCGATGCACAAGACGAGTTCGATATTGTTGGTTGGGATGTTGAGCCTGATACCCGCCTACGTGAGTTGTTTAATCGACGGTGAATGGCTGTCACTCTCGGACAAGATAGGACATTAGAGCGGAGCGTGTGGGGTTGTTGACGTGGGCGTCGACGCTCTCCCGGCCTCACGGAACTCGCGGGGCGCGGCGTCGACTGTCTGTGGGAACACACCGACGACAGCGTGTGTTGATAGACGCTCTCCCCGGCGCACGGCGAAACAACCAGCGCACAAACAACAGTTGAGCATATGAGGTTAGACGGTTGGCGTCGGTGATGCTCTCCCCGGCGCACGGCGAAACAACCAGCGACGATCCACTATCTGTTGGTTTTGGTTGCTCTCGTTCGCACGAATAAACATATTCGCTTGAATACCTGCTTCCTTCGGGTTTTCGTATGAATATACTTCAACCACGACTAGACAACTTACACATTGATTCCACTCACTTCCTTTGTCTCTCTACCAAAATCAAATCTTTATTCTCTATCTCTCTATCCCTACCTTTCTCCTCTTCCTTCCCTTCTCCCTTCTTTTCTTTTCAGCTATCTCTTTTTTCTCTCTCCCTCTCTCCACTACTTCAATCCAAACTATATCTCTATTCTCCCTTCTTTCTCTCATCTCAACAACTTCTTTTCTACACCACCCTTCTTTTCTCCATCTCTCTACAACCACCTACCCTACCGATAATACATAACACGACCCTCTCTCCGTGTTTTGAATCTCTATCGAAATAACATCGAAATCAAATCCGATCTAACCAACAGAATGAATCTACAACCAACTCTTGTTGGTTAGGATTTCAAAAACCAGATTGGATTCGTATATCTGGACTACAACTTACGATGAGATATCGAACAACAGCAAAGAGAAAGCCCGGCGGCGTTAGACGCCCGGAACTTGGAGGTGGGTGGGTGGTGGCGTAGTGTTGTCTTCGACTGCTTGACAAACCACGTTTTGCAAACATCGAACCGGGTGTAAAAACCGCGAAGTTGTATTGGGGTGTATTTAGCGTAGTTCGATGACCACCTCAACATAGCATTTGGTAGCTGTATCAGAGACAACCATTCCGTTTTCGCGGTAGATTTCGTGTTCGTGGCCTTCCGGTTTTCTGAACCCTGCGAAGCTGTGAATCACGCTTCCTTCGTCAGTGATTTCGACACCGTGACTCTCGACAATTTCGAAGTTGAATAGATCGAGTTGTCGGGTGTTTCTGAGTTCGTCGACGTCGGTGAGAGTAGCGTAGATACCGTATTCACCCACTTGAGACGGGTTTTCGACCACTGAAAGCCCGGTAATATGTTCGTTTGCTACGGTATCGGCAATCGCGTAGGAGAACCTACCGTGGTTTATCATCGCGGCAATAACGCGCCGAGCGTACAGATCACTAATTTCTCCGATTGTCGCCCCGGTTAGTTGCTCGTCGGTTCCGCCCTCTGATTCGAGTGTTGCTTGTTTGATTACCATGTGTCTTCAACCTCTACACCTTTTGGTCATTACTTTACTTGGTAGGGTAGGAAACGGAGAGAGGTGGGAAGGGAAGTGTCGGGTTGCCTCTGACATTTTCGACGTTCACACCCGAGAAAAGCGGATGGATTTGTGGGCTGGTTGATGGGAAACCATTTGTCACCCACAGGCCGCGTCTTCGACCTACTCGAAAGATGAAGTTATAAAAGTAAATGAGTTTCGTTCTCTGACTTCACAATCGCCACCACACCACACCCCATGATGCCGCTGTAACTATGTGGTAGAACTCACGACATCTGATTATCGATGATCTCGTCGACGTTAGCAATGAACTCGTCGCGTTTGTGAGCCGGGATTGTGGCTCCGGCTGCGATATCGTGGCCTCCTCCACCGCCACCGACAGCTTCCGATGCAACTTCCATTGCTTCAGAGAGGTCGACACCGTCTTCGACAAGCCGCTGTGTCGCCCGTGCTGAGACTTTCAGTTCATCGACGACCTCATCATCTTCATCGAGTGTGTCTCCACCTTCAGCGTCGTCTGTTCCATCTTCGGGTGTGTCACCATCTGAGTCTACATCGGTTTTGTCGACGGTTGCAAACGCAAGGATGGGGACATTTCGCCTAATGTTTCCTTCTCCCATTGCCATACCCGCGATGATCCCGACAATAGTTTCTCTAATCGTATCCCCACAATCGACCCACTGGATAGCGGTTTCTTTGTTCGTACCTTCTTCAACAACCCACTCAATGCCTTGTGAGATGTTTTTTCGGTGGTTAGTGAGTAGCCGTTCGGCTTCTGCGTATTTCTCGCTTCGATCTCCACGAACCACTGCAAGTCCAACATCTTCACGCTCGTAACGGGCGGTCGCATTGAGTAGCGTAGAGAACTCGCTCACATCCCGTAGTGGTGTTCGTTCAGGTTCGTCGACTAACTCGTAGATGGTGGTAGTGAGACGGTCGACGCGATAGCTGGGGACACCACGCTGAATAGCGGTTTGGATAAGGTTCGAGACGACGGTTTGTTTTTCATCATCGTGAAGGTCGCACCAATGTTTCCACTTCCCGTTATCAGTCCGAAGGTCAAGATCGAGGTCGCTAAGAAACGCTACTGACCCATCTTCGGAGCCGGATATGTGTGGTATTTGTACATCGGTTGAATACTCCAAGAGTTTCGTAACAGGTCGGGTTTGTCGACCATACAGTGCGATATCTGGTTTTGCGATAGCAACACCTACGTCGACCGCTTCGTCAACAATTTCGGCGTTAGTTCCGACAAGTCCATCTGGGCCTGCTTGCATATCTCCGACAGCTCCAATCAAGGCAAGTTTAGACAAATCTCTGTTTTCGTCAAAACTCGACACATCGATAGAGGGGTGTTCAGCGTCTAAGATCGCGTTCATGTATCTCGCGAGAACGTACACGGCTCCTGCACCGGATAGCTCGTTTGCACCGTTAATACCGACTCGAAGTGGGTTAAGATGGCACTGTTGGACAGTCTGGATAACTTCATCGCTTGTTTCATCATCGAAATCAACTGGTTGGTGGTGGTCGGCTATGACAGGGATAAAATCACCAGCTTCGACATGGCGGGCAATACTGTTGATTTGACCACTACCAAAGTCTGTGAACAGTACGGTGTCGTGTGGTTTTTCGGCAAGTTCGTCTATTGCGTCTTCATCGAGTTGTTTGTAGAACACCGTGTCGTAATCGACTTCTGCTCGATCAAGCATAAGAGAGGCAACACCAGCACTTGTGAGGCCATCGGCGTCGATGTGTGAAGCCAACACGACGCGTTCAGCCGAGAGTAAACGCCGGGCGCATTTCAACGCTCTAGATGCCAATTCCTGTGCGGGTAACCCATCGATATCTATTGCCTGTTGCTCTGGTGGGTCGCTGTCGGTGTCAATATCAATATCTTCACCACCATCTGGGGTATCACCAATGGATGTGTCTACATCGACATCTGAATGTTCTTCAGATGGGTCGTCCGATTGTTGATTGAACGCGCCGAGACCTTCCTGAACAGTATTGTCACTTGTGTCCATAGTATGATTGTATTATAGAAACGGAACGTTATAAAGATAACCCAAGAAAGAGTGTTTGTGGTGAGTGAATCAACCACCCAATATAGTTACAACGTGGTTTGTTGTTTTAGAGTCGGGGGTGAGTATCAGCCTAGTTCGTTCGTGATTGGTTGCGTGTATGGTTGGTAAGCTGATTGGAAAGTCATTCAGAAAGATTGCTGGAAAATTATTCAGAAATCTTATTGAAAAACCAGTTGAGAATGTTTCTATACAGCTTTGAAAGAATATGTATTACAATGTGTCTGGGAATATTAGTTAAAAAGAGGGTGTGTTATTGACCAGATGTGTTGAAAGTGGTATGGGTGGTTGTGCAACTGGTTGGGTGAATTAGTATGAAGGAAAGAAGGTAGCTATCTACTACTCGCCTAGGTGTTCGAGATTATCGACGATCCACCGCGCTCTTTCGTATTGTTTTCTCGACCGTTTGATATGCTCACCGACTGTGCTAGACGAGATACCGAGTTCTTCGGCTACGTCAATCTTCATTGACCGCTGTTCGTACAACGCAACCGACTTTGCTGTTTGTGGGTAGAACCCGGCACGCTGGCGCAACTCAACAGAGCGAGCAATCCATTCCTTCTCCACAAACGAAAGTGAACTCACACTCATCGTCGGTGGGGCTGACTGTGGCAACGAGGAATCAATCTCCTCTTTGGGATAGTTCGATAATGCGTCCTCGAAGAGACGGGTTAGAACCCCATCATCGGTATCGTCGATAGGTAGTTCTCTGAGTACGTCTTCTGCGATACTTGCATACTCGTCTGTGTCGTCACGAACCCACACCAATTCGCCATTAGTTGAGGCCGTTCCCTTTTCGAGTGCGATCCACAACCGCTCGACAACACGCGCTTTGTGTTTTTCGTTTAGCAACTCTGCTACCTCATCGGTGTTGGTGCTGAAATACTCCACGGCAACGTCACCGATAATCTCTGTTGGGATGTCGGCTGTTCGCTCATCGAGGAAGGCGGCGAGTGTATCCGTATCGAGGTCGACAGCGTCGTCTACAGGGATGGAGAGTTCGCCAATAGCGGTAATCGAAGACGAATCCTCACCCTCATCACCTCCTTTGGGCGTTGTATAACACACCCATAACTCACGTTCAGAGAGTTTCGAGAGGTTGTATTGAACACCAGCGTCTCGATCCCGCCATGAGTTACGAACATCCATCTTCAGCTCGTCTGGGATGATGTCGAACTGTTCGTAATCGACCGGTGCTGATTCGCCGTCTTCTTTCCCGCTGTTTATCAGGTATTTGTTTCCGTTCGTCATAGTTAGCGTTTGAAGACGCAATAATAAAAACCTATTGGTGGTTCGATGAGGTTTGGCTTTGTTTGAGCAAAGGAATCATATCGGCTGATGGGATAGTAGCGAGACTGGAATTAACTATAGCTTTGTTTGAGCAAAGTACCGACTCCCCACAGAGTCATATGTTGTCGACGTCTGTAACAGCAACAGCCGAAAGTCGAAAAGTTCTGCGCTCCGGTTTATACAGTGGTAGACAACCCTACGTTGCCCGAAGTGGGGTGAGTTCAAACACCACGTTGTTGTCAACCCTGTATGTCACTTCAACATCTCTATCCAACAGTTCGTGTATAAGATAATCACGAACAGGTGACGATGTTGGGTGGTCTTTTTTTAGCTTCAACGCTTCCTCAAGCGTTAGTGTCGTGATTTCGTGGATTAGCTGATGGTGTAACACCACCTCCACAACACCATTCGATGTCGTTGTATCAGTGTCTACACTGAGTTTTGCATAGAACCCCTTGCGTCGGTCGGCTTCAGGGATGTACCCGTGTATATCACAAATCTCCCCATCTTCAAGAACGGGTTTACACCCGACAACCGAACACCCATCAACAATTCCCGTCGAACTGTCGATATTGACCACTCGGCCAAGGACTGTCTTTTTATCGGGTTGTGGGGGTTGTGGGGTGGACACGTCCGATTCTTCAGACTCGTCTGTATCGCTAAACCCACCTGAGTGATTGTATTCAGTAGTGGGTGTCTCACCGATCTGTTTGGTGTCGACGTCCGATTCGTCCGATTCGTCCGTTCCGCTAAACGTTGGGTTGTCGACTGTATTGATGCAACTCACAGAGTTGACAACGATTTCAAGTTGGTCGTTAAACTCTGAGGTGACAGCGTTGGTGATATGGTAGACACCACCGATTTTAAGCTGTGTTTGCGACTCATCGAAGACAGTGATTTTACAACGCTGATTTTCGCCAATCTCTGTGGCGTCTGTCCCCATAGCCACTTGTGAGATATGCGGAGAAGACATATCGGCCACTTCGTCAATGTATAGTTTGACTGAAACGGGCTTATCAGTCCAATTCGTCTCATATATATCTCTAAGCGAGTGTACCTTTGGGGTTTCACCAGCGGTTGTGTACTGCCCTCTGCTGACAGCATGTTGCTGTCTGATGATGTCTGAAACGTGTTTATGCACCGCGTCGGGTGGTAACCCACGGTGTGTGTGATACGCTTCAACCATTTCTGCTATCTGGTGTGGTTCGACAGAGATACCGAGCTTATCGAACTGTTCGAGTATCTGCTTGGCAATATGTTTTGTTTCGGGTGTGTATTGCATGGTTTGTATTTGATAGGCTTACAACCGACCGGGTGTGGTAGACACCACAAACGGCAGGTTTGCCCTTGTTAATATATTAGCGGCGTAATGATATAAAAGTTTTTGCCGTATAGAGTAGTAGGGTTTGGCGGGTGTCGATATTGCTGTTGGCTACACAGTAGAAGATAAAAGGGATACAGCGGGTGTGAGTTATTCGATCTCGTTGATGATGACACCAGCTGTTTTCTGGATGGTATCAAGTCGGGACTTGATGATGTCTTGCGGTGTTACTTGTTCATTTGTATCACCGTCACCTTCAGTTGTTGCGTTCGTTCGAGCGTGTTCGGCCCATGCGGCTAGGTACAGACCAGAGTTGTCGACGCCGAATCCGAAGTGCCTACAAACGACATACGCGATTGTTTCGGCTTCGATTTCTTCGACTTCGCGTGGGATGTCGTCTTGGTGGTGTAGTATTTCGTGTGCGACCTCGTGGACAAGGGTTTTGAGTGTTTTAACGGAGCTATCGGTATCGGTAACGAATATCGAACCGCCACGACTAACGCCACCAGCTATCATTTCGTTCACCGTTCGTGGGTTGGATGAGATTTCGACTGTTGTGTTCTCGGGTAGTGGGTCAAAGCCGTTTGCTTCGACCGATTCGACAAGCTGGTTGATTAGCTCGCTCGCGTTTTGTTCCTGTTCGGTCGTGGTTTCCATCTCCTGTTCTTCAATCGGCTTGAACACTTCTTCTTCGTCTGCGTCTTCGAGTGGTTGAGTTTGATTGTACTCAAACGTGGTTGCGGTTCGGAAGTAGATGACTCCCTCATCCCATTCTTCGTATGGGTCGAAATCCCATTCACTCGGGTGTGATCCTGCACGATCACAGTCCACAAAATCGTTCGTGTGGTAGTTTGGTGCGTTACCACACTCCGGGCATTTCGGAGCCGTGACTGGTGCGATGATTTTGTATCCCTCCTCTCCCTGTTTCACATGCCGGTTGTGTTCGTCAATCCATCCGTTGTACCCGGCGAAATAGCGTGCTGAGTCGGCGTAAGATACCTCACGGGCTTGTAGCTGTCTGAAGATGATGATTTGGTTGTTGATCGAGTAACGAGACAGTGCGACTCCGTTAGCGGCTGTCAAGAAGTTCAAGACTGTCTCGACTGTCTCATCTTCGGTTGCGTGGGTTAGGATGTCGTCGACGAATCCGTTAATCTCGCTAAAGATTGCGTCACTATCGCTGATGTTGAGACTGTCTTTGTTTTCGCTTCGTGCTTCGTTGTCGTTACCGTTCGTCTGGGTGGTTGGGTTTGTTGTAGACATGGTTTTGTTGGTTAGGTTGTTTGTTTCAGTGTTGGTTAGCTATACGTTACCTGAGTAGTTGGATGGTCATGTAGCCGATTGCGACAAGCACCCATGTCGTGAGTGCTATCGAGAGGCTAATTTCTCCGACCGCCGCGAATACCGGGATTGGGGTTAGCACCCACAGAATCCGTAGTACACGTTTTACGGCTTTGTTTCGGACGTATGGTGACGACAGTGGTGTGGTTGTTCTCCCCATACTTAGTGTATAGAACCGTAATATAATAAAGGTTTGGGTTAAGGTAATGGGTATAACCCTGATTGGTGGGTAGGTAGTCAATAAAACGAATGTTTGGGTGTGGTTATTCGATCTTGTCGACGTAGTAATCGAGTAGTAGCTCTCTGACGGCAACCGGGGTTGTGGTCGTCTCTCGCCGGTCGACAACTCCAAGACTGATAAGCGAGAGTGTGGTTTTCGCGTCTTTTTTGTATCTGAATAATGCCATTTCGAGTTCGGGTATCGACAACTCGTTAACGTCGACGGCTATCCGGTCGCCGTCATACTCTTCACTGTAGTAATCCATAAGCGAGACTGTAGCTTTCATCTGCTGGTCGTAACTCGTCTGGGGGTTATCGACCGACCAATCAGTGTTGGTGAGAGATGAGCGGATGTCTGTTAACACATCATCGAGTATGGCCGTCCGGTCGTCGGTCGACACACCCATCGAGTACACAACAGACGGTTGTGTATCTTCGTCGTCTCCGTCTCCATCTCCGTCTCCGTCTCCATCTCTACCCGACCAGTCGACCAGTACACGAGCGGGTTTGTCACGGGCGACTCGTCGATCAAGCCGTATATCACCGACGTATGTGTATCCATCCGATGGGTCGTACAGTCGGTATTCGTCGTGGTTGGTGCTTGCTCCTACACAGTAGTCAGTTGGGTGTGTGTTGATACGCACTGTAGTCTCCCAACTAACGAGATCGTCGAAACTGTCGACGATTGGTGTGTCGTTCGTAACCGTGGCGGGTTGTGGGTTGGTGCTTCTTCCCATATATAGTATATAGAACCGTATTGTTATAAACCTTTTGTTGAATAGATGGATAATAGCGTGTACCGTTGGGTGGTATCAGGTTAAAGAATGTCTTTAACGAGTGGTCAGTTAGTCGGTGAGCTTGTCGACGGTATCTGCGATTTCGTTGATTTGTGCGGCCTGTTGCTCATTCGCCGCTGCAATCTCATCAATCTCATCGGCTATATCTTCAAGTTCAGAGACAGCAGATTCGGTCATGCTGGCGACTTCTTCAGTTGAGGCCGCTTGGTCGTCTGTTGCTCTCGAAACCTCTGCTATCCCTTGTGAGACGTTCTGTACGCTCTCAACGATAGAATCTAATCGAGATTGTGTCTCTTGGACTTGTGAGATGCCCTCTGAAACCTTATCGGCGGCTTCCTCAAGTGATTCAGCGGTATCTTCGGTGCGTTCTTGCACGTCGGTGATTGTATCTTCGATTTCAGTAGCGTTCGATTTGGATTCTTCGGCAAGCGTTTTCACTTCATCGGCAACAACCGCAAAGCCGTCACCTTCATCTCCTGCACGAGCGGCTTCAATACTCGCGTTCAAGGCAAGCAGATTCGTCTGATCGGCAATATCATCAATCAGTTCGGTAAACTCACTGACCCGACCCATCTTCTGTTGTAGCTCGCCCATCTCCATTTCAACGCCCGAAACAGCATTGTCAATGGCTTGCATTTTACTGATAGCGTTATCTGCTGATTCACTGCCTTCGGTAGCAAGTTCTTCGGCCTTTTCACTGGTGTGAGCCACTTCATTCGCCGTCGACGCGATTTCTTCGATAGTCGCGCTCATAGACGACACCTCACCTGCGACCGTAGCCATCGAATCAGTCTGTTTTTGGACTGAATCATTGACTACACTTGCCCCTTCAGTTACGTTTTCAGCCGCTTCTGATACCTGCTCAATCGGTGTCTGAAGGTCACTTTCGACCTGTGACATGAGCTGATCCTGTTGTTCGACTGCATCTTTGACCTGCTGATTGTACGAATATAGGTACGTGTCCATCGCAATCTGCTGATCCAGATTAATGAGTTTCTGGAAGGACAGTACACGTTCAACCAGTGTTTCAATGGCCTCTCCCATTTCGCCTTCATCGAACGACTCCTCAACGTCTTCTGCAAACCGTTCGATTACACCCCGATAGTAGACTGAATACGC
>LKMJ01002260.1_pt1 | contig 17572 bp, 17 predicted proteins | sample 643391 | NCBI WGS metagenome assembly LKMJ01 (sample SAMN04112250, study PRJNA286221) | soda lake metagenome | biome: soda lake; feature: Kulunda Steppe; material: water; isolation source: sample PL-Br10 brine of Picturesque Lake | place: Russia: Kulunda steppe | collected 2010-07
CGCGGTGGTGGATGCACTTATATCGGGATCGTTTACGGAGGCGGTAAGAGATTTGTCACCTACTTCATCGAATGTTATTTTTCCAGTACCATCGGATAATATATGCTCATCACCACTATCTGTAACAATTTTAGTGTTTGGAACAGATTCGTTGTCTGAATCAAGAACTCGAATATAGACCGGCTCTCCAGCATCGACTTCAGTAGGGTCGATGTCTAATGACAAATCAATTTCTTTCGGTTCGACATCAAATGAAATCGAGTCAGGTTCAAAAACAAGAGTTTCTGTTTCTGGTTTCGTTACACTGACCTCAACCCCCCCAGATTCCTCAAACGAGAGTCGTTTTCTACCAGTAGCCGCAAAATATTCCCTACCTTTAGAAGTTTCAAAACGAACTGACGAAGCAGTACCATCCTCACCATCAATGAATGCTTCTACGACAACAGAGTCATCAACAGGAAATGAATATGTATCGGCAGTAATATTTAATTCTACAGTCTCACGTTCTACCTCAACTGTAACACTATCACTCACAAACGAACAATCTCCACCAGTCTTGTCTGCAGTCACAGTATATGTCCCAGCAGTATCGAACGACAACGAGGCAAGTCCGTTCCCGTCAGTGATAACTGGTTCAGTACCTGGTGAATTGAGTTCAACACCGCTTATAGGTTCCTCATTGTTGTCTAAAACTGTAACAGAAACAGACTCAAATACAGTTACTCGATCTGAAGTCGCTGAGATGTTCAGATGGACTACATCTGAGTCGTCAGTTCCTCCATCATCGGAGTCAGTTGATTCGCCAGTTTCTGTTTTGTCACTATCGCTACTCCGTGATTCCTCGTAGCTGGAGGCAGCGCCAGTATCGATAGCTTCAATTGCGTCCTGTATACGGAAGAGTCGCTCACGTGCCCAGCTTTTTTTATCTCCGGTGTATTTGTCTGGGTTATATTTTGCACGTGCTTTAATACTCGCTCGCTTGAATTCAGTTGGACTTGCGTCAGGAGAAATACCTAGTCGATCATATGGATTTTCAGCCATTGGTTCAAAGTCATCAGATTTCATATAAGAACTGTGTGTATGTTCTACAGAAAGGATTCTACTATGTGGTTAAAGATTTAACTATTAGCTCACGATTTGGTAGTTTCTAACAAGTTTATTTGTTTTAATCTAGCGGTAGGTGGTTCAATAAAAACAATAGAGTTCGAATATTCCTCTTGCAGAAACTATAGAATCTAATTGTGATCAGGTTTCTATCTTTCTACAAGAAGAGAATCCTGTCATCGCCGGGATCCGACCGACTGCCTGAGTGATCTCTGATCTCTCTCCGTTCACGAGGGGCGTGAATCCGACAACCCCTCGTCTTATATCGGATAGAACCGCAGTACACACTGGCCTAGGTGGTATATCCGCCCTCATTCTGGGATAATCGAACAATATCGGAATTCCATATCTGACTTGTGCAGGTATCCCTGAATGGGAGGGTATGAATACCGACACAAAACAATCAGGTAACTCTGAACCCCTCACACGATAAGAGCATCGGGGGCGTGACACACCCATCACTCGTTGGTGTGGAAACCCGAGGTTCCCAAACCAGCCGCCTGAAGGGAAAAACGCTGGAAACGGTAGTGTCATGCGTTGTGCTCCTTATGTTATAGCTTTTGCGTCGGAACCAAACAAGCTCGTTACTGTTAGTCGAGTATTGCCAGAAATCAAACATTCCGATCCACGATGCCAGTGGAGCTGTATCATCCTTAATGCGACAATTGCTGGGCTACTCCATGATTTGAATGAACCGCTTGAACGAGCAATCAGCCTTTCTAATCCCGCGCCTGATGAGGTGCTTGATGCTGCTCAGTCTGTGGCGAAGGTTATTATAGGCGATACCGTTCCAATTGCAATTGAACTTGATAATAGTGGATACGTGGTAACAACACTGCAGGCCGGGCTCTATCACGGATTAACCGCCAAGACAGCGAGTGAAGCTATCATCGATGCAGTAATGATGGGTGGCGATACAGATACAATCGGTGCTGTCGCAGGGACAGTCGTTGGTGCACGTTTCGGAGATGATTGGCTTCCTGATCAATGGTTGGAAGCGATTGATCAAACAGAACAACTGAGAGAGCTTGGTATTACTCTATCCCAAGAGTCATTTACCGTTGATCCGACTGTAAAAGAAATTTGTAATAACGGAACTCTTGATTTCGTTTGTTCGTCAGTTTTAGCTCATGAGGACTATTTATTAATTTTTTGCACCTCAACGCCACGAAGAAGTACTATTCCGGGCGTTCGGGATGTGCTCGTAGTATTTGATAGTCGTGGTACAGTACCCACAGCAGTCGACAGGCGATGGACAGGTTGCCAGTCGACCGGAGAGGCTATTGGGATGCGTAATAACGATATCTCGAGTGAACTTCTCTGCCAGATCGTGATAGCGGTCACACTCCTGCCAGAATTTCGAGACAGGTTTCGATGTGTGCTGTGTCTCAGTGGCTCCGATTGGACGAGAGTGATCAGTTGTCATGGTGGGGTGTCAACGACCAGAATAGACACCCAGTGACGCAAGTACGCCGACAACGCCCGCAAGCCACTCAGGATGTCGTCGCAGTCAACTATCCAAACTGGATTCACTGACTGGATGGCAACATCCCTGCCTCACGGGGCGGTGCTATTCTGGTCGTTGAAAACCCAATTCGGAACCAGGAAGATCCATATCGTGAAATATGGGTGTTATAATAAAAATTTTGTGTAGGGTTCAAGGGTATTGTTCAAATAAGCTGATTCCATACGAAACTGAACGATTTGACCCAGTCGTCAGCTGTTTCTGCTGTAGCGTTGCTGAAACAAGTCGAGAAGCAGATAGTTCGCCGTTTTATCTCACGAAAGATACGTTCGGCAGCATTCAGATTTCCATATTTTTCGTATCTGAAATCGTAGCCTACTCGTCGACATGCAGCTTGTAACGAGTGTGATCCATCGATGAGAAACACTGCTTCGGACCCATCGTGTTTCTCGTCAATCTCAGCGAGAAACGTCTGAGTGACTACTTTTTTTAGTCGGTTCAAGGCCTACATGGAGTAATTCGTTCGATTCTGGATCAACTGCGGCGTACAGCCAGTATCGCTTGTCATTGAGTTGGATCACTGTCTCATCAACCACAACGTGATCCGGATTCTTTCCCGAATTGGGCTGTAGATTGGGTTTATGAACCATTATGAACGGTTAATCGAGCACGTTCGACACCGAATACCTCATAAAACAAACATTATTCCAAAGTGAGAGAGCTGATAGATGCAGGTGAATACTAAGTTTCATCAGAAACTCCGGTGTCGCTTCTCGTTCCACAAAACCTAACTCGATTTGGTCGATACTACAGTTGAAGCGTTCGTTTTCGGGCATAAGACACTTTGAAAACGTAACGCCTCATTCTTCAATCCTTATCTGAACACCGCCGGTTCAAACAGGAGTGTTAGATTGAGCGAGGCTCTAAAAGTGTGGTCAAGTTAAATTCTGGTTGAGTGATCAGAAATGCTCGACCACGTGTTAGAACAAGTACGGGAGCAAGAAATATTTTCTCGTGAGGACACGCCGACCGAGCAGCGTGTCCTCGCAGGCTTTCTCTATCACACCGGATTGTCGTTCCGCCGAATCAAACCGTTCGTTGAGGTGTGTCACATCATGGTCCACGACTGGTATCATCGTCTAAAACACCTGTTCAATCCCGACCGCGACCGCCTGCCGCCGGTCACGGTCGATGAGACGAAGCTCGAAATAGAAGACGAGGAGGTGTACGTTTGGGCCGCTGTCGATGTGGATACGTTCGAAGTGCTGCACGTCGACGTGTCTTCCACCCGGTCGAGTCTCGATGTGTTGTTGTTTCTCAACGAGGTGTTGAAGCACTGCCGCGGTCAGCCGGTTATCCTGGCTGACCGCGGCGAGTGGTACGACTGGCCGCTCAATCTCCTCGAGTGCGAAGCGAAGCGCGAGAATTGGGGAGATCGCTCACTCATCGAAGCATGGTTCGGTGTGCTCAAATTCCGAACCCTGCTATTCAGACATCGCTTTCCCCATTACAGTAGCCAAGAATCAACCAGAAGCTGGCTCACATCCTTCGCTGCTCTCCACAATGCCATGCTCCAAAGTCAACACCCCTCCTCCCAGCGGCAGTAAGGCAAAAAACTACCGGACGCATGAAAAATCAATGATCAGTATCTCGTTCGGATTCATTATCACTAACAGTACCGTTATTAGACTGTCGGTTATCACCTCCCTCGTCAATTTTATTCTCATTTTTAGATTGTGACTCCCCAGTACCATCACTAACAACTACTTTTGCCTTCTCCCGAACACTACCTTCTATTGCAAAACCAGGACGCTGCAAGCTAACAATAGTTTGTTCCGGTCGTTGATCTGGGACTCTCCCGACAGATTTATGTTTTTTGTGATCAAACTCTGCACCAATTTTTGGTTCAAGCAATTTTATTCCATTTCTCTCAAGAACTTCTTCGAGATCAGCCAGGGCGAACTTCGAGGCTTCTCTGAGTTTCTCAGCGTCATCATGTGATATCGCGCCGATCAAATCCTCACGCACTTCAAAAATAATAGGTGCAGCTAATGATTCATGGCCATATGTACGTAGCTCATCAATTTTATTTTCTTTTTGATTTACTAGTGAATTTAATTGCGATTGTTGTTGATCATGATGATCCTTGAGTTCAGATATGCGTTGATCAGACTCAACTAGACGGTCTTCCAGCTCGTTTATATAGGCACCTCTACGACGAAAAACTATCATGCTTTGCTTGATTTTGGTTTGGAGATCAGCTATGTTGTCAGGATTTATTTTTCTTATTTGTTGTTCAAGTCGGTCTGGGTCGTATGGATCTGAAGATACCCCTTTTTTATTTTCACTTAATAGCTTGTCCACAGAAGCTTCCGCCCAATTTTTTAGTTCCTTGTCTTCTAATTTATTGGTATTTATACCGCTGCTTTTGTCAGAGGGTGCATCAGTATTGGAAATCGTGAATGGTTCCGTCTCGATATCGTTTGTGTCAGTGTTCTCACCCCTAGATTCATCGTCGTCTTTTGTGGATTTTCGGTCAGATTGTTCATCTTTGCTTGGTTTATTACCTTTGCCCGATTGATTACCCCCATCGGGTGAATCAGTCTGTCTGTCGTGCTCGAGTTTTTCACCACTCGATTTATTTGGATCCTGGCTATCGCCTCTATCGTCTTGCATCATGATTCGACCAATAATTTGCCTCAATTTTGGTAGAAATCCCATTGATTGACTCCTGTGGAATATGCTTACCGTCATTTTGTAATGTACATTATACCAATTCACGGTGGTATAAATAACTCAGGAGATATTCTCAAAATACTAGTCCGACCATGATTTTTTATCATATGAAAATAGAATAATTGATATGAATACCAGTCCGTCAATTGAATTTGTTTCGCCGAACATATCCAGCGACCAGAAATCAGCTGAATCGAAAAATAGTGACGACCCAGTACCATTACTTGGTAGCCAATCAGTAGATTCGGGCTTAGTATCAGTCAGCGATTACCCCTACGTTACTCTACATGCAAATATCAATACACCAGATAATGAGATCGAACGTTACGACGCCAGCAGATTCGTAGTACGAGAGGATAGAGAACCATCTGACATAGAACGTGTAAATATACTTGGTGAAAGTGTGGATCTCGTTTTCGTTTTCGACGATACGGGTAGTATGTCTAATGAAATTGACGGTGCTAAGGAAGGGGTGCAGTTCCTCTCAAGAGAGATTGATCAACAAGAGATAGACACGCGTTACGCGTTAGTGACATTCAAGAATGAAGTAGATATAAAGACAGATTTCACTCGTAACACTGATCAATTAAATTCAATAGTTGACAATCTGACCGCAAGTGGGGGTGGTGATATACCTGAAGCTAACTTTGATGCCATTGAGCGTGCTCTCGATCTTGATTTCCGATCTGACGCTCAACGTGTTATTGTTGATATCACCGACGCTCCTTCCCATTATAGGGGTGACGGCACTGATGTCTCATCCTATACCTTTTCAGAAGTTGTAGATGATATCAATGACGCTGGCGTGACTTTCATCTCCGTTGCACCTGATACGGACAACCAGAAGTCAAGTGCCAAATCACTATCATCAGAAGTTGGGGGTTTCTGGGCAGATATCTCTAAAACGAGAGGTGGGCGGACTGAAAGTTTTGAATCAATACTACAGCGCATCACAGAACTGTTTACATCAACGTACGAAATCGAGTTCCATACATGCACTCCTCCGGGCACACAGTGTGAGCTCACAGTAGAATTTAAGGGAGCTAACGGCAAGGACTCAGCGACGACAAAATTTTCAGTACCGTCCAAATTTGAGTTACCTCCTGAGTGTACTGAGAAGGAAAAGACTACAATTAGCGCAGAATCTGCAGATCAGATCAGTTCAAATTCAGCCAAAAAATCAGATTCTGGAGACTTATTTATTGATGCTGATTGCTACGTTGCAAAAATCGGTGATTCAGTGAAGTTCACTGTCCGTTCCGAAAATAACGAACTTATTTCGGGAGCAACTATTCAAGTAGATGATCAGTCGCACGAAACAGACATGGCAGGTCGTGCAGAAATTACTTTTGAAGAAACCGGTGTTAAAACGATTTCTGCGACACATCCTGATTCAGATACTGATGCTACAGTAACGATAGAAATTATTAAAAAAGAAGATACAGGAGTAAAGAAAAAAACAGATGGTACCGAAAAAAATAATGGAGAAAAGACATTAATAATCGAACCGAGTCAATGGCGTACGCGTGTGGGTGAGGAGGTTTCTTTTACAGTACAAAATCTTAATGGAGATTACATAGAAGATGTTACCGTTCAGGGGCCCAACCAGACAAAAAATACGAATGTGTCGGGGATCTGTTCGTTCGTATTCAATGAAATGGGAACGTTCTTCATTACTGCTGAGCGATCCGATATGGAATCTGATTCAATCGAAATCGAAGTAGACAAAGAGTGATATTACGTCGGCTTTACAATCGTCTGTTTGTCACTCGGTTCTAACCGGGTCGGAACGCTCCTACCTATTAGAAAGCCGGCTTTGTCATCCTAAATTCATAATATTATCTCACAGCCGATACAATCGCAGCAACACTAAATAGAATGATCATGAGAACTGCGAAATTTGACAGCAAGATTAACACTGGGGCTGTAGTTTCTAAAAACATAGTATGCGTGTATACTACGCCAAGGTATACAAGAGAAATTATAGCACCCATAAATAAGCCGAGACCGATCCCAGTTGCTAGCCATTCTCTACGTTTAGACTTAATTACTTTTGGATCGACAATATCAAGTGTATGATTAATGTGTTGAAATTTTGCTTCAACATACTCGGAACCCGGATCTTCTGCCTGCAGTTCTGTTCGGTCAAATGGAATTGAGTCGAACAAATGATTTAAATTGCTCTGCAGGTAATTATCATCAATATCAGAGATTATTTCGTCGGCATGACCAAGGTCCTCTTCCATATTGTCCAACAGCTTAGCAGTCTCTCTATTGAGTTCAGTGGACCCTTCTGTTGTTATGATGCTTAGAGGTTTGACAACATCTGCTAGCCGCAACTTTCTACTGAGAATTATGCTAACAGGTATAAAAACAGCTATCGTAACCACACCGAGTGGTACCCAGAGAGGAACGACGAATGGTTGTACAGAGCTTAATGTTTCATGTGTTATCCAAGGCAATACAGTAATAAAAACAGACGTTGTAAGTGAGGCCACAAATTCCCCCGCAAGTCCAGACCATCCTAGGTAGACAGTTGTAGCGGCTAACATAACCAACATTGTCGCCGCAGTGACGATCGCGACTGATGAATTATAGATTCTGTATTCTGAAGTAGGTCTAAGTGTTGGCGCACAATCAGCCGCCTCTGTGACTGTGTTGGCCAAAGCCCACTGACGGGTTTGTGACTTTATTGCCTCCTGCTCAGAGTTCTTACAGGCTTTTTTGAAACGCTCACCTGCTCTGTCAATGATATTTTTAAATCGACTGAATCTGATTATATCGCTTGTTTCATTCCTAGGACTAACTTCAGAGTAATTCAATGAGCTTGGCATCACAACCACATTCACATTCTCGAGATAATCAGGGCGGCCACTACCAACAATTGCGACCGTACCGTTGAGCCCAAAGTCATTCCGAAGAGATGTGATGAATTCGATAGCTGCGAGAGAAGAGGGAGATCCGAAATCAAGGTTTGCGCCACTACTCAAGACTTCAGAAAGTTCATCTTCGCTAACTGTTGAATGTCGATGATTCGCCTTGGTGAGATTATTAAATACCTCTTGATAGTTGCCAGCATCCCACATAATCCCCCAGCCGCTCTTGTTCTCGAATAGGTTTTTAACCTTTTTTTGGAACTCACTGAGAAGATCTCTGGCCTCTGGATTTAGATAGTGAAGCAACAGCTGCTGGTTTGCACCACCAACGCGACCGTTTGTGTATACTAAAAGTTCACCTGCAGCAGGCGAGTGATAGAACACGACATCATCAAGGTACACTTCGTTGACTTCATTGTATTCCTTATCGAGGATTAGTTTGTCCGATTCATCATATATAAGTCGCCCAGTTGGTCCATCAAACACAGAGAGCCCAGAAGCAGTAGGAAGCCAAGATACTGGATCACAATCATTTGTTCCGGAGTAATCATTATCTGATCTGGATGTATGTGTTTCATCTGTCAAATTTGAGAAAGAACCAGATTTCGATTCTTCCAAAGGCTCCATATCTGCTTGGGAATTTTGAACTTCACCCGGTTTCTTATTTGACCGCTCAGCATTCTGTTTGGTTTCAGAATGGCCTTTTTGAGCACCTGTCTTGACATTTTTATTTTGTGACCTTTTATTTCCCTGATGCTTTCTCCCAGTAGGACTATCAATACTATTATTATTTTGCGATTTAGACTGTTTTTTACACTCTCTCGGAATATTATTAGAAGATTGATCACCGATTATATTTGGTGAATCCTCTTTTCTATTTGTTTTAACTATATTTCTATTATTATTAATAACAATTACTATATCAACATCATTCAATTCTGGAATTCTTCCATGGATTGAAACAGCCATGGACCCTTCATCCCAATTAAGTACATAACTAATAATATCCGCAGCATCAGATGGGCTATCGGCTTCTATTGTAGGATTGTCTCTATTACGTATTTTACCTGAGATACTATTTGTCAGTCCTCTTCTGCTGTCATTCGCCAATCCAAAATGAAGTGACTGAGTTGTAAATAAAGTATCACCCCATTCAAATGATGTATTGGGAATAGAGTGATAATCATCGGATTCTGAATCCGATGCAAAATCGTCAATGAATTCCGCATGAATCGCGAGATCTACGTTCTCTGCTTCCTTGAATTTGGTCACAGCGACCATTCTGTTTTTTTGATCACCTTCATAGTACACAAATTGTGATCGCAATGTATGATCTCGGTTGGGATAGTAGCGAAACAGGACATCGTTCTCGATATCATCTCTGGCTTGTTGGTCAGAACCACCATCAATAAGCCCTTCCTCAGCAGTCCAGACAATATCACCATCTTCACGGGTAATATAACATTCAATTGAGGTCATTGCTCTATTTCCACCTCCGTCCGAGTCGTTCAAGCAAATCTCTTGTTCCATACAGAATAGGTTCGTCTTTATCAACGAGTTCTGCTGGGGTATCGCTATCAGTTTTTGATTCGCTCACATCGAAGTTCACAGGACGGGCGTTGTCTTGATCATATTCAGGAGTTCCACCCATACTCGATGATTCCGCATAGAGTCCACTGAGATATTTAGTATCATCATACTCAGGAATGAACTTGTCCAAAATGAATTTTGTAAACGACTCTGGACGATCAGTTGCTGGTTGTGCAACACGCTCAACTTCATCATGGAATGAGGGGATAGCGACATCGGCAAATGTAAACAGGTAGAAAACATCGTTACCCTTTCCAGAGTAGTCTTCCCCGTTATGACTATACGTTCCACTGCCAAGACGGTCGTAGATTCTATCGAATACTGATAGGTACTCACCTCGATCACGAGTCTGTTTCAGCTCGCCCTCAGATGTCATATAAGCCCAGTCTGGACTCTTATTTTTGGTCGCATATTTTCCAAAGTCATCCATTGGTAACACCAGCCCGATTGTATCAGCATAGTACATCATATCCTGAATCACATACTTCATTACACCAGACTGGTCGAAATCATCACCGTTTTTAGCATCGGCAGGCCACGAGAATTTCTCCTGATCGGGATTGATTCCTACAGGACCTGTTTCTGTAATAAAAGTCTCGCCACCACCTCTACTACTGTTATCCATCTTCCAACGGAGATATCGAGCGATACCGAAAGCTTCCTCATAACTATCTGTGACTATTTTGTCCTCAGCAGCAGCTGGTTTCGGAACTGCAATCTGATGTGAGTCTTTTCCAGAAGAGTGTTCAATCAACTCGCCAGCATAGTCGATTGTATTAAGTTTCATCCGGCGAGGGAATAGAAATCCGTGTTTAAAAGATAACTGAATTGGGACATTCTCATTTTGCGCAGTACTTGCAATTCCCTCAAATCCGCGTCTTCTTAACACATCAGTGAGCTTTTTTAGTGACTGATCAGATTCCACAGTAGTGTACATTGGAGCAGTATAGCCAAGACCAGCCATTGCAGTTGTCTTTCCACTGCCTGTCGCCCCGATCAGGATTGTATTAGTATCAGCAGTGTATGTACGTACTGTCCACAAAATCGAAAGGACACAAAATGTAGCAATAACGTCGAGGCCAATTCCAGACGTATTGAAATCTACAATTTCGAGCGGAGACAAATTATATATGACGAGATATTCGAATAATAAAAATAGTAGCAATCCAGCTAAAACGAATAACAGACGTGAAAGTGCTCGGTTGAACACCAAATCTCCGCCCGGTTTTGAGCGGTACTCAAGATAGTCGTGTGTTAATGATCTATCACCAACTACGCCAGATCTATTCCAACGGATGCCACCCAGAATTATCCCAAGTCCAAGCCCAACGAGAAGATATGGGAGGTTTGACATCCATTCCCATTCAGTTGGATCGACAACAGTTGGATGTTGTATCAATGCAAAGAAGGCGATGAAAGTTGCACCGAATAAAAGGTATCCATAGAGATATTTATAATTATCAAGAGAGATGAGTACCATGAGTCCAAGAATAGCGCCTATCGGAATCACAAGCGAAGGTTGAGCAGTCGTCCCAAATGCGCTATTTACCACTGTATCAATTAGTGTAAGAGCCTCACCTTGTGGAGAAAGGGCTGCTGGAACCATATTATTAAAAAGTCGATTTGATGCGATACCCAATACTGTCACCAAAACAACCAACATAATAAGCTCTCTTTTAAATGTTGGCTTCTTCACCCACCAGGTGTTCATTATTAGATAATCACCATCTTATTGGTTATCCACCTAATATAATAAATTTTGGATGTTAGGTAGAAATCCAACAATACATTTTCGCTCTTCGGAAGCAGGTTGTTGGTAGGTCAAAGCTGACGCCGTAGAAGCGTAGCGGGCAGGGGTGACGCGGTAGTAGTTCAGAGAAGTCTTATGTGAACACTTGGTGTAGCTTCAGGTGTAGACTATCTAGCTAAAGCTCTCTGCAGGCGTAACTGTAGGAACGGGACGAAAGAATCACGTTGTCGATCTCTCAAATGAGGAACGAAGGAAGCTTGAGTGGTTTATTTCGACTGGTGAGCACAAAATAGAAGACATCACACGCGCACGTATTCTCTTGAAAGCTGACGAGGTGCTCACAGATTCAAAGATCTGTGAGCACCTCGACTGTTCAATCAGTACACCCTACAACGCACGCAAAAACTACTGCCAGTGGGGGCTCGCGGCGATTCATCGCCGCAAGCCCGATCGAGAATACGAGCGGAAACTAGATCGTGACGCCGAAGCACGACTGATCAAACTCGCCTGTAGCGAACCACCAGAAGGACACTCCACCTTCTCGCTGATGAGCTCTTTGTATTCAACGAGATCGACTTCGAGTTGATCTCTCACGAAACCGTCCGAGAACGTTAAAAAACGCCCTGAAACCACATCTCTCTATCTACTAGGAATTCCGCCAGAACAAGACGCTGCCTTTGTTTATTACATGGAAGATGTCCTCGCTCTCTACCACGAACCAAACGACGAAACTCGTCCATTTATCTGTTTTGACGAATTCAGTAAGGTACTTGGTGGGCATGAACGCGATCCACTCCCAGCCGAACCGGGAGCGGTCGATCGTGTCGATCACCGTTACGCTCGAGGACAATGGCTCCGCTCGCTTCTTGAGGGAGGGGCCTCAGCCTCGTACTCGGTGAAAAATTTTATTTAATTGCCGTTTTCATTATAGGTCATGGCTGATGTTAAAAGCTCTGTTATGTGTGAAGCGAAAAAGAATGTTTTCATCGTTACATTCTCACAAGAACATAATTTTTGGGGGGCAATCGATGCAAAAGAAGTTGCGACAAATGATGGAGCAGGAAGTGGTAGCGATAATTCAACGACGATTGAGGGAAATATTGGTATAACTCAGGAGTATCAAGGCTGCCCGTATTGTGGGAACCAACAGTTCGTCCAGTGCTATGAGTGTGGAAATCTTTCCTGTTACGATGGAAACTCAGGAACCTCGTATTGCAGCTATTGTGACATAGAATTAACGATTGAAGGAGACATCAAGGAACTAGAAGCGAGAGAAGACTCAACCGAGACCCTCTTATCATCAAACGACAACTCACCGAATTCCCTGACGCGGAAGTGATATCCTCCGCATCATAAACGGCGCGGCTTCCCACACATAGCACTGACTGTTGTGCAAGGGAAACAACTAGTGTCAGATTTATTTAGTCAATCGATAGAAAATAACCGGTGTGAAAGATATCGTAGAAGATGCGCTCCAACATACTGGAGAACGTGAGGCAAAGGACTCCCTCAATGATGATATGTTTCTTTTTCCCACGTGTGGTATTATTCGATGTGGTCTAGCAGGTATCGACCGGATTAAACTATCCGGTGATCCGATACAACGGTGGTTATCGGTGAGCCATCGACACTCGATAGACGGATGAGCGATGCTACCAGAAGAACCCAGATTCCGGTGGTCGACAGTAATGAATCGTGCGAGTATCGGGGTTCGACCCGTGACAATCTCGAATCGGCGCTCACCGACGCTGTCGATGATCTGGATATCGTCGTTGTAACCGGCTATCTCGAGACCACGTGATCGGGACGACTTCTCGACACAATCTGTCGAAAGCTACTAAACAGCACAACAGTGGTGGGAGTCCCTTCGATTTCACAGCATGAGCTCTCGAATAGCGAAAAAACGGCATTTCTTGACTTGGTGAAGGCGTCGAACACGACGGTCCCTTACGATCTTAGCATTGTCAGAGAAATGAACAAACAGGAATTTACACCCGCCGGGAACGATCCGCTCGAGATAACGAACGGCCTGATTGTTGAGTTGATCACTGACGTGTTCGCTACGTATCGAAGTTCACTGGTAGCCCTACCTCTGCCGTACGAGACCATCTACAGACTTTTCGAAAACGGTAGTCTCACCCTACTCTTTCGAGGGTCGTGGAATGATAGTGCTGATCCTGTAGAGATCGTAGGACGTACCGTGTCCAACCCGAGGTATATTGATGATATGAAGACTGCAGCGAGTGGCTTCGGCTTCGTACGATTCAATGAACAGTTTACTCTCCATGAGCTCGAGGAGATCGAGGAGATGTCCATGGAATCGCTTGCCCAGAATTGTATTGACGATGATCGCGGGGTACCTTGTGGCGATTGTAGCTTACAGGAAAACGAAGGTTATCGATTAACATATTTGGTAGCCGATATAGATGTAGAGTCACTCAGATTTATATAGATTACAGTGGTAGCGAGGCGAAAGCTCATTGGCTTCAGCCGTGGAAGGATGTCAGGAAGAGTCAAAATCTCCATTCTCGTGTCCAATTCTGAGTTCCCAGATTACGCCCCAACAGAATGCAGCGAGGGTGCCAGCAACGAGAAGACCGATTGTGTTGTCAACTGGCCTCCCGATAGTTGCGGTTGCCGCCACCGATATCGCGTCCCCAATCATCAGAATCCCTTCACGGACACTGGTGGCCAACGTATGGTTCTGGAGGTGGTAAGCGAGTCCTGATCCCAAACTACCAGGATCTGGTGCTAAACCAATGCTGGCAGCTACTGCAAATCCTGTAATCAGCGTCGAACCTAACCAGTGGCCACCAACCTTTCTGAGTGAGAAGCCATCAATAATTGCAACGATGGCTGCTACGAACAGCGGATACACCACCACTAGTCCAATTCCTTCGGCAGGCAGAGTAGTTCCAATCATTTCAGCCACAAATGAACCGGCAGTGCCGAACACCGACATTGGGAGTTCTATCAGAAGTATTTCTAGCGGCAGATGGAGGAATTGATGCCAGACAATATCTTCCACTACAAATAATCCCTTCTTGATTACAATTTTTATAGTCAATAGAATTGAAAGGAAGCCAAAAATTCCATGTTTTGCTCCCGATATGTAGAGCATCACTTAATGAATTATTATAGTCACTTTCAAAAATATATTACGGCGAATCAAGGAGAAAAGCTTGCGTTTCAGCGCAGGGGGGAAATCAATAAATCGCTTCTAACATTTGATGTCGTTTGATCATATCACTTCACTCCGTATGTTACTTTGTGTTCATTCATTCAATCCTATATATAGTCAATGGAATTAAATTCTTTTTCGGATGCGTCGTCTTATAATTTCGAAATAGAATCTCCTGATATTTGTCTGTACCAATCTGCAAGCTCAGATGTCGTTGGGGGATATTCTTCCTCATTTAATAACTTTTCAATGAAGTCGTGGAAGCCTTCGTATTGTATGTAAGTATTTTTATAATTGTGGTAATAAAATACAACGATGAGATCAAATAGGGAATTGAGTTCCATATGCCACAAACCAGTATGGTATGTTTGTCTAGGTTATATTTTATTGAGAAATCTGAAAACACTTCTGACAATGGGAATTCTCTTTCAAATCTCTATGGAATAAATAAGCAGCAATCTGACATCCAAAGCAGTGTCTTAGAGAAACATCTACCCTCGGACTAGGTAGTCTCATTTTGTCGCTCGTCAATGACACGCTCTTCAGGCGTGCTGGTAGCATCTTCGTATATTGATGGCATTCGAATCACCAAGCCAATTATAATAACGAACATGACCATCCCAAACAGCGACTCGCCTGCAGGCAAATAAGATGGAAAAATCAGGGCGAGTATTATCCCCGGAATGGCTCCGATCTTTAGAGACTGCCAGCCGAAATACTTCGCTGCACCAACAGCGTATTTTGGTGCCGTTTCTGCGGTGAGTGCAGGTGCATGAACTGGTTTTTCTACCCGAAGACGGGAACCAGATATGTGATCCAAACTCAATTCTTTCTTTGAGGTGTCTCCGGTTGGTTCTATGATTTCTATTTCTGAGTTAGTTGAATCATGAGAATAATATATATTAATAATATTCGACCCATCACCGGAATCTTCGACTTCGAATGCGCTCCCATCACTCCGCGTTGTTAGGTCAATACTCTGCGAAGAGATAGCTGCGAGCAGGTCTACTGGTTGTGGATGTACACCAACTCGATGGTATGAACTCGTTCGCGGCACGTAACCTTTATTTAATAGTAAATCTTGGAGAGATTGTCCTGCCTGTCGAGCAATTTTGGGGCTTGTTGGAATTGTTATTTTCGTGATTGCGTTTTGATTCTCACCCGGCTCACTGAACTCGGAAAGACGTTGGACATCAAATTTGAGTTCTTTGTTACCATCTGGTTCCCGAATTACTGAGACACGGTTATCAGCGTACTCAGAAGGAAACACGTCTGCCTGCGTTGCATCCCCGCTCATTGCGTCTAAATTTGGATGCATCGCAGCATGACAATCATTGCAGAGGCCGATGAGATTATCTAGCGAATTTGAACCCCCATCCGAGAGATGCACAATATGATGCACCTCACTTACGTCGGTATCCCCTTTGTATACGCCACACCGGCCGCATTGGTATTTTTGTCTCTCCCATACCTCCTCTCGACGAGCATCCCAGTCCGGTGGATATTTTCCATCGCCATAGTACGAATTCTTAGCATCATACGTGTGTTGGCTGTCATACCGTGGATTGATGCTATTTATTTGGGTAGCTGTTGCAGATTTTGACCCCATATGAATTGAGTCATAATTTGAAGGAATTGTTTTTAAAATCTATCGATTATGTCGATAAAGGATAAACTCCTCAGTTATGATCCAGCTTTTCGGAGAACAGTCGGCAGTTGACTCACTCTCGGATTGTCGCTATCGCCGCACAAGCCGTTGATTGAGAATCCAGATACGAACATTGTCATTTTCTTGAGTAAATCGTATCCGGTTGTATAATCCCTATAGTTCTGTGCTTCGCCTCGAGGTTGCTATCACCAACTACGAACGAAGAGACAATCCAGAGAGTACTGTGATGCCTATGTGAGAACTCTTGTATAATTCTTCCAACTCAGCGAAACATGCTGACTGCAAAGCAGTCAATTGTACTCTAACCTGCTCTGTTGAAACGTACCGTTACGTGTATCGAAAGCACAGAACTATCTTTCCATCACTCGTGATAAGTGATAGATAGATGCTGTTTTTTACCCTAAGATTCCGTCTTTGACATCCGATAAATCAAGTAATCGACTCTATCTTGACTCTGCTGCTCGATTTGACAAGGCATCACGGAAGCAATCTGGTAATGGTTGATCGCCGAAATCGGGTTCGCCAAAGTCATCCAGAGATATCGGTTCGTCACCGATATCGGGGTTACCAAAGCCAATCCGTAATGGAGGATCGCCGAAATCGGGTTCGCCAAAGTCATCCAGTAATGATCCGTCATCAGACGTATCGTTACCAAATGACTCATTACTGCTACCTTCATCAGACGTATCGTTACCAAAATTACCCTGTGATGTGCCTAAAATAATAGACATTCTTTGTTCACGATTATTTTCTTCCTATATGTATTTTTCATTTATAGTTATTCCATATTCTTCGTGTCCTGCAAAGAATGTATATATATCACCTTCATCTACGTCCATTGTCCATTCCACAACACCATCGTCGTTTGTGGTTTGACAATTTTTCTCGTTTGACGGTGATGTGTTATCATCACTTGCGCCATTATCATCCCTAGATTCTATTTCACCACTATCATTATCCACATCTCCACCTTCGAATCCTATTTCACCACTATTATTCTCAGCTTCTCCGCCTCCAGATCCTGCATCACCACTATCATTATCCGCTTCTCCACCTTCGAATTCTATTTCACCACTATCAACAGCTACAATAGCATTTTTTATTTCATCACCGTTACTATCAACTACTTTTATTGTAACGGGTACAGACCCCTCGTCTGAACTGTCGATCGAATTGTTGCTTGTGCAGCCGGCAAAGACAC
>LKMJ01002261.1_pt1 | contig 17569 bp, 19 predicted proteins | sample 643391 | NCBI WGS metagenome assembly LKMJ01 (sample SAMN04112250, study PRJNA286221) | soda lake metagenome | biome: soda lake; feature: Kulunda Steppe; material: water; isolation source: sample PL-Br10 brine of Picturesque Lake | place: Russia: Kulunda steppe | collected 2010-07
CAGTGGCGGTGACGGGTTCGTGCGGAACAGTGACGGTGTGCGAGTCGCGCGTTCAGGCGGGTTGGAGATGCTCGCCGCGCCTGGTCCGTCCGGGAAATTCGCCTGCACGTTGTGCGGCGGTGCGACGGATTCGGAACAAGGTGCGAAAACGCACTTCGGCAGGGTGCACCCGGATGCGGACGACGACGACGTTGAGGATGCGCTCACCGCGGAAGAAGATATAGTCACGCCCGACGACGACGGGGTGAGCGACGCGGAGGATTGGAACGACCGCGACGGTGACGGTGACGGTGACGACACCCACGACGACGGTGACGAGAGTATGCCTGAGAAGTGGCGTGAAGCGGCGAACGCGTACCTGAACTGCCGGGTGCAATCCTCACCGGTGACGCGAGCAGACGCGCGAGATAAGGTCGTTGATGCGCTCACGGACGAATGCGATTGGATGAGCATCGTTGAACGCTGCGAACCAGGGAAACACTACGACTTGTGGCGATGGGATGAGGACGACGGGTGGGTGGACGATGCGGACGCGTACATTAGCGAACGCACCGCGGAACACCTCAAATCGACGGCGAGCGACACTGAGATCGGGCATTACAAATCGCAGTTAGCACGCCGGAATTACGTCTCTCAAGACACTGTGAACGGTAAAATGCGCGACGCGACGCTTGTCCCAGTGGCGAATGGTGTCATAAACATCGACGCGATTGAATACGACGCGGGGACGCGAACGATCGATATCGATTCAGTTGAGCTCGAAGACATGCAGAAGGAGAACCGGTTCACGTACCGTATTCGTACGGACTGGGATCCGGACGCTGCGGACGTCGAAGGTGTGGACGAATGGATAAGCGATGTTATCCACACGGAGTCCGAACGACGGGTTCTGTGGGAATTCGTCGGGCACGCCCTTCACGCCAGGTACCCGGTCGATGGGTTCGCTGTACTGTTAGGTCGTGGCGGGTCCGGGAAGTCGCAAACGCTCGAAGTGGTCAAAAAGATGATTGGCGGTGAGAACGTGAGCGTTCGGACGCTGAAGCAGATTGAAACGAGTAACTTCGCCGCGGGGAAACCGGTGCCGGAGATGCGCGCGAACATCAACACGGAACTCACAGGCGAGCAGCTCAAATCGATGAGCACGCTCAAAACGTACGCGGCCGGTGAGGAAACTGAGATTGAGCCGAAAGGCGAGCCGGCGTACAAGGGCTGCGTGGACGCGACGATGATGTTCGCATCGGACGACCCGCCTCGATTCCCATCGGGGAACCGTGCGACGCGGCGACGCGTGTACCCGATCGAGTTCCCGGCGATTTACACGCACGACGCGGACCCGGACGACCCGTTACAGTTGGAAGCGGAAGGAAAACTCGTAGTGCAAGACCGCTTACAGTCAGACGCGCGTCTCCAAGCGGTGTTGTTGAAAGGCGTCGCTGGGTTGAAACGGTTGCTTGAGGAAGGCGATTTCACGAGCGATCGGACCGGTGATGAACGCATCGCTAAGTACGAGAATTATTCGGACCCGTCACAGGATTTCGCGCGGCACGCGCTTATTCCGGACCCGGACGGTCCCGGGATCGAGACTGGCGATTTGAAAGCTACGTTCGACGCGTTCGCAGACTCACACGACCATTCCGGGAAAACGATTGGGCAAATCATCGACGTGTTGGAGGAAATGCCGAAATACCCGGTCGTACGCACTCAAACGCGGACGTTCAGCGACCGGAAGGAGAAAGAAGTGGTGTATGAAGGAATCGCGTTCACCGAGGCTGCACTCGATGCGTGGGTGCCTGAGTCGTGTTGTGACGTGTACCGCGACGACGACCCAGTCAACGACGACGCGGACGGGTACGCGTCTGAAACACTCGAAGAGATTAAACAGGACTCGGCACTCGGTGAGCGAGACGCGGTGAAGGTGACGGTGCACGAGTCGTCATCGAAGACGTCGTACGACCGGCACGAAGAAGGGGTGCTCAAAGACGCCAAGGAGTCCGTGCGGTACTATGTCCCGCCGATGGGTGGCGTTAACCTCGAAAAGGGTGAGACGTACGTGCTTGACGGTGCGCTCGCCATCGAGGAGAACGACGAGACAAAACTCCAATTGGTTCCGGGCATGACCGACGTCACGCGCATCGTCCGGGGCGATGAAGACGGTCAGGACAACCTCGATGACGACGGTGACAACGGAGACGGTGAGGACGACGAGTTGTCTCAGGATGAGCGCGTTGCTGAGGTGCGGAACGTCATCTCGGCGGAATCGATGCGTGACGACGGCGAAGGCGCGCCGGTTGATCGTGTGATTGAGGCTGCAGAGTCGCGCGGTATCGACGCGTCGAAGGCGCGGCACGATATCGATACGTTGCGTCACAAGGGCGAGGCGTATCCGCCTCAGGATGGGCGTATCCGCCTCACGAGCGGGGGTGAGTGAAGTTGTCAACCACAGACCCAACGACGACGACGCGGTGGCAAACGGAGAAGCGGTCACTGTCGAAGCGCGACACAGCGCTTGTGACGGCGCACTGGGCAAACCTCACGCGATACCTCGCGCCACCAATCGCAGCGTGGGAGTGGAGCGAATCAGACCTCTCAGAAGGCTTGAAACACAAACTGAAAGCGCGAGGACTCATCACTGAATCCTCACGAGTGCAAGGCTGCTGGGAGACGAGCGACGCGTTGTGGATGCACGTGATCGAGCGCGCCGGAGACGACGAGGTTGGCGCGGAAGCGACGGGGCAACTCCCACTCGATTTACACGTCGATATCCCGCGTGAGAAGCCCGGCGGAGTGCGTGTGGAAGCCAGCCGGAACCACACGAACCGGTCGGTGCAAGCGGCGCTCACAGGCGGCACAGTGCCTGTGGAAGACCTGCAGAACGACCCGCACCCGTCTGTGAAGACCGGCAGGTGGAGAGACCCCACCAAACCGGATGCGCGGGAGGAAGCGGCGCGGCACCCGGCTCAATCGAAGCTCGAAACCTGGGATGTAGGTAGGGAGTGGATTGTCAACTTTGCATCGAACGCCGGGATCCGGGTCGCAGACTAACCCGCACCCGCGTTCAATCTTCTTTGAACGAGTCGTCTAACAAGCACAACTCGATTTTTCCATCTGATACACGAACGAACACGGTCTCACCAGCCGCATCGACCTCATCAACGATGCCAGGCGGGAGGGTGACTGTGTGCGAACCGTTCGAGCCTTTGCCTGTTATTTCCCTGAAGTGATGTTTCATGACTGCCACTCCGGGGGGGATGCGGTTAAGACAGGGTACACGATATCACAGTGATCACCGTGATCACGGTGAAACGGGCGTGTGGTGTGGTTGTAACCCCTAAACGACGACATGGCACGAACTGGTTTTGGCAGCGGTAACATCGACGTCGTAGACATGGCAGCGTTCATCCTCGTACCCTTACTCGGCGGGGTGCTTTTCGGGGTGTGGACGCTCGGAGTCAGCGTTTTCGGCGGATACAGTTTCTCAGACGCATTATTCTCGATCGGGAACACATCGATTTCCGTGGCGCTCATCGGGACTGTCGCAGGTAGCGCGGCGCTCGTCGCAAATGGGACCCTCACTCGCGGGGATTACTCTCAGGAAGAGTGGTACGTGATTGTTGTAGCGATGCTACTCCCTGTCGTGTACGTATTCGTCCCAGCTGTGGAGAGCTTCATCCACACTTATGATGTGGCCGCATTCGGGGCATGGGTGCTTTTGAGCGGTGTGATGCTGTGGGTTTCCGCGCAAGCGTAAACGCGTTTTCAAGGTGATTTTCAATGTCAACAAAACACGACGGAGACGGTGAGGGGAACAGTAGTGGCGGGCCGCGGTTCACGCGGCGCGGGATGATGCGAGCATCAGCTGCAGCTGCAGGGACCGCCGTAGCCGGCAGTGCAGCGATGCAAAGCGACCGGTTTTCGCCGGTCGGTGAAGCTGAAGCCGTCGCGCCGTTGCTCGTCGGCGCGGGCTATATCGCTGCAGGCGCGGGCGCGGGAGTGGTCGTTGGAGCGGGCGGCGCGAAAGCGTACGATCAGTTCTTCTCGGGGGATGTCTATCAGGAGGCTGAGCAAGCCCGGTCCGAGATGGACGAATTCGCGGCGCAGAACAAATTCGAAGCAGGTCGCGCAGCGGAAATACAAGGTGAGCAAATGCGCCGGTCGATGGCGCAGGCTCACGGGTACGATTACGACCCGGACGCGGTCAGCGACATAGACGCCGGCACTGATGCTGACGAGTGGCTCGGTGAAGGCGTCGCAGTTGAGGAAACTGACTGGTACAACACAGTGTGGGACGCCGTGCGGGCGAGCACGGCAGACGGCATCGTTGAAGATAAAGACACGTCAGAAATCGAGTCGGATGTAGTGCGGGAAGTCGATCGGCGATACACCCGACTTCTCCTCGAAATCGCTGAGATTTGGAACTCTTCAGTTGAGGCGTTAGCCCCGGTCCTCGCAGCCGCGGTTGAGGATAAAGATGACGTGCTGCACACGGGATATTGGACCGGATCCGGGACGTCCGAGACCGAGCTTGGGAGTATCGATGAAGCCACCCTCTCCGGCGATGAGGAAATCGTTACTCGCACGGCAGACGACGACGAGCAAGCAGTGATCGGGCGTGCATGGGTCGACACCCCAGTATCACTCGATAACGTCGAAGGATACGACGAAGAAGACGCCGCGGATGTGGGAGATGGAGAGACCGATCGGATCCCAGTATTATTCCTCGCTGAGGATAACGACGGCGAGCGCGTCGCGCCGGAAATCGGCGATTTAGATGTGAATCGGGACGGGCAACACCCAGTGTGGGCCGAAGACCCCGACGGGACATTCGACGACCCGATTGCGCTCAACGCCCCGCTACTCACGCGCATCATGAGCAATGCCGAGGACGTGGTCGATGCTGTGAAAGCGGATATCCCCGAGTACGTCGATGAGACGGTCGCATCGACTGACGCTGGCGAGATTGAGCCGGGTGACCTGATTGGCCCCGGGGACATCATCGAGGGCGACGCTATCAGCGAGGGCGACGGGCTTGCGCGGCAACTGTACGCGCAAGGTGTGTCGATGAGCGATGCGACGCAAATGACGATCTCGCAAACGGACGTGGGTGAAGCGACCGGGCTCTTATTCGCCTCGTTCAGTGAGGATATCGCGGTTGGGGAGGGCGACGTCGTTCCGCCGGAAGTCATCGACAGAGCGATTTTCGCACCGGGCGCGGACACCGACGACTCAGTCACAGGGTTGGAGCCTGAGTTCCTCGACCCGGACGAACCTATCGAGATCATCGCGCTTGACCGCGAGGAAATTGAGCTCAACGACACCGAACCGGTGAGTGTCGAGGATGACATCGCGGTCATTGATGCTGGGATGCCTCTCGCCGAGCTCGAAGACGACGACTACGCAGTACGTATCACGGACGTAGACGGGGACGAGTACACCGCGCCGACCGGCATGATCGCCGAGTCTGAAGACGATGAAGAAATCTGGGAAGTGGAGCTCCCGCCTGACGCCGCGGAAATCGAGAGTATCGAGATTATCGGCGCGATTGATGCGCGGCAACGCGAGCAAGCGCCTGCAGACCCCAGCTCGGGGGAGGACATGCAGGAAGTCGTGGACGCCTACTCAGAACAGCGTGAAGCCCTCGAAGACGCGATTGACGCGCTCGAAGACGCAGCGAGCGGTGGCGGGCCAGTGTTCGGAGGCGGTGGGAATAACACGTTGATGCTTGCTGCCGGCGCGGCGCTCGGCGCGATCGGGCTTGGCTGGCTCATCAACACATAAGCGGGTGATTTTTCAAAATGTTACAACAATCTCACACGAAGGCTGCGATATTGTCAATCCTGGTCGTGTTAGCCTTGAGCGTGGCGGTCGCGCCCGGGGTAGTCGCCGCTCAAGACGCTGGCGACGCGGTGAACGAGACCACGGGTGACGTCGGCGGCGAGGACGGCACAGACGCGGTGCTGTACGACTTTTCGAATGGAGCTGAACTGAGAGGCGTGACCTTCACCGAACGTGAGGGGAGCGGTTACATGGCCGAGATCACACTTGTCGGTGGGGATGAGCGCAGTCAAGCATTCATTTCAGAACCAATAGAAGATGAAGGCGAATTCACATTCCGGAATTTCGTACTGCCAGAAGGCGAGGAACGAACGCTGCAAGTCCCTGTTAGTGAGCGGGAGGTCGGTGTTGCTGTGGGTGATACCGGCATTCTCGTCGATGATCAAGGCGTCACGGTCCTGTCTTCGAGCCCGACTGTCGGGTTGGTGCAATTGTCTGTCGTGTCCGGGATTATCGGGACGGTTCTCGCGCTTATTTTGACGGTGCTTAAGAAACGTCGAGACCACCACAACAACTACGAAGAGCTGTTCAGCGAGAAGAGAATCGAGATTGAGGATGACCCTGTCGAATCGGCGAAAGGCTGGTTGGCGGAACAGTGGCGAGCGACGAAGAGTAGCCGGTTCCGCATCGCTGCAGCCGCGTTAGTCGCGTTGTACGTCGTCGCAGTGTTTTTCACCGGGGTGCGGGGCCCAGATGAACTGTGGGGTGACGCGAGCGACGCGCAACGCTTGTGGCTAGTTGCAGTTACTGCAGCGACGCTGTTAGCGCTCGCACCCGTCTACCTGTTTGTCACGAAGTACTTGTGGAATCCGGACACGGACTTCATTCTCGATTTAGATAGCAAAGACGTGTACAAGGCTGCTAACGGCGATAAAAGCGGGGGAATCGCCGCGTACGCGGGCCCGCCCGACCGTATCAGCGACCTAGAAGTCGATGGGGGCATGACGACCATGCCGACCGCGGGCGGTCAATGCTACTTAGTCCGCGGCTTCGATGCCCAGGAGAACACGGCGGAAGGCAACCCGCCGGAACTGAACGACGATCGTGAAGCGAGCTTGGAGGCGACTAAAATCGAACAGAACCGGCAGACGCTCACTGACCTGGCGCTCATCGGCAAGGACCTCATCGGCGCGATGTCGTCGTTCAGAGTCGTCGCCGATACGAACGCGGTGCAGGGCATCGACGCCAACATCCGCCACGCCTTGTCCGCGGGCGGCGACTCGATGGAGGACGTCCTGCGGCAAGCCGTGGAGGGGACACGCTACGAGGGCACGTATCAACCTACAACCGGCGAATCGAGCGGTGAGGAGAGTGTTTCTGACGGGTCTGACCCCCAGGGTGAAGGCGGTGACACGGCATCGACAGGCGAGGAATTGTCAAGCGATAGTGCCGGCGACGGCAGTGGAGGTGAGTCAGAACAATGAGTGGAGGATGGAAATCCGCGGAGTTAGCGGACAAGATACGAGCCGGAGAGGTTGACGCGAACATCGAGGCGGTCCTGAGCGATGAAAAAGAACTCGGCGACGTGTTACTCGCGTGTGAACGCGGCGGTGTCGATGATGAAGACGGATTGTACGCCTTGTTAGCGCGACAATCGGGCACGGACGCACTTCGGGGAGCGCGACGGAGCGGTGACGCAAATACGATGAACGCTGCGACAGGACTCGGCGATTCATCAGTCGATATGTCTGACTGGCAGCAAATGGAAGCGGTTAAAGACTTCTTCCGGTCGCCGCCGGTAGTCAGGAAGGATCTCACCAACACCGTGTTCCAATGTGTGGTTTTTTCATCGAACATCCCGCCGACCGGGCGAGGAAAGTCCTCTACGGGGTATTGGCTCGTCGAGAACGCGAAAATCGTCGATCCGAATATGAGTGTCATGACGAATAACCCGAGCGACGAGTTCCGGGATGTGCCCGAACAGTGGGATGATCTGAAATCCGAAATTCGTGCGGAAGACGGGTGGTCACTGGTGATGTTAGACGAGGCTGCTCAATTCCTGCAGTACGCCGACCAGGGCGCTGGGAAAGCAGTCTCGCAGCTCATGAAGCTACTCAGGCACAATCAGTGCCATCTCATCCTCATCGGTCACACAGGGATGGATGTCCCAGCGGACATCCGCCGTCAGATGTACTTTATCGACAAACCGTCGAAGAAAACCGCTGTGATTGGACACGGGTTGACGGGCAAATCAGGAGACAACAGAATGCAAGTGGCGAATGAGCTCTTGAAACTGTCGGGTGTGCCTCACACGACTGTGGATTACAAGTCGCAGGGCGAGGAGGCGATTGAGATCAAGTTCGATGACGACGATGATGCCGATGACCCCGACGCGGGCGAGGACCAACTGTGCCGGGCAACGACGAACGCCGGGGATCCGTGCCCGCAAACGGCTCGATTCCCAGCTGAAGACCCAGTGGTTTGCCACGGTCACCGCGGAAAACTCGATGAATTCACACGCGAGACTGAGCCGCCTGAGACGCCACCTGTTGGCGACGTGACGAAGGGTTTGGAGGACACGTTCAGCGCGCTGAACGCCGCGAGAGGCGCGTCTGAAGGCGACGAAGAAGATGAGCGCTTGATAGCTGATGCGCTCGCCGCAGACGGTGATATGGAGCCTGAGGAAGCGGAGCGGATAGCTGCAGAGTTAATCGACAACGACGACGACGAGTTTGTCAACTGAACACGAACACACGAAACAACACGAACACACATGACATCGATACAAACAGTGATGCGTAACGGAAGTGGACCATATGCGTACCGCGTATACGGGAGTAGCCACCCGGACGCGTACCCAGACCAGTACTGGGAGTACTTGGGTCCGGTCGGACGCGTGGACCCGGCGGAATTGAGCGATGAAGAGACCGCGGAACTCCGTGAGGAAGGGTTTGCGTTAGCGAGATACCGCGACGGCGATTCCGCGGAACTACATATGCGAGATGTTGCTAACAGTGTCCGTGACGAGCTCACGGAACGCTGGGGTGACGCCATTCTCGCACCCACGGATGATAAGCGTGAGACGGTCGTGCAGCTCAGTGAATCGGCACCACCGGCCGCGGAACGGGTGCTCGATGATAACGCAGCAGAGATGCAAGGAGAGCTCGCACAACAGTACGGTCAGTCGCCGCTCACGGAAGCTGAACGCGACAGAATCGACTGGTCGGAGCCCGGTCAGAACATCCCTCACGCCCGCGCTGCGAAGGCTGCAATCACCGGTCAAGGAGTTGAGGACTGGTCGGCGCTGTACTCGGGCGACATCGAATCCGACGGGTGGGACGACGTCGTCGAGCGCAACAGGGAGTCGATGGGCGGCGACAGGATGGACGAGGGCGACCGGTCGGACCGGCAAGCCGGTGCGGACGCCGTGAAGGTACGGTCGCAACTCGAAGACCGTGCGCTCGAAGGTGCAGCTGAAGGGTACGATGAAGCCCGGGCGGCACTGCGAGAGGATCACGGGTGGACCGATGAGGAAATCGACGCGACGATCGAGGAACGCGAGGACCTGTAAACGATGACACGGAACACTACACAGTCACAGATGCGGGCGGAGGTAGCGGCGATGAAAGGACACAGCGAGGCGCGGAACCGCCTCGAAGAACTCGATGGATGGAGTGAAGCGGAAGTCGGGTCGCTCGAAGACGCCGCGCACGGGTACGTTGATTTTGCCAGGTGCGTCGCCGGTGAGTTGCGATACCGCCGTGGCAACGACGGCGAAGTTGTCAACTACTGACCCGCCCCCTGTTTTGACGGGCGAGGACCACTGTCTGAGTGCTTACACCCCGGGTGCAAGGCTGTAGAAACGGTTGTTGTCAACGTTGGGTGCCTCGCGTGCGCGCGACGCGCGCCCGCATTATCCCCCTGTAACCCCTCCCCCCTCCCGGCACCCTCACAGTACGTGTTACCTGTCTCTTACGAGGTGATGCCGTATCGATTCACATGACACTCACTCACAATAACACCAGTAGCAGTGTGAATCGATGCGGTGCGTGCGGGACGCCGACGGATTGGCCGGGCGTACGCGAGTGTTGGTGTATCGTGTGCGCTGCGAACGCAGGTGAGCGGTCGTGAGCGCGGCAGACGACCATCCTACTGGGAAGCCAGCTGCAGAACGCTTGCGGATTGAGAATCGATTCTGGGAGAAAGTAGACGTCGCAGGCGAAGACGAGTGCTGGGAGTGGCAAGCGTACACGAAACCGGACGGGTACGGGTTATTCTACATGGGCGAAAGCGACCGCAGGAACGCGCACAGAGTCGCGTGCCTCCTCGATGAAGGAGTCGAGAAACTACCCGGGACCATCGACATTAGGCATCAATGTCACAACAAGAGCTGCTGCAATCCCGCGCACCTCACACCTGGGAGTAGATCACAAAACGTCATCGACTCCCTGAGAGACGAGCAAGTCGAGACGAAACTATCGATGCAAGACGTCCGTGATATACGCGAAGAGTACGCGGGAGAGGATATCAGTCAATACGACCTCGCAGACCAGTACGGTGTTAATCAGTGCACGATTAGCGCGGTGATCCGGCGGGAAATGTACGGTTGGGTTGACTGAACACGAATCAGTTAGAATCACTAGTTTTGCAAGCGATTAAGACAATCACTGAGTGTTCCTCCGGCGACAATGGGAATCAGGAACCGGAACGACGCTGAAGGCGTGTACGTGTGGGTAGCTCGTTTGAAAGGGACTTCGAGAGGAGTGTCTGTATTTGCCGATCGAGGAGCCGCCAAAGCATGGGTCGCAGATACTCTCGGCGACGGAGAGTGGAATGAATCAGAATACAAGGATAGGTACGATTCCGGGACTGATACTGCGATTGTCGAACTGTGCCCGATCGTGGATGCGGAAGCTTTGATTATCGTGGATCCGCCTGAGGCGACAGGGTGACCGCGGGTGGGGATACTCGAAGATACCGCAGAAACTGTGTGGGTTGCGCGCGTGACCGACAGGTGCGATGAAACAGATGTCGCAGCATGGGAATCAATCGGGAACGCGAAGGAATGGTGTGAATGGCGGTTAGGAGCTCGGATTGTGTGGGATGAACCCGGGGGTGAAAGCCCTCAGAAAACGTTCGACGGGTACGCAGCCGGTGCAGAAGTCGCGGAAGTACGGGAAGTACGTGTGAAAGACCGTGTCGGAATATTTGTATCCCCACAATGAGAGCATCGACACAACATGAGTATCGCAGTCGAGCAGATTATTGACGACATTGACGTTTCTAAAATCGAGGAGTTAGCCGACAACTTCCAAACTCTTTCACAACACGATCGGAAGCAGATGCGCGAAGCGGCCGTTCGGCAACAGTATATCAACCCGCTACTCCGAGCGTTAGGATGGGACACAGAAACGGACCAGGTGCTCCCAGAACAACGAACACTTGTCGGCGACGCTGATTACGCGCTTTCAATCGGTGGTCGAGAAGAGTTTTTCATCGAGGCGAAGAAACCAGCGAGTGATTTAGACGGCACGCGACGCGTACGCGGTGAAGAACAGCCGTTCACTGTGCAGGCAATCGATTACGCATGGCACCAAGGGTGTGACTGGGCGGTTCTCACTAACTTCGAAGAGTTCCGACTGTACTTCTCACACGTCCCCAAAGACCGCGTGGAAGACGGGTTAGTATTCTCGTTGACCGTTGATGAGTACGCAACCGATGAAGGGCTTGAACAGCTCGCACAGCTGTCGAAACCGGCGGTTGAACGCGGATCACTCGATGCGCTTGAACGCGCCCGTGAACGTGATACTGTCACTGACGAGATTCTGAACGTGTTATCCGCGGACCGGGTGAAGCTCACACAAGACGTCCACGATTCACACCCGGAATTAGGGATGGGAGAGCTTCGAGACGGCGTTCAACGCATCCTTGACCGGTTGGTCGTGATGCGAGTGGCGGAAGACCGGTCGGTGATCCCGCGCGACACGCTGTTGAAGATGAGTGAGTCGTGGGATGAAACCACGATAAACCGCGAGCAACGAACGCTCGTGAAGGACTTGAAGAACGCGTTCAGGGACTTCGACTCAGTGTACAATTCGGAGTTATTCGCCGAGCACGCGTGTGAAGACTACGATATCAGCAACGATGTGCTGATGGATGTGATCGACGATTTGTACGATTACAACTTTGCGTATCTCGATGCTGACGTTCTCGGGTCGATTTACGAGGATTACCTCGGGCACGCGATCGAGGATAAAGAGGAGAATGAGGATTTAGAACTGGTTGCGCAGGCGGATGAACGCCGTGAGGGCGGTATTTACTACACACCGGTCCCGGTCGTTGAGTACATCGTTGAATCGACGCTCGGCGACCGGTTAGATGCGATCATGGCGGATGTGAAAGCCGAGTTGCAAGGAGATGAACCGGACTTCGAAGCCGCGCGTAACGAGTTCGACCGGATTGAAGAAATCCGGTTCTTGGACGTGACGTGCGGGTCCGGGTCATTCCTGATTAAAGCATACGACCTCTTCCGTGATTGTTACGAGGAGTACAAGTCCCTGGTTAGCGATGCGAAAGGCAGCGAGCAACTCACGGGGTTCTCGAATGCTCAGAAGGTTCCTGATGATTGGCGGCAACGGATCCTTCGACACAACCTGTACGGTGTGGATTTAGACTATCAAGCGACGGAAATCGCCACAGTCAACCTATTACTGAAGGCGTTGAAGAAAGGTGAGAAACTCCCATCAATCCTCGAAGATAACGTCCGACGCGGGAATTCGTTACTGAACGGTACGACGGAAAATGTCGCGGACGTGTTAGGCGTGAGCGAGGCGGAAGCGGAGGAACTCGGCGCGTTCAAGTGGGAGGACGAGTTCGACGGTGTTTTCGAGGAGAACGGCGGCTTCGATGTTATCGCAGGGAACCCGCCGTGGGGTGCCGACATTGACGCTATCGAGTCGTGGATTGAGCACGATGAACACGGGTTCGAGTTAGCTGCCGGGCAGTACGATTCGTACGAATTGCTGATCGAGCTCGGTGAAGATATCTTAACGGAGGACGGGACGCTCGGATTCATTATCCCGGATTCGATATTTCGTGAAGAGCACGAGGAGCTCCGAGAGTGGTTGGTAACCCGGCACCAGTTACAGCAAGGGCACAAGCTCGGAGAAGGAATATTCGATGACGTGTGGTCCGGGACAGCAATCGTGCAGTACACGACGACAGAGTCAGACGGGACGAACACAGTGGAGTGCTCAGTGCTCCGGAAAGAGGATCGGGACCGGATGCAAGGGTCGGGCGGCGCGGCTTTGTCAACGCTCATCAACGAACGTCTCAACACGAAACCGCAGCAACGAATCCTCGACGAACCGGATTACAACATCCGCCCGTTCGCCAACGAGGACGACTACGAGATAATGGATATCATGCAGTCTAACACCGTTGACACCAGGAAGGTGTTAGACGACTCTCGCGGTGATGAAATCGGGAAATCCGGTGAAGTGATGCGGTGCCCGGCGTGTTTCGAATGGGACACGTACCCGGCGAGTCGCGCGGCATCGAAAGGCGGCGGATACTACCCGAAAACGTGCACTCACTGCGATCACGAATACGAGTTCGAAGATGCAGCTGAGACGCGTGAAATCATTAAAGAACACCCACCGGACGATTCGTGGAAGAAACTGTACTTCGGTGAGCACGTCACCAGGTACCGTGAGACCGGGCGAGCGTACATCGATGATTCGATAAGCGGGATTGACTTTGAAGACGAGTCACTGTATGAACCCCCGAAGATCCTGTTGCGGAAGACCGGGTTCGGGTTCAACGCGTTCATTGATTACTCGGATGCGCGGTGCCTGCAGGTAGTGTTCGTATTCCGGCTGCAGGACGATTGTGAGGATCCGTTCGACCAGTACGACTTAGAGTACTTCTTAGGGTTGTTGAACTCCCGGATCATGCTGTATTACTACACGAAGGAACGCTCAGAGATTGAGTGGCAGTCGTACCCGTACAAGACGCAAGGGCTTGTGATGGGGTTACCGTTCCCTGAAGTGGACTTTGACGATGATGAGCAAGTGGAGAAGTACGACCGGTTCTGCACGTTAGTCCGGGAGGCGTGCGAGGATTCAGGGAAGATTGATTCGCAGGATGATTGGGAGATTGAACGGTTAGCGTACGAGTTCTACGATATCCCGGAGGATAAGCGGAACAGGGTTACGAATGAGTTGAAGGAGTTGCAACGGTTGCAGGTGGTTCGAGAGTTATTCCCCGGTGACGGCAGCGAGTGACGTCGGCGCAGCAACTTTGCAAGCCATTAAGTCAGTCTGATCGCAATGCGTGTTGCCGGCGTGAACCGGCGAGCATCTGTTTGAGCTACCACACGCGCCCCGGGGTGGGATGCCCGGGGCGAGTGATCACCTTTCACACGACACCAGCGGCAGTGACGACCTTGTCAACTCAGATCGTCTACCCTGTCTCTTACCCCTACAGAAACTACGTTATCACATGACAGCGACACTGTACCCCAGTAACTCAGTAGACCAAATCATCAACACACTCGATGCCCCGCGCGACGTCAGAAACGAAGCCTACTCCCTCGCAGAAGACCTGCAGCACAACAACCCGGGCGTGTGGGGACGCTCGCCAAAAACTGTCGCTGCAGCGTGCATCTACGCCGCAAGCCTATCGACAGGAGCTGGGATTACACAATCAGCAATCGCAGACGCAGCCGGATGCGCGAGAAACACGATTCAAGAAATCTACCCGATCGCGGTCACCCACATCGAAGCCGAGCTCAAAGACGGTGAGGACCGATGACAGTGACGCAGTTAGACAGAGTGATTCTTGGATCGACGGTAGCCGGGGCGTCGATGATGTCGATGGTCGCCTCTGTCACTTTCATGGTGATCGGGGCGTCGATGATAGGGTTGTTTTTCATAGTCGTCGCCGGGATAATGGCCGTCTTGTCGAATCACCTCACCCGGGACATCATATAGCAGTGTCCGAGAACCCCACCTTACAGACACTACAAGATAAGGAAAACTAATGTTTTCCACGGTCTCAAGGTATCTACCCTGTCTTTTACGAGTGTGACCCCTATGATTAATCGCACCGGGTCGCCCCCGGTCACAGCGCGTGTAGGCGAAATGGAAGACCGCCAACGACCACACCTGGCGACGGGTCCCTGCGAGGAGAAGAGGGTTCGAATCCCTCCACCGCACTATGCCAAAATCACGATGGGCTATCCCAGATACGATAACGGAAGCGATTAGGGACGACGACCGGACGGTTGAACTCGTTCAGAATGAAGGCGATTGCGGAATCCACGTCTTAATCGATGGTGAACGGATATCCCGCGAGTACGATTTAATCCACGAAGTGTTCGATCACCTCAGTCAACGTCGCCCGAGAGAGATTACTGAGGAAGGTGCAGGGTTGATTGAAGAAATCACCGGAGAGTCATTAGACTAACTCTGTTAGCGCTCGGAGTACCCCTTTAACACCTCACCGTAACACTATACTTAGTGCAACACGTAACACTAACCAGAAGATGCCCAGAACAACCGTCCAAGTCACCGAATCCGAGGTAAATACCGCGGACGGAGACACCCGCGAAACCAAACAATACAGAGTCACCATTCCCAAGCAAATGGCCGAGTTCTTCAATCTCTCACAGGGAGATGAGATCGAGTGGTCAGCTGGGAGTGCGAGCAACAAGATGGAACTCACAATCCACCAAGACTAATGCCACTCACCAGACTCACACCAGCACCCGTACCGAGCACCACCACCGAATCCATCGAAAACGTCCACCGTGGCGACGGGATCGTTCCACAATACGACCCCATCGACATGGACCAGTGGATGGAACAATTCAACGATATCACAGACGGTGACATAATCACAATCGAAACGAGCCGACGGCGGTACTGTGACGTAGAGGTAGGAGACGTCACTGACTCAACGATCCGGGAAGGAACTGCAATCGATTGCCGAATCCCGGACTCTCCCTACAATATCCGACTGTTCAACTACGGATACGCGCAACTGGTCCCCGGAGCAGGTGACACAGAAAAAGGACAGTTAGAAGATTTAGTCAAGGTGATTCGATGACCAGCACTGCGCGGATCTACGTCCGACTCAGCGACCGCAGTAACCGCAGCATTGACGGCCAGATCGAAGACTGCCGCGACTACGCCGACCGGCAAGGGTTCGATGTGGACCGCGTGTACAACGAAGGACAGCGCGTCAGCGGATGGGACGGCACCCGCGAAGACTACAACGACATGCTACAAGACGCCGAGAACGGTGAGTTCGACGCGCTCATCGTCCGCGACGGCAGCCGGTTCGGACGCGACAAACGCGAACGAATCCGTCGGTTCTTCGACCTCGATGAATGGGGAGTCGAACTTCACACCGTGAGTCGGGGGTATGTGGACCCAGAAGACCCGTCCGACTTTCTCATGGAAGTGTTCAAGGCCATGTCGGACGATCACGGGAAGCGCGATGAAGTGGAGCGACTGAAGTCTGAGATGGAGAAACGAAAAGAGAAAAGCTGGTATATCGGTGAAGCCCCGACCGGGTTGAAGTACGACGAAGACAAGCAGTACCTGGTGCCCGTCGAGGAGACGCTTGATACCGTGTTACGAGTGTATGAGCTGCGAGACGACGGCGCAACGTACCGTGACATCGAAGAGGAAGTTCCGTGGTCGCTCCCCACGATCGGGAAACTCATCGACAGGCGAGCCGAGTACGAAGCGGTCGCGGGAGGCGCGAAGCTCGGGTACCAGCTGCAGATAATCGAACCAATCAGCACATGACACAGACAACAACACTCAACGACTTCACCACCGTTCGACGGTGTGAATTAACATGTTATCTCACATGTTAACTCACGAGTTAACCTGCGAACGAGACCGTGAACACGTGTTAACGCCGGTTCTGACTGATTCATTTTCCAACCGTTCAAGTTGTTATGCGCTCGAAGCGTGAATGCCGCGCAACGGGCGCGGCCGGTCATGTTAGCGGATTCGGTATGAGAGTGGATTCCCGGACGGAAGGGGCGATCGTGGTGGGTCGCCCCTCCGGGTGTCTTTCCAATACGTCTACCCTGTCTCTTGAGGGGCGAACACCTTCCTACAGATGCAATGAAACGCGCACTCACGTACATCGCAACAATCACAACCGCAACAGTCGCAGCCGCCGTCGCGTACCGGCGAGGATACCAGGACGCCACGGCCACCCAGGACGAGATAATGGAGAAGCGACGGGAGATGCTGACGAACCACCGACAGATGCAGATGAATGGTCTCGAAATGCAACTCAGAGCGAGGGAGGCGATGGATGACGCCACTGACGGGATAGACGATAGTGTGCGTGAACAGGCTCGAAGAACAGGCGCAGACCCTGCAAGGCTGCAGGAAGCGATAGATTCGTTCGTTACTGAGCAGTACGACGGCAAGTGACGACGCGGGCGAGCAGCCTGCAATCCCAGCGGGACGAGCGAGTTTGTCAACCCGGGAAGCGTGCAAGCCGCCCGCAATCCCAGCCCCCAGGAACTAAGTTGTACTCCTGAGAAACGCAAGACGACTCTGACCCGAACAACCCGACGTTGCGCACCGCTTCGAACAACAGTAGCTCAAACAGTCGAAACGCTACGCCCGCAAGCGATTACTCCGTACTCCAAAACGCAAGCGCAAAAAGCGGGCCGGGCGCGATTTGAACACGCGACCGACGGATTAAGAGTCCGTCGCTCTCCCTAACTGAGCTACCGGCCCTTACGCTAGCGTTTCCGCTCATG
>LKMJ01002262.1_pt1 | contig 17568 bp, 12 predicted proteins | sample 643391 | NCBI WGS metagenome assembly LKMJ01 (sample SAMN04112250, study PRJNA286221) | soda lake metagenome | biome: soda lake; feature: Kulunda Steppe; material: water; isolation source: sample PL-Br10 brine of Picturesque Lake | place: Russia: Kulunda steppe | collected 2010-07
GAGGTAAAGTAATTCCACCTGGACAACATGGTTTAGTAAAACTGTTTAAAACAAGACCGTATGATTCAACGGAATCGGATTATCTAATCCGTTTAAAAGTAAAACAACGTTTACGTTATAACTATGGCTTGACAGAACGTCAATTAGTTAATTATGTAAGAAAAGCCAAAAAGATTAAAGAAGCAACAGGTCAAGTTCTTTTACAACTACTAGAAATGCGTTTAGATAATATTGTTTTCCGTTTAAACATGGCACCTACTATTGTGGCTGCACGTCAATACATCAGTCATGGGCACATTCGTGTAAATAATAAAAAAGTTAATATTCCTAGTTATATGTGTAAACCTAAAGATGTTATCTCAGTTGCTATGAAAGAAAAATCACTTATTCTTGTAAATCGAAACTTAAACGAATATTATCAACGTATGCAATTCTATAAAAAACGTTTAGAAAAAACAATTGCGTTTATTTTATTTCAGTTAAAACTAGTACCTAATATGGCTTCTGCTTTACAATTAATTAACGGTCCTGGAGCTATTGTTAAAGTTAATAACAGACGTGTACGTAATCCTAATCACATTTGTAATCCTAAAGATGTTCTTTCTATTACAACACGTGAAGGAACTCGTCAAATTAAACTTACTTAAATAATGGAATAACTTACGTTGTCTAACGTTACGTATAATGTTTATTTTTCTATATTCTTATTTTAAGCGTAGTAGCGGTTCTTCGTGTTTCTTGAAAAAGGTATAAATTTTTAAAACGTTTTCTTTTGTCAATTTAAAAATTCCTAAGGAATTTTTAGAATTGAGAAAACTCGAAGATTTTAAAGAACCTTTCCGGTTCTTTAAAACTTCGACTTTTGCCAGTACTCCGTGTTTTTTCTAAAAAACACGGAGTATTTCTGAAAATAATAAAAAATTTATTTTTAAATCTTTAATCTTCAATTTAATTATTAAATTGAAGTCTCTAAGTTTAGATAGAAAACTTACCTATTTACTATCTTCTAAGAAAAATATAACATCATTTATTAATTATTTACTTTTATAAATATCTTTAAAGTTACTCAACTTTAAATTATCCCATACAGGGTCCTGTCATAAACAATCAAGGGGATGTAATTTACACAAATAATTTTAGAATAATTTCAAGTTGTTAAATTTTATTTGCAATTATTCTACAAATAAAATATATAGAATTATGGCTGTACCAAGTGCGACTCGTTAAAAAAAAATTAGAGTTAAGTATTTTATATGAAAATGTCGAAGTTTTAAAGGCTCTGTAAAAATCGGTATAATTTTTTAAAAAAATTATTACGTCTCGCAACAATCCGAATTTCGATATTTAAAATTTTTCTTCGGAAGGTTTAACCAGACAAATAGAAATAAAATTTTCTCTTTTTATTAAAAATTTTTATAATATAAACTTCGCGTTTATAAGAAACGCGAAGAGTTAGATAATTTTTTTTTATTACTGTTTGTAGGTTTACTCTTAAACCTCTAAGAGGCAACCTATGCTAGTTCCTCCCTTAAAAAGATATAAAGGGCACCTAGTACGCATAAGTATTTTCTGAAGAAAATTTTAACATGTTTTATTTCCCATCTATTTTTTAATAATAATAAAGAATTGAAATATCAATTATTAAAATAACTAGAATGTATATATTTATATAATTCGATTAATTATAGTAGCTAACTGTTGTTTATTATTAGGTTGTAATCGAAAATAGTAGGTTTACGAGTAAAACTATACTCGGTAACAAAGACTAGTCCCCCCTTAACTATGTATATGTATAAGGGCGCCTAGTACGATTTGACTTAACTCGTACTACTCCGGTCGACGAGCGGGCCTACGAGAAACTACACTACAATAAAGTAGCTAAGAAAAAAACTTTATTTTTTTGACAAATAATTTTTATATTTATACAGAATAGTTTTTTTATTAAAAGAAAAAGTAAGGCTAAATCTATTAAGGAAATGTAAATGAAAACCTTTTTTTCAAATTTTTTGGTTATTTGAAAAAGGCGGTCGCTTTCGCGACCTGAGCGCGCTTGCGCGCGAACATAAAAAAGCAATATAACGTCTAATACTTTCATACTTTGTAGATTATTCATCTATAATTAATATTTATTTCAATTATCTATTAATTGTTTATAGATAAATACATTACCAGAGTGTTCTTTTTAATTAATAGACCTTATAATATAATTATTTATAAGTTATACGATAGTGTTAAAAAAAGGAAAACACTCTCCTATTTTTTATTAAGCTTTTTTTTCAAACAAAATAAAACAAAAAATATATATTTTTGTAGGATTTTCTTTAATTAATATAACTAACTTTTATACAACGTTTATCTGCAAACTAGAGCTGCAAGAACGATACAAGGTTTTTCTTCCCTATGTCTGTAGGTTCCTTCGTATCATAGAGGTGAGCCTCTATAGGTAAATGGACCCCCCTAAATGATGCCTAAGGGGGATCCAATACACGAAGTTGTAAAACCCGTCTGACGACGGAGTCTGTTCTTTGTGAGCCCTTCGATTGGTCGTGTGCTAAGTACGACCGAAGGGCAGCAGCCTACTAAGAGTTTTTCTAGCTTTTAAGGAATCGGGATGAGCATAAATTATCAGGGACTGATTTATAAAGAGGCTTCGATCCAAACGGATAGTAAATGAGAATTTTGAATAAGGGGCTCCCGCCTTATCTTCGCTAGGGCTATTGGAAACGGACCTATATTAGTGTCTAATTTTCCTAGTACTATAGACTTAGCACAGGGGTGTGGAGATTTATTCGGAGTTACTCGCATGTACAGTTATAACGGGGATCGGCTGTTTGTGACTATTCAACCTACACTATTTTTTTAAATTTTCCTTTTCTTCTTTTAAAAAACCCGGGGTTTTGGTAAACCTTAGAATTTTGTTTGAAATACACTCCGTGTTTCGTTCAAGAAACACGGATATAATTTTTTTTTTTTCGAAAAAAAAATTATTACGACCGGTATAGAAATTATTTTTCTAATTATTTTTTCGTTTACAATAAAATTTCAAGCCTATCTTTTTCAAAATTTCAATTCAAACGAGGATGTTCTCAGTTTAGAATTAGGATTCTTTTCCATAGTATAAAATATTAACTTATATCTTTTTTTAAACCCTTCTCTCCGTGTTTTTTATAAAAAACACGGAGTATATAAGATAACTTTTCTAAAAAAATTTTAGAGTTTTGAAGAGTTCAAAAATTCTGTAAGGAATTTTGACACTTAAATTGGTTTTTTAAAAATATTAAGTTCGAAATATATAAGTTTATTTATGCTAAACGAAAAGACTTTAAATTTTTCTGATTAAAAAAACAAAAGATTATGTACTATATAGTACATAATCTTTTGTTTTTTTATAACAGTTAAAGCATAAACTAAGTTAATTCAAAGATACTTACACATTAAACAAAATAAAAAAGGGAAGTTTATTTGAAAAAGTTCTATATAATTTTTTAATTATATTTTGTCTTAAAATTAATTATTATTTACAATAAACGACTTATTTTCTAAATAAGGAGAAAAAACTGATTAAATATGGTATTATTTGTTAAGAAAGTAATTTTTAAACAAGCCTGTTTAACTCAATCGGTAGAGTATTGGTTTTGTAAACCAAAAGTTGCGGGTTCGACTCCTGTAGCAGGCTAATAAAAAATAAGAAAAATACTTTTTAATAAAGTATTAAGAATGAAAAAAGGAATTAATATTAAATATTAATTAATAGTTTAAAAAATTTAATAAAATGAAATCATGAATAATATTAAAAAGTTATTAAAATTAATAATGAATATTTATTTAAAAATTTTTAAATATATGGAAAAACATAAGTTTCATATAATAATTCTGTCTATTTAATTATTTTTAGACAAAGTTATTTTATTTTTTTTTTTAATAGTTTACATAATTGTAAAATAAACTCACGGTAAAACTTAATTATAAAGTACAAATTTTATTTAAGTATAGATTTTATTTTCATACATTAATCTTTACTATATATAATAAATATATATGTTGTTATTTATAACAAATAATTATATATTAATTTTTATAAACTCATTAATTTTTTTATAGAGCTTGTAGCTCAGTGGACTAGAGCACATGGCTACGAACCATGTGGTCGGGGGTTCGAATCCCTCCTGGCTCAATAATAAAAAAAAACTCAAAATTATTATTTAAACTAATAAAGGTTAGTTTGTATACAACGATTAATAGTGGTCACCTAATCGTGGTTACCTTTTATTCAAGCGAAGGAGTGACAGCCGCTTGTTTAGGAATAACCTGAGAAAATATTTGACGTTAATGCTTCCGGTCCCTCCGTGTTTCTAAACACGGAGATTTATGAACTTCAATGTTTACTTTAACACAAGTTGGTTAAATTTTTTTGATATCCTATATCTATATCAACCTCGTGATTTTTCATAACCGGCGTAATAATTTTTTTTACGAAAAAAAATTATATCCGTGTTTCTTTAAAGAAACACGGAGTTTTGTAGACGGGGACTTGACCTCGCGCGGAACGGGCCGGACGACCTGTCCCTTCAACAACCTTTACGAGTTCTTCTTGAGAATTGAAAAACGCGTCGAGTACTTTTCTGACTTTTTCCCTCTAGTAAAGTAAGTCTTTGAAATAAATAATGCACTAAGTAGTATAAATAAACCAAATAGGGAATAAAATTATTCCCTAGAATATAATGTGTACTGCATACAACCTTACACAAACAAAAGTGTTCATAAAAGCGACCTTCCGTGTTAAATAAACACGAAGATTTCATGTGTTATATAAAGCTTCAAAAGAGTTGTTATTGATGTTCTGGTTCCTTTAGTTTTAATGAATGTTGGCTTTCCTGTTACCATGTACCGTGATAAAACAACTTTTGTTTTTCGGAAAGGGAGGGATTCGAACCCCCGGTGGCCGTTAAGCCACGCCAGTTTTCAAAACTGGTGCAATCAACCACTCTGCCACCTTTCCTTAAAAATATATATTTTATATAATAACAATATATATAAATCTTTAAAAGTTTTTTAAAAAACGGCAGCCCATATGCCCAAAAAAAAAAGCCCTTTACGTTCTAATTTTTTGTTTAGATTTACAAAAAAAGTTTTATAGTTATAAGTAACTATGTATTTCTGATAAAAAATCAAAGTTTTTTTAAAGTAAATTTTTTTAACAATTAAGATAAAATCATACTCTTATTTAAAGCTAATTTATAAAGTTAAATTTATTTAATTTATTGATAAAAAAAGGCAGAAACAGTTTGATTTTATGTGAAAATAAAAAATACAATTTATAACATAAAAGAATTAAAATTAAGGGCTTCCCTCCGTGTTTTTTTATAAAAAACACGGAGATTTTAACAAAAAAAAATTCTAAAGCGGACGTGCTAAGCCCGGTCAAATAGGGTTTATCTTAGAGGGGAGCATCCACAAAGCACGACGTCGTCAGTACGTGTCGGTTCCCTTGCCGAGTACAACCTAGACTCGTCTCCCTTGACGATGTCTAAGGGCGTCGAGTACCACAGCAATCAGCACGAAGTCCACTGGCACTAGTCTAGGCTACTACTCCCTCTGAAGACGTTTTTTTCTCGTGAAGCCCTTAGTTTAGCTTCCAGCTTAGCTAGTTCTACAACATAAAAATAGCCCCCTATTACCGGTGTCTAAGAGGGCACGATTACTTCGCACTCTATATAAATCCGCCTAGGTGGATTTACCTATAGTTGAACATAAACTTAGTTTTTAACCACAATCTAGACTTTGTTTTTTTTTTTTGAAAACGCAAAGTTTTTTGATTTAATAACTCCGTGTTTGTCTCAACAAACACGGGAAGATCCGCTTAAAGAAAAAATAATACCCTTAAATTGGGTAACAAATAAAAAAATAAAAATGACTCGTGTAAAACGTGGTAATGTTTCTCGTAAACGTCATAAAAAAGTATTAAAATTAAATAAAGGTTTCCGTGGTTCAGCTTCAGTGCTATATCGTACAGCTAAACAACAAAATATGAAAGCTTTACGTTATTCTTATGCTGATCGTCGTCAAAAAAAACGTGAATTTCGAAGTATTTGGATTACACGTTTAAATGCCGCCGTTAGACGTTATGGCTTAAATTATTCTGAATTTATTTTTTATTTAAAAAATCGTTCAATTTTATTAAATCGTAAAGTTTTAGCTCAATTATCTATTTGTGATCCTGAAGCTTTTACACAATTATTACTTTTCTAATAATTAATTTACGTTTTTTATTAAGTATTCAAAAAAAATTTAAGTACCCACCGTGTTTTAAAAACTCGGTGTATATATACGGTGCATATATATATGGTGTATATATATTATATATGTAAAAAAATTTTAATTTCACAAATAAATTTCCCTTAGGAACACTTCTTTGTGAAATTAAAAAAAAATTTATGTTATTCTTTTATCAACCTCCTCATTTTAGGAGTAGGCTTTACTAAGCCCGTAAAACTAGTCGAGGGGGACGAGTTTAGGTTACTTTGTACAGTTAAACCTCTACAAGTAAAACAACTTCCCCCCTCGGTTTGGTCATAGAACTAACGCTTTTAAAGTATATACTATAGCGAGATATTATATAGTACAAACCGGACGTAATAATTTTTTTTTTATTTATACCGCCCTTTTTCAAAAAACGCGGTGACTCGTCCAATTTTTATTGAATATGCTTTTTTTAGTTTGGGTTTTAAAAATTCACTATTGTATTTTATGAATTTTTAAAACTTTAAACTTTTTAAGGAATTTTTTTTATTAGATCAAACTGTCATTTTGGGACATTTTAAGTTTTAAATTAAGATGACTTACATGGCGTATTTTATCTTTTTGTATACATCGAAGCTTTTGCCCTTTGATAGTGGAGATTTTCTTCGTGTATTTTTATTTAAAACTTACTAAAATTTTTTAATAAAGATGCTTTTCGAACTAAAAAAAAAGGAATTTACATGTAGTAAATCCTATAGTATTTACTAGAATAGAAAATTCTTAAATCTTTTATTCTGGTTTAGTAAAACACCAATTTTTAGAAAAAAGAACTAGAAAAATTTAAAGAAAAGCCATTTGAGACTAAAATCTCACGAATGGTTTAGAATCCGAGGTTTTTGATAATCATTAAATAATAATTTAATTTATTTATTGTGTCAAAAAAAACTTTTTGAGATATATCAAAGATATTAAAGAACCTTTCCGGCTCTTTAATACTTCAAGTTATAGAATTTTAGTTAAAAATCCTATGACTTGAGTTTTATTCCTTAAGAAATTTTGACTTATAAAAAAGCCTTAGGTTAACAAAAACGTACTTCAAAATCGAAAAAAAACATTAGAAAAAATGTTTGGAAAAAGAAAGTAGAAAAACATGTTGTAAGATCTCTTTTTTTAGCACGTGAAGCTTTAAAAAGTAAACCAGAAAGTTCTTCAGAAGTTGATAGTTCACAAAATACAGCTTCAGGTTCTGAAAACGATAATGTAGCTTCTGCTTAACCGGACCTCCGCGTTTTTTCTACTAGGTGCACGAAGTCCAGTCCCCGTCTGACGACGGAGTCTGGACTTCGTGGGGACTCCGTTTTTCTATCAAGAAAAACGGATATAATTTTTTTTCGAAAAAAAATTATTACGCCTGGTTTACCTCTACGAGGAAACCTACAAAAAAAGCGGAGATAAAAAATGTTTAAATTTAACATTTAATAATATAATTAATCTCTACCTTCACGTTTTAAAAGTGGGGGTAGAGATTCACTAGTGAAATAAAAAACATAAAAATAATTTTTTTATCAAGATAATTATAAAACAATTGTTTGGGTATTTTTTATCATTATTATGACTAGTTTTTACATTTCTATATATATATTATTATAGAAATAATAACAATTTAAATAATATAAGGCGGTGTAGCCAAGTGGTAAGGCAGAGGATTGCAAATCCTTTATTCCCCAGTTCGAATCTGGGTGCCGCCTAAAAATTAAGCTTTTTTCTTCAAACTAAAAAAATTCTAAAAAAATTGTATAATATAAATTAGTTATTTAATAAAAATTAGTTTTAGTAGCTTTATAAAAAACTACTATTATTTTCTTTTAAAGGCACCCTTTAATATTGTCAAGGGCGACAAGTCTCGGTTTCCTTTCCTATTATATTTAAAAATGTACAATGTACTAGGCAACCTATCAAAATTTTTAACAAAATTTTTAACAAAATTTTTAAAAAGGACCTCCGCGTTTCTTACAAGAAATAGCGAAGAAGAAAAAATTCAATAAGTTTTATCAAATTTTAAAACCTTAAATTGTACTTATTTTTAGTTAAATTGAAATTTATAATTTTTATTAAAGATTTATATTTAAGTATAGATTGAAAAAGAAAATAGCTCTAAGGTGAGCATTAAAAAGTAGTGTTTGTTATATGAATAACATATAAATAAAATTTATATGTTATTTTCTCTTTAAACCATAAGAATTTTGTGGTTTAAAGAAATCAAACATACTTTATAGTAAAAAAATTTATATATAAATCTATAGAAGGAAAATTATGGCAAATTTAGTAATGGTTATGGCAAAACTTCCTGAAGCTTATGCTCCTTTCGCACCAATTGTTGATGTTTTACCTATTATTCCAGTATTATTTATTTTACTAGCTTTCGTATGGCAAGCTGCAGTTAGTTTTAGATAATTTTTTATAAAATTCGTTCTCCGCGTTTCTTATAAGAAACGCGGAGTTATAATAATTTTATTTTATAAAAGTTGAAACCTTAACACCCCCACAAAAGAGGTTTTAAAATAAAAATTTTAAGGTTTTTTTATGAATTATAAAACTATTATATTTTACTAAAATTAAAAGTTATAAACATTAACATAGTATTTATTTTATAAACAAAAAAAGAAATCCTTCATTTTAAATTTTTTTTTTTCTAAATAAAAAAGTATATAGTATAATAACTACAAACTAAATAAGTAAATAACCAACGTATTAATTATAATTATTAGTATTATTAATATTTTTATGCGGATGTATCTCAATTGGTAGAGTGACAGCCTTCCAAGCTGTATGTTGCGGGTTCGAGTCCCGTCTTCCGCTAAAATTTTTAAAAAACTCATTTTTATTTTATTTTATTTTATAGGAGTAAAGAATCCATTCTTTTATTAATAATTTATTTTTTGAATTGTAGTAATGGGGTAATATTTTTCTCTCCAGTAAACTAGTAAGGTATTCTTTACTGTTTTTTTTAATTTATTACAAGTATGGGAAATTTTAATACCAGTTCTTCTTGTTCCTTTGTCTTATTATGTATTATCTTGACAATCTTTATAAGGGTACGGTACGCTCGAACCAGTTAAAAAGAAAATGTCATCCGCATAACGAATCAAAGAGCGGCCATCGGGGTATACCTCAATGAAACTAAGGGAGCTATCCGAGTACCAACCCTTACTGAGGCCCAGAAATGCTGGTGTTCAAATTTCCAACCTGAAAATATGGACTGTCCAGCGGACGTTCGTGAATGGCTGGTTAACAATTGCAGAAAAAGATTCCCTAGATAATATTGAAAGGCTAAAGAGTAAGAAGAAGACCAAGGAATTCACAGATATACCAAGAAAAATGAAAAAATTATGAAATAAAAATATTCAACGTCAACAGCATCAAAAGACAAAAAGATCAGGAAAAAGATAGATCTCTTGGGACAAAATAATTCAACGAACAATAGAACGAGAAAATAATAACTAAAGTACCTACCTAAAGAGCTAATGAAACTAAGAGGCAGACCTCGCGATCTCCTTCAGGCTTGTTGTCCTGCTGCTGAGTACCACGAGAAGAAGAAGTGCGAGACTTTTTTCTTATCTCCAGGTCTTACGCCAGTAGATAAGCCTGGACTCCGTGTTTGTTATAACAAACACGGAGAATCTATCGGACTAGCACAACTCTCCGTGTTTTTTAGAAAAAACACGGAGTATAGTTTATTTCGGGCAAGTGCTGGGCTTAACTTGCACATCCGACCATTTCAGTTGGGGTTAACTCACGTTCCTTGCGTGCCACAAGTCTGTTGTTCACCGTGCGAGCCAGATCACCCGCCAGGGGTGTTGACTCTGGGTTCTTGTCTAATCTAGAAAGACCGGCACGTACGATCGAGATACCTAGTGTCTGGGCTAGTTTTCTGAAAGTCCTGCGTCCGCGGGTGTGAAGTTCGATGAAACGAACTACATCCCTCTTGTAAACCGGTACGATACCTACACCAGGATCCATAACCTCCACTGAAAAAGTAGGAGGTACGGCGGCAGCGTGTCCGCCCCTGCGGATCATCTCTGCCATTGCCAGGTAGGCCGTGCTCTTCTCGATCCCGTAGGAGCTCGAGACTGATTCTACTATTCGGCTCACGTCGTCTTGTCCAATCTCCTTGCTGGTGCCAGGAATGATCTTTTCCTCTGGACACTCAGAAAGGACTTTCACCATTTCGTTCTGAGGTTCTTCCGGAACCCCTTAATCGAAAGTACTACCTTTAGAACCTTCAGGCGTGCCTGAAGTTTCAGTCATATCTGTATCTAATCGTTCCTGTTTTTTTTCCATAAATTATTTTTTTTTTTTTTTCTTGTGACCTCCATCACCATGACACCATGATAGGGAGGTCCGGTTTCTTTAGATACATCGGGAAGAGATATAGGGCCATAAGGACGGGGAATAAAACCCTTCTCCTCAAGGGAAGCCGCGAAGTGCTCTGCTCCAGGGTGAATGAAGTTTTCCACGTGTATTACTCTGTTGTCGAAAAGCATGTTCTGGTTTAATTCCAAAATAAGACGATTCAAACGCGTCCCGGAGTATCTTCCTGCATGAATTACGTTTATGTGGCAGTTGCGACACACTGGGATTTGTTTTCGGTTTCGTAGGCTCATGATCTGGAGGAAAGCCTTCCTCTGTAGCCCGGTGTAGGGGGTCTTTCTGATGTGGCGGATGTGGTGCATCTCTACATCATCTCTACATCATCTCTCGCCCCGCAGATAAGGCACGGCATGTAGAACGGGGCGGCGTATCTAAGTGAGACCCAGGAGAAGTAATCAAGGAAACTGTCCTGGGTAACAGCAGGGCGATCTTTATTAAGGGTGTATTCACCAATCGTACCCGGACCTTCGCGTTTTACCAAAAAACGCGAAGTGTTCACGGGTCCAGAAAACATTATTGAATTCAGCCCGTCGCTCGGGAGCGCGAGAGATCTCAATAAGTCGTTTGTACGTAAGGAGGTAAAACTCCTTGACATACGTAACCCCGTTTAAAGTTATAACGAGGTCGGCTCGTACGGTTTTTCTACTTGAGTCGTGTAGGTAAACGCCAAATCGTCTGAAAACTTTGCTGATTGAGGATTGATACTTACGGGCGAGGTTTTTGAGGCACGAGAACCTCAGGATGTAAATCCATCTCGCCAGAGAGGAGTATGTCACAAAGGGAGCAAAGTAATTCACCATGCCTCGCATTGAGGCATTATATCTTTCGATAATGACCGAGGCTTCAAGGTTAGCAATACAGGGAACTTCCCTAGGGAAGCCGTCCGGTTCGCAGAATCCTTTAGCGTGCAATCTCTCGATCACTCTTTGTCTGTCGGGGAAAGCCAGTATGCCGACGTCCGCAGCTTTGGCAAGGAAGGAAGTATCCCCCCTTTTAATGCGTAGCGTGCGACCACGGGTATGTCTACGAAGCTCAAAGCCCAGGAAATGGTCTGATTTTTTTCGTAGGTCCGTGATGACAGTCTTTTCGTCCGAGAGAGTAGCGCCCAAATTCTTCTCAAGGAATTCCTTGATTAGGGCCTTGAACTTCTCCGCTAGCTGAATATCGCCGTTAGTCAAAAGAATATAATCGTCCGCATATCTTACGTACAGAAGTCTGAGCCTGCGGGAAGACGGATCGTAGGTGGACATTCTCAGCATTTTGGAGCTGATGTCCCTTACTTGACTTGTTTCATAACGCGATACCTTTCATTTCTCAAATCGTATATCTTTTCCAAGGTGTTAGACGGGTCCTTAAGTTTGGATCGGAGACGACCCAGAGCTTTTTTTAGACGAGTCTTCTTTTCATAAAAGTTACGTTTAGGTTTGAACTTGTAACCCGGTTCGTTTTTCACCCTTATTCGTGCGTTCAATTTGTCAATTTCGGCTTGTAAGCCGTCTTTCGGGTTGTGAATGAATCTGTCCAGCGCTAACATGTGGATATTAAACAAATATGGGGAATACACTCCTCCTTGGGGGATGCCAACCGCAGGACGGTGTCTTCCGGATTCGTCAACGTAATCGTAGTCAAGCCTCTTTTTCATAAAGGTCAAGAAAGGCTTGTCGTAGATCTTCTCTGCCAGCTGAGAGAGAAGGACGTCTTTTGGGACGGCGTCGTACGCTCCCTGGATATCGCCCTCTACGGCGATATGTAACCCGTGTCCCCTAGGAGACAGGATAGCCGCCATGGCATCGCCACACGACATAGTCGGGCGGAAATCGAAAGAACGGTTCATTTTTTCGAATTCTCTCCGTGTTTTTTCTAAAAAACACGGAGGGAAGGTTCCCATACAGCGCGGAGCACCATCTTGATCGCTTCTTGTACCACCCTATACATGAAAGGAGGGATCTCCGTGTTTGTTATAACAAACACGGAGTCCAGGTGATGGGTCTCTTTTTGTTTGAGCCCGGCTTATCAAAACCATATTCTTCTGCTCGTGCCCCATGGGTACGCACCTTTTAATATAAGAAACGAAGCTGTGTCAAAGTCTCTAAGGCGCAAACCATCGGGGGCGATCTTCGTCGATTCGTATAGCTTCTTAGACTCCCTGGCGTTCTTTTGGGGCTTACTCATTTCGGCCGCCTTGGCCAGGGCCCCTTTATTTCGCTTGACCCTTTTGTAAGCAAGCAGGAGAGTCTCCTGTCTGGAAATCACCTGTCAAACACGTTGTGTCTTTTCGAAAGGCCTTTTTCCCAAGGCGATGTCCTTATTCTTTTGAAAGATCTTGGTAAAAATCTTCCCTGAGACGCTCGTCTCCGCGAAGCCGCGATTCCGGAAGTTTCGCAGCAAATCAGAGACATAGTCCCAACGTGGGGGTACCAAGGCGTATTTTTTCGGTTTCGATATAGCCAATATTCTTCCAGTTTGAATATTGTGCTTGGTAAGAATCTGTGTTAATGGCCTTACAAGCTTCTTTCGGGTTGAAGGGAAGTCTAGCCACAACGCCAGACGGGTTCCTCAGTTTCAGTTTCTTTTTTGCGAACAGAGCCGCACGTCGTCTGATTGTCATTTAAAATTGTAGAAGTTAAAAATCCCCGTTGAAAAAAACGGGTCTGGTCGTTTTTCGAAACTCTTCACGGTCTGACGCTTCTTCCATACCGCACGTTATTACGGTAAAAGCGGAATCCGTATCCGCCGATCTCTCAAAGGCTAGGGCCCCAACGGTGGGTAATTCCGTTTTAGCCCCTCTCCGGGCCAAGGGATTAGCACCTCCTGCGGTTAACGGAGGAACGACACCTATCGCCTCGTGCGAAACGAGTGCGACTTAGCCCGCTCGGTGAGTATCCCAATCGTAACTAAAGGAGAATTAGGAGTCCGTGAGCGGCGGGTGAGTAACCCGCGGATAGCCAACCTGGCATGTAGCCACAGCAGGTCTCCTCTTGTGAGTCCGGGATCGGTCCACCTTACGGTGGACATCTAAGGTGGCGACTCACACACCCCCCTTTAACTGGAGGGTCAGCTACTTCGTACTGGGACGCTCATAACGGATTAGGCTCAACGCTTCATCCTTTTATCCGTCGCCTCGCCTGGGGGACATATGTTTACCACAGGCTTCTCTATATCAAGTCCCGTAGTCTGTTTTCGTTTTCAGTCTGTACCTGATAGATTAAAAATGGGACTCGAACCAGCATGCTATGGTTCCTGCCTGCTTTCGCAGGACAAGTAAGCCTAAAGGCTTTCCCCGAGATCCCTCGGGGAGCGGTCTTGTTTCATACACCGCTTTACGCCTGGAAACAGCGGTAAAGGTTCTCCCTAAAGTGAAAACCTAGACCGCCTTTACCCCCCCCCGCATAACAACAAAAGCATATAAGATACATCTGAGAAGTTGGAAAAGGAATCAGGCACTAGGCAATGGACTTAATGTCGTTATGGAGAGGCTATTGCGGAGGGTGGTGTGTTTCATTTTTTATATGTATTATTTTTACAGTATTTATTTTTTTACTCCTTTTTTATTAAGGAATAAGATGAATTATTCCTATAGTTTTATATTACCTATTAAATAAAGTTAAATATTTTTTTTATTTGACATTTATATAATTTTATTATATATATATATATACTTAAATCTTAATAATCTTAATAATCTTAATAATCTTAATAATCTTAATAATAAAGTCTCTTCGTGTTTCTATCACCGGAGTAATTAAAATTATAAGAGACAATTATTCTAATATAATAAGTAAATAAAAGTAAATCTAACATTTTGTTTGTTATTTTTTATATAAGTCAAAAAAGCAAAACGTCCTTAGTTCAGTCGGTAGAACGCAGGTCTCCAAAACCTGATGTCGTGGGTTCGAGTCCTACAGGGCGTGGAAAAAAGAGAAAACAACACGGAGTCTTTTTCACAACCTTATTTTTGTATTCTTAAAAGAAACAGTCGTTTATTAAAAGATAAACGCGATAAGAACATATCTCCGCATTTTATTGAAATGCGGTTTTAAAGTGAAATTCACTTAAAAAAATAAATAAAAAAAAACATACTACAAGAATGAAAAAATTAAAAAACATATTTAACTTAATGAATTTTTCAAAATAGAAAATTTTCAACGAAAATATTCTAATTTTTCTTTTTGTTCTTAGAAAAACTCTATCGCTCGTACTAAATATCTCATGGAAATATAAGTAGATTTTTCAAAATTATATATAGGCACGTCAAAAACGTAGAAGAGTAAAAATTTCTTAGAATATATCTTAATTTAAAACATCTCTCAAATTGTAATGAAAAATTCGTAACGAAGGGAATGAATAATAACCTTATAAAAGAACTATTATATAATTGACAAAATAACAAACTTCGTAATAACTTTTTCTTTGAAAAAAAATATCGACGAGTATTTACGGAGTAAAAAAAATTTTACTCTTAATTATAAACTAAAGGTTATTAATAATACAACAAAAAGAAGAAATTTTAGTACAATTTAATTTGTACTAAAATCTTGTACTTTTTGTTTCTATCATTTCCCTTAAATAGAAAAAAAAAAACAATATTTATGGCAATGCGCACACCTGAAGAATTAAGTAATTTAATCAAAGATTTAATTGAAGAATATACACCAGAAGTAAAAATGGTGGATTTTGGTATTGTTTTCCAAGTAGGTGATGGTATTGCTCGTATCTATGGATTAGAGCGAGTAATGTCTGGTGAATTATTAGAATTTGAAGATGGTACATTAGGTATCGCTTTAAACCTAGAAGCAAATAACGTAGGTGGAGTATTATTAGGAGATGGTCTAAAAATTACAGAAGGTAGTCGTGTACGTTGTACAGGTCGTATTGCAGAAATTCCAGTTGGGGAAGCTTATTTAGGCCGTGTAGTAAACTCGTTAGCACAGCCAGTAGACGGTAAAGGACCAATCAATACAACTGATTCACGTTCAATTGAAGCAATGGCACCTGGTATTGTAGCACGTCGTTCAGTTTACGAACCTTTACAAACAGGTTTAGTTTCTGTAGATTCAATGATTCCAGTAGGTCGTGGTCAATGTTGGCCCTTTCAATAATACAATTTTTTAAAGAATTGTATTATTGGACGCAGGAAACTATATGCTGGAAACCCAAGGAAATAAAAGTCGTACACAAATGTAAGTGATCCTCAAACTTAAGGATCCCGTTTGATGTGAAAATCGACTTTTTATTGGGCGATCAGCAAGAAACCAAAACCTTAGAAAAAGTGAATTCAAAAACTCTAAATTTAAATTCACAAAGAAAATCGTTTAGAATTTTCTTTCGTTAAAAAAAAACTTCAGTAAAGAAAACTTTCTAAGGTGAGTAGGATCTTCAGAGACTTTATGTTTCCTAACAAACATTAGAAATGAGATAAAAAAAAAATAAAAAAAAAAAATTATAAATTATGACAATAAAAAAACAAATAACAAATTCAGAAGAAAAATGGAATCAATGGTTTGCCGGTCTTACAGATGGGGACGGCTGTTTTTATATAAAGAAAAAAGAAATTAGTTTTGAGCTAACTGTCCATATTGTGGATTCACGTGTCGTTTACGACATAAAGAATAAACTAAAAGCAGGTTCTGTATACAAGCGTAGCAATTCTAAAAGTATACGCTATAGAGTAAAATCCACAGAAGCAATAAAAAATATTATTGATCGTATTAATGGTAAGCTTTATAATAAAGCTCGTGTAAAACAATTTGAAAGAGCCTGCGAGTTATTAAACAAACAATCTATGAATAAATCTTCATTATTAACAAAAGATAATAGTTATCTTGCAGGATTAATAGATTCGGATGGAAGTTTAGCTATTAATATTTCAAAATCCACAAAAGAAGATTCTCAAGTAAGCGGTGTAGAGGGGAAATGCTTGCGATTAATAAATTCAAGAGGAGCAAACCAATTACGTTTAACAATCGCAAGTATAGATTCAAAACCTTTGGAGTTGATACAAAAGTCATACCAAATGGGAGTGATTTATGTAGAAAAAGCGAATGTTAAAAATCGTTGTCCTAACAATAAATATATTTGGACATTATCATCCTATAATGATTTCCAAATATTGTATGAATATCTAAAAAAGTTTCCCTTAAGATCCACAAAAATGCACCGTATGCGTTTAGCATTTATTTATTTTAAATATAAGGAATTAAAATACCATTTAAAGCCATCCGACAGTCTAGAATTTAAATTATGGTCAAAATTTTGTAAGGCATGGTTTAAATATAGTTTCTAATGTTTTGTTAAAGAGAAAGTCCCTAGTCGAGTCTAGGTTGTACTAAGCTGGGCCCCTCACTGCGTTCGGTTTACTCATAGAGGTTAACCGGGCGTAATAAATTTTAAAAAAAAATTATATCCGTTTTTTGAAAAAAGGAGTCTACAAGTCAACCTTAAGTTTCGACTAAGCAACGTGAGCTTATTATTGGTGACCGTCAAACAGGTAAAACAGCAATTGGTGTAGATACTATTTTAAACCAAAAAGGTAAAGGTGTTATTTGTGTTTATGTAGCAGTTGGACAAAAAGCTTCAACAGTTGCGCAAGTATTAACTACATTAAAAGAGCGTGGTGCTTTAGATTACACAATTATTGTTATGTCAACTGCTAATGAACCAGCTACTTTACAATTCTTAGCACCTTACACGGGTGCTACTTTAGCTGAGTACTTCATGTACACAGGTCGTCCTACTTTAGTTGTTTATGATGATTTATCAAAACAAGCTGCAGCTTACCGTGAAATGTCTTTATTATTACGTCGTCCACCAGGTCGTGAAGCTTACCCAGGTGACGTTTTCTATCTTCACTCTCGTCTTTTAGAGCGTGCTGCTAAATTAAATTCAGCATTAGGTGAA
>LKMJ01002263.1_pt1 | contig 17567 bp, 12 predicted proteins | sample 643391 | NCBI WGS metagenome assembly LKMJ01 (sample SAMN04112250, study PRJNA286221) | soda lake metagenome | biome: soda lake; feature: Kulunda Steppe; material: water; isolation source: sample PL-Br10 brine of Picturesque Lake | place: Russia: Kulunda steppe | collected 2010-07
AGATCACTCCGGCACCATCTCATCCTCGCGAGCAACGACGTGAGGCTCCACAAGGGTGTTGGGCGCCTCACACTGCTCGGCTGACAGGTTCGACCCACGGAACGAGCGCACCAACCAACCAGTTGGTAGGTGCTATCTGGGCGCGCAGCGGGCAGTGGCACCCCGGACCCATGATCCACTCGGAACCCGTGGCAAGGGCCGGGACCCGTGACAAGCGCCGGCACGCAGGATCAGGGCCGGGACCCGTGACAAGCGCCGGCACGCAGGATCAGGACAGGGTTGGGTCATCAGGACCGGTCATCGGTCGTAGCATGCCCGTGTCGAGGAGATGCCCCATGGTCACACCGTTGGCACAAGCCGGCGTGCGGGAGGTGTGCGGCCCAGCCGAGGATGCCGAGTGGATCTGCGAGCTCGTCTTCGAGCTCACCAGCAACGAGCCCCTGGCCCGCATCGCAGGTGCCGGCGCCACGGTCGTGTGGCTCGCCGTCATCGTGGTTGCGGCACTGGCGGCGTCGGCGCTGAGCCGCCGTGCCGTGGAGCGCTACAGCCGTCGGCTGGAGGAGCGCACCGTCCAGCGCCTCGAACGCGACCTTGAGCGCGGCGCGATCACCGACACCCAGCGCTTCCGTACCCGCCGCCTGCAGCGCCTGCAGGCCGCCTCCGGGGTGGTGAAGGGCGTGATCGGGGTGGTCATCTGGCTGACGGCACTGTTCCTGGTGCTCGACCTGTTCGGGGTCCCGCTCCAGCCCCTGCTGGCGGGTGCCGGGGTGGTCAGCGTCGTGATCGGCTTCGGTGCGCAGCAGCTGGTGCGTGACGTGCTGGCCGGGATCGCCATGCTCATCGAAGACCAGTACGGCGTCGGCGACTGGATCGAGGTGGATGGGGTCTTCGGCGAGGTCGAGCGGGTTGGCCTCCGTTCCACCGCCTACCGCGACGTGGACGGGATCCTCCACCACGTCCTCAACGGCTACATGCAACGCGTGGGCAACCTCTCCCAGCGGTGGGCGCGCACCACCCTGGACGTCCCCGTCGCCCTGGACGCCGATCTCCCCGCCGCCAAGGCCCTGGTCTTCAAGGTCGCCACCGACCTGGCACAGGATCCGGTGTACGGCCAGGACGTGATCGGCCCACCCGAGGTGTGGGGCGTGCAGGAGTTCGGTCCGGAGGGTGTCCGCATCCGCGTGGTCATCCCCACCAAGCCGCTCCGGAACTGGGACCTGGCCCGGCAGCTCCGCGAGCGGCTCAAGCTCGCCTTCGACGCTGCCGGGATCCGGATGCCGGGTCAGCTCGTCGACCTCGGTGGGCAGGGCGCCGGCTACCCGGTCCTGACCAGTCGTCGGGAGCCCACCTCGGGGGCTGGTGCGCACCGCCGCCACCTCGATCCAGAGGTCTTGTGGTCCGAGGAGCCCGGCAGCACAGACGACGCGGCGGCTGCCTCCGCCGCACAGCTCGACGACGGCGACACCGCCGCAGCCGACATCACCGGACCGATGGCCGGTCACGTGGCGCCCGCGGCCGACATCACCGGACCGATGGCCCGCCACGCGGCGCCCGCGACCAACACCGACGACACCGACCCCGACGGCACCGACACCGGTGGCACCGACGACCCCGACGGCGCCGACCCCGACCCCGCCCACGATGGCGCCGACCCGCGGTACTCCGGAGCAGACGCCTCCGACGACGAACCGAGCGACGCCACCCTGGAACTCCGGCTGCGGCAGGGACCTCGGCCACGACCCGACTGATCCCCTCAGGTACCAGCCGGGGGGAGCACCTCCCGCAGGAACTTGCCCGTGTAGCTGCCAGCCGCGGCCGCCACGTCCTCCGGTGTCCCCGCGGCCACGATGCGGCCACCCCCGTTGCCGCCCTCCGGCCCGAGGTCCAGCACGTAGTCGGCGGTCTTGATCACATCCAGGTTGTGCTCGATGACGATCACGGTGTTGCCCTTGTCGACCAACCGGTGCAGGACGTCCAGCAGGCGGCGGATGTCCTCGAAGTGCAGCCCGGTGGTGGGTTCATCCAGGATGTAGACGGTCTGCCCCGTTGCCCGCTTCTTCAGCTCCGAGGCGAGCTTCACCCGCTGTGCCTCGCCACCCGACAGCGTGGTGGCGGGCTGGCCGAGCCGTACGTACCCGAGCCCGACGTCGTAGAGGGTCTGGAGGTGCCCGGCGATGGCCGGTTGGTTGGAGAAGAACTCCAGTGCCTCCTCCACCGGCATGTCCAGCACCTCGGCGATCGTGCGGCCCTTGTAGTGGACCTCCAGGGTCTCACGGTCGTAGCGCCGTCCCTTGCACACCTCGCAGGGCACGAACACGTCGGGCAGGAAGTGCATCTCGATGCGCAGCGTCCCGTCCCCTCTGCAGGCCTCGCAGCGGCCCCCCTTGACGTTGAAGGAGAACCGGCCCGGCTGGTAGCCACGGACCTTGGCCTCCGGGGTGGCCGCGAACAGCTTGCGCACGTGGTCGAACAGCCCCGTGTAGGTCGCCGGGTTGGAGCGCGGGGTGCGCCCGATCGGTGACTGGTCCACCACCACTGCCTTGTCCACCGCGTCGAGCCCGGTGATGCGCTCATGGTCACCAGGACGGTCGCGGGAGCCGTACACGTGGCGCATCAACGCCTTGGAGAGGATCTCGTTGACCAGCGACGACTTCCCCGACCCCGACACGCCGGTGACGCAGGTGAAGGTGCCGAGCGGGAAGGTCGCATCGACCTCGGTCAGGTTGTTGGCTCGCGCCCCCTCGACCTCGACATTGGCGCCGGAGCCCGGCCGTCGGGTGCCAGGCAGGGGGATGGTGCGTTCGCCCGCCAGATAGGCACCTGTCAGCGACCGTCGCGTCAGCCGTTTGAGTTGCTCCACGGAGCCGGAGTGGACGATCTCCCCACCGTGCTCCCCCGCCCCGGGGCCGATGTCCACCACGTGGTCGGCAGCGTCGATGGTGGCCTCGTCGTGCTCGACCACGATCAGGGTGTTGCCCAGGTCCCGCAGGCGCAGCAGGGTCTCGATCAGCCGCTCGTTGTCGCGCTGGTGCAGACCGATGGAGGGCTCGTCCAACACGTACAGCACCCCCACCAGCCCCGCGCCGATCTGGGTGGCCAGGCGGATGCGTTGCGCCTCCCCACCGGAGAGCGTGCCGGCGGCCCGGTCCAGGGTCAGATAGTCCAGCCCGACATCGAGGAGGAAGCGCAGCCGGGCGCGGATCTCCTTCAGGACCCGGGCACCGATCAGTAGCTCGCGTTCGGTCAGCTCGAGCTGCTGGACGAAGGCGTCGGCGTCCGCCACCGACAGCGCGGTCAGTTCCGCGATCGAACGGCCGCCGATCGTCACGGCGAGGACGATGGGTTTGAGGCGCCGACCCCGGCATGCGGGGCAGGGCACCTCACGCATGTACTGCTCGATCTGCGTGCGGACGTGGTCGGACTCCGTCTCATGGTGGCGGCGGCGCAGGGAGGCGAGCACGCCCTCGACCCGGGCCCGGTAGGAGCGGCGCCGGCCGTAGCGGTTGGTGTAGGCGACCTGGACCCGCTCACCCGTGCCCTGCAGCACACCCTCCTTGACGTGCTCCGGCAGGTCCCGCCACGGGGTGGTCGGATCGGCGCCGAGGTGGGTGACGGTCGCCCGCAGCAGCTGGCGGTAGTAGCTGGACTGGGCACCGGTGCCCCAGGGCAGGACCACGCCCTCCTCCACGGACAGATCCTGGTCGCCGAGCACCAACTCCTCGTCCACCATCAGCTGGGTGCCGAGCCCGGAACAGGTCTCACAAGCGCCGTAGGGGGAGTTGAAGGAGAAGCTGCGCGGCGCGAGCTGGTCGTAGCTGAGCCCGCAGGTGGTGCAGGCCAGGTGTTCGGAGAAGGTCAGCTCCTCCGCCTGCGGCTCGGGCTCCCCCGCCGCACGGGCGGCCTCCACGGTCTCACGGGTGGGCAGCACCTCGATCATGGCCACGCCGTCGGCGAGCTGGAGTGCGGTCTCGATGGAGTCGGCGAGCCGGCGGCGCAGGTCCTCCTTCTGCACGAGCCGGTCGACCACCACCTCGATGGTGTGTTTGACGTTCTTCTCCAGCTTGCCGACCTCGTCGATGGGCAGCACCTCGCCGTCGACGCGGACCCGGGCGTAGCCGTCGGTGGACAGCTGTTGGAACAGGGCCGCGTGCTCCCCCTTGCGGCCCCTGACCACGGGTGCCAACACCTGGAAGCGGGTCCCTGAGGGCAGCTCGTGGACCTGGTCGACGATCTGCTCGGCCGTCTGACGGGCGATCGGCTGGCCACAGTTCGGGCAGTGGGGCTGCCCGATGCGGGCGTAGAGCAGGCGCAGGTAGTCGTAGATCTCCGTGATCGTGCCGACGGTGGAGCGGGGGTTGCGCGAGGTCGACTTCTGGTCGATGGAGATCGCCGGTGAGAGCCCGTCGATGAAGTCGACGTCCGGCTTGTCCATCTGCCCGAGGAACTGGCGCGCATAGGCGGAGAGCGACTCCACGTAGCGGCGCTGCCCCTCGGCGTAGATGGTGTCGAAGGCCAGGCTCGACTTGCCCGAACCCGACAGGCCGGTGAACACGATCAGGGCGTCACGGGGGAGCTCGAGATCGACGTCCTTGAGGTTGTGCTCCCGCGCGCCGCGCACGGTGATGCGGTCCCGCTGCGCGGCGCGGGACGGTGCGGTACGGGAGGAGGGCACGGGGACATCCGTCGGGGTGTGGCGGGGCCGGACAGGCACGGCGCCGGGTTCGAAGACCCTTCGAGGCTACCGGTGCACCGTGACTGCCCGGCTGAACGGATGGGTCCGTCCCGGATCTACGCAGCTCGTTGGGCCTACGCTGCGGTGCCCGAGCACACACGAGCACACACGACCCCCTGAGGAAGCGAGAGCGACGTGCGCATCGCCGTCTACAGCACCAAGCCCTACGACCGCAAAGCCCTCGAGGAGGCGAACGAGCGCCACGGGCACGAACTGACCTTCCTCGAAGCACGGCTGCAGGAGAACACCGCGGCGCTGGCCGACGGGCACGACGCGGTATGTGCCTTCGTCAACGACCAGATCGGCACCGAGGTGGTGCACGAGTTGGCCGACCAGGGTGTGGAACTGCTGACCCTGCGCTCCGCCGGGTTCAACCACGTTGACGTCGACGCTGCGACCGAACGCGGTATCACCGTGGTCCGCGTACCGGCCTACTCCCCCTACGCCGTGGCGGAGCACACCGTCGGGCTCATGATCGCGGTGAACCGTCGGCTGCACCGCGCCTACAACCGCGTGCGCGACGGCAACTTCGCCCTCGAGGGGCTGCTGGGCTTCGACCTGCGCAGCAAGCGGGTCGGCATCATCGGCACCGGTCGGATCGGGCAGATCACCGCACGGATCCTGCGCGGCTTCGGATGCTCGCTGCGCGCCTACGACCCCTACCCCAACGACGAGGTCCGCGACTACGGCGTGCGCTACGTCGACCTCGACACCATGTTCGCCGAGTGCGACGTCATCACCCTGCACTGCCCCCTGACCCCCGACACCCACCACATCATCGATGAGGAGGCGCTGTCGAAGATGAAGGACGGCGTGATGATCGTGAACACCTCGCGCGGTCCCCTGGTGGACACCGTGGCCGTCATCGAAGGGCTCAAGAGCGGCAAGATCGGCAACCTCGCCCTCGACGTCTACGAGGAGGAGGGCGACCTGTTCTTCGAAGACCTCTCCGACAAGGTCATCACCGACGACGTCTTCTCCCGGCTGCTGACCTTCCCCAACGTGCTGATCACCGCGCACCAGGCCTTCTTCACCCAGGAAGCGCTGTCCAACATCGGGGAGACGACGCTCAGCAACGCCTCGGCCTACGCACGCGGCGACCGTTCCGGCAACGAGATCACCCCGGAGAACATCCGCCCCAACCGGCGTGAGGGCTCGCACGGCGCGCCACAGGGCGAGCCGGAAGGTGACCAGCACCATGACGCTGAGCACACCGGCGCCGGGCAGACAGGCTGATCCGACGATGACATCGCAGCAGGACGACACCCCACCGACCGGCCACGTCGAGCCCGGCGGTGCCTGGCAGGAGCACACCGACGGGCCGCTGCACGTGCGCAAACTGTCGGTCAGTTCGATGGACAACAACGTCTACGTGCTGTCCTGCGCGCGGACCGGCGCCGCCCTGCTGGTCGACGTCGCCGACGATGCGCCACGCCTGCTCGACGCGGTCGCCGACCGTGACGTGGTGGCGGCCGTGCAGACCCACGGGCACTGGGACCACGTCCGCGCCTGGGATGGTGTGCGCGCTGCGGGCATCGAGGTGTGGGGCCACGCCCACGATGCGCCCCTGTTCCCGCGACCGGTGGATCGTGAGCTGCGTCACGGTGAGCGGATCGGTGTGGGCGACATCGAGGTGGAGGTACTCCATCTCCCGGGCCACACCCCCGGCTCCCTGCTCTACCTCACCCGGGGCGAGGCGCGGTCGTACCTGTTCTCCGGTGACACGCTCTTCCCCGGCGGCCACGGCCGTACGGAGACCCCCGAGGACCATGAGCTGATCATGGACGGGCTCGAGTCACAGGTCTTCGACCGCCTCCCGGACGACACCTGGGTCTACCCCGGCCACGGCGACGACACGACGCTGGGCACACAGCGCCCGGACCTGGCTGCGTGGCGTGCCCGGGGTTGGTGAGCGGCCCCGGTGGCCTCAGAAGGGCAGGAACGGCGGCGCGCTCGCCACACCGATCGCGGCCAGCACACCGACCAGCGCCAGCAGGAGCCCGCGACGCGCTGTGGCGTGGGCTTGCACCGCCATCTGTGTGCGCTTCGCGCGCCCGATGAAGAAGTGCCCTGCCGCCAGCGCTGCGACCGCTAGGGCCGGGTGGAGGTAGGCGACCTCGGGTCGGAGGTTCCACGCTTCCCACAACACGTACTGGACGATGCCCAGGGTCACCACGATGTCCACCAGCACCATGGCCGCCACGTAGAGGCCCGGACGGAACTCCGAGGCATCCTTGGCGTTGCGCGACGCGGTCAGCGCGGCGCCCAGCACCACGATCGAGGCGGCGTAGGCCAGCCACTCGTGAGCGGTCGACAGCACGTCGGTCACGGCACGGATCCTTCAGCGGATGGCAGGGGGGCGGGCACGGCCGTCCGGCAGCGCGCCACAACGACGTCAGCCTAGCGAGGCCCACCCCCCATCCGGCTCACCGCACCAGGGCTCACCGCACCAGGGCGCGCCGCAGCGCGACGCTGGCGACCACCAGCAGCCCCACCGCGAACCCGCTCAACGCACCCAGCTGGGGCAGGATGTCCACCACCGTGCCGTCGCGGCGAACCAGCTCCGCCATCGCCTCGTTGGCCCATGCGTGGGGGGTGATCCGCGCCACCTGGGCGACCCCGGCCGGGTAGAGCTCGATCGGCACCATCGATCCGCCGAGGGCCGCAGCACCCAACCCGATGCCGACCCCGGCACCCGAGGCCTGGCTGTCGTTGCTGAACACCGACCCGATCAGCATCGCCGCCGCGGCAGCCGCCACACAGAACAGCAGCACCACCAGGGTGGTCGCCAGGGGGTCACCCCAGTTCACCCCGAACACCAGCGCGGACACCACGATGATGTACAGCGCCTGGAACAGCGCGATGGCGAACCGGCCCCCCGCCGTCCCGAGCAGCACCGTGGACACGGAGGTCGGCGTGGACAGCATCCGGGTCGCCACCCCGTACTGCCGCGTCTGGATCAGCGCCGCACTGCCGGCCAAGGAGGTGAGGAAGGTGAACAGGAACAGCTGGCTGGAGGCGCCGAGGTCGAACTGGTTCAGCCCGGCGAACTCCTCGGCCAGCTCATCCACCCCGAGGGTGGTCGCGGCCACCTCGACGCTGCCCGCGTCGTCCTGGACGGCCACCGCGGCCTCGCGGAGCTCGGCGACGGGGATCGCCTCACCGCCCGTGGCCGCACGGCCGGTGGCCAGCAGCTGCGCGGCCGCGCCCGGCTGCTCCTGCTCCGCAAGCACGGCGGTCACCAGGGAGCGCAGCGACACCGAGGTGGCGTCCGCCCGGCCGAGGAAGCGCACCTCGACCTGCTCCACCTCGGCGAGGGCGTCGCCGTAGCCCTCGGGGAGCTCGAGCCCCGCTGCGAGCACGCCGCGGTCCACCTCGTCGGCGAGGGCGTCGGTGTCGGCCACCTCGACGACGGTGATGCCGTCGAGGGCGTCGAGTCGCTGCGCGACCGTGTCGGCCGCGGTGTCACCCTCGGGTGCGACCACGCCGATACGGGTGGAGAAGTCCCCGCCGAACTGCGCGCCGAGGAAGATGATCAGCAGCAGGGGGAACAGGAAGACGAAGAACAGGTTGGAACGGTCACGCAGCAGGCGGGTGAGCTCGATCCGGACGATGGCCAGCACCTTCACCACGACGACCTCCTGCGCTCGATCACGACGGCGGGGATCGCGGCCACCACCCCGAAGGCGAGGATGGCCGCGGCGGCGGGCAGCACCGCACTCCACCGCCCGGTGGTCGACAGGGTGTCCATCCCGCGGATGAACCAGCCGTGGGGGGAGAGCCGGGTGGCGACCTGCATGACGAGGTTGTCGCCGGGGATGGGGAAGAACACGCCGCCCGACAACCCCAAAACGATGGCCACGATGGACTGGTAGTTGCCTGCCTGCTCGGCGGTGCGCGCGAAGGTGCCCACCAGCGCCATCACCCCCATGGCGGCCAGCACCAGGGCCACCACCAGGATGACCACCCCGGGGACAGGTCCCCAGGAGGCGCCGAGCACGGTGGTCGCCGCCACCGACAGCGCGGTCATGCTCGCCAGCCCGAGGAGGAAGGCCCCCATGAGCTTGCCGAGCTGGATCGCCCCGGGGCTGATGGGTGCGGCCTTGAGCCGTGGGAGGGTGCCGAGCTGGCGTTCCTCGAGGGCTCCCGTGATCCCGAACTGCACCACGAAGAACACGAAGAACGACGCCATGCCGGCGGCGAGGTAGCTGACGGCGTCGAGCGGCTGTCCGTTGCCGGCGGTCTCCTGCTCGATGGCGACCAGCGCCCCGGCCTCCGCTGCGGCCGCACCGATCGCGCCGGTGAGCGCCGGATCGGGGGGTGCGCCGGTCAGGGCCACCTCGGTGGTCAGCGCCAGGCCGACCTGTTCGATGCGGCTGGCGTAGGCCTCGGCGACGCCACGGGCCACCTCACCAGGCAGGGTGCGCCCGGCGGTGACCAGCACCTCGATGCGGGCGTCCTCCCCGGCGGCCACGGCGTCCGAGAAGCCTGCGGGCAGGATCCAGGCGGCGTCGGCCGTGCCGTCCGCAACCTGGGAGCGGGCGTCGGTCTCGTCCTCGAAGGCGACCAGGGTGAGGATGTCCTCCTCGGCGATCGCCGGCAGCACGCCGTCGACGAAGCCGGCGGCGACCTCACCACCGTCGAGGTCGACGACCCCGGCGGTCAGCTCCAGCTCGCCGGTGTCGGGGAAGATCGAGGAGAACAGGAAGGTCAGGCCGATCGGGACCACGAGGGCGAACAGCCAGACGCTGCGGTCACGGGCGCGCAGGCGCGCGTCCTTGGCGAGGATCAGGGTGGCGGCTCTGAGCATGTCGGCCCCTCAGTCCCGCAGCGCGCGGCCGGTGAGGTGCAGGAACACGTCCTCGAGATCGGGCTCGCGGACCTCCACCCCGTCCACCGTGGCCCCGGCGCTGGCCACCGCCCCGAGCAGCGCCGGCAGCTTGGCGGCCGCGCCGTCGAGCAGGCACACGATCTCCTCGCCCTCCACCTCGGCGCTCGTGACGCCGTCGAGGTCGTCGCAGGCCCGGGCGGCGGCACGCGCGTCGCCCGCGACGTGGAGGCGGACCACGTCCTGCTCGGCGATCGTGGCGATCAGCTCACGGCGGCTGCCTTCGGCGACCAGGCGGCCCTGGTCGACGATGCCGATGCGGTGGCAGAGCCGCTCGGCCTCCTCCATGTAGTGGGTGGTGTAGAGCACGGCGAGACCGTCGGTGGACAGGTGCTCGACCGACTCCAGGATCGCGTTGCGCGACTGCGGGTCGACGCCGACGGTTGGCTCGTCGAGGATCAGCAGCTGCGGATGGTGCAGCAGGCCGATGCCGATGTTGAGCCGGCGCTTCATCCCGCCGGAGAACTCCCCCGAACGGTCGTCGGCCCGGTCGGTCAGCCCGATGACCTCCAGCACCTCGTTGGCTCGTGTGGTGGCATCCGCGCGGCTGAGCCCCTGGAGGCGCGCGAAGAAGCGCAGGTTCTCCCGCGCGGTCAGGTCGGGGTAGATCGCCAGGTCCTGGGGCACGAGCCCCACGGCGGCCTTGGCGTCCAGGGCGCGGGGCGTCATGCGGTGGCCCACGACCTCGATCTCCCCGGCGTCGGGGGCGAGCAGCCCGGCGATCATGGAGATGGAGGTGGTCTTGCCCGCGCCGTTGGGACCGAGGAGGCCGTAGGTCTCACCGGGTTGGATGGTGAAGCCGACGTCGTCGACGGCCTGGAGGTCGCCGAAGGCCTTGCGCAGGCCCTGGCACCGCAGGGTGGCGTCCATGCTGGGTCCTCGAGGGTTCGCTGTGGCGAGGCGGCGCAGCTGGCGTGCGCCACCCCGAGCGGTCGCTGAGGACGCTACGCGGGTGGTGGACCGACGGGCGTCATCCTCGGGAACGAGGTCGCCACCCACCTGTTGGACGAGCCCACCCGTGCCGGGTCCTTCCGGGGAGCCCACCGAGGGCCGGGCAGGTGGCCGCCCGGACAGGTCGCCGCCCGGGCAGGGGACCGCCGGGGCAGGTCGCCGCCGGGTGGTCGGGAGCTGGGCTCTGGCCCAGGCCACGACCAGGCGACCGCGTGGCCCCGCGGCAGATGCCCCCGAGGTGGTCGGGAGCTGGGCTCTGGCCCAGGGAACGACCAGTCAACCGCGCGGCCCCGCCGGCAGCTGCTCCCGACGTCCGGGGCCCGTGCGGACGAAGGGTCACGCGCGGTTCGCTGCGCGAGGCAGCTACTTACACCCCCGCGGCGCGCATACTGGTGAGTTCCTTCTTCAGCTCACCGATCTCGTCCCGCAGCCGGGCGGCGTACTCGAAACGCAGCTCGCCCGCGGCGGTGTGCATCTCTTCCTCCAGCCGCTGGATCAACGCGGCCAGCTCCTCCGCCGGCAGCTCACCGGTGTCGACCGCCTCGGAGGGCAGCGGTGCCGGTGCGTCGGCTGCCTGGTACTCCTCGCCGAGCTCCTCGGCACGCACCGCGGCGATGATGTCGCCAACGCGCTTGCGGATCGTCTGCGGGTCGATGCCGTGCTCGGCGTTGTAGGCCAACTGCTTCTCACGCCGGCGCTCGGTCTCCTCCAGCGCCGCTTTCATGGAGTCGGTGAGGTTGTCGGCGTACATCACCACCGCGCCGTCCACGTTGCGGGCCGCACGACCGATCGTCTGGATCAGGGAGGTCGCGGAGCGCAGGAACCCCTCCTTGTCTGCGTCCAGGATGGCCACGAGGGAGACCTCGGGCAGGTCGAGGCCCTCCCGCAGGAGGTTGATGCCCACCAGCACGTCGAACTCGCCGATCCGCAAGCTCCGCAGGATCTCCACCCGCTCCACGGTGTCGATGTCGGAGTGCAGGTAACGGACCCGGATGCCGTTCTCCAGCAGGTAGTCCGTGAGGTCCTCCGCCATCTTCTTGGTGAGCGTGGTGACCAGCACCCGCTGTTCGGCCGCGGTGCGCTGACGGATCTCCTCCATCAGATCGTCGATCTGCCCCGGCGTGGGTTTGACCACCACCTGGGGATCCACCAGCCCTGTGGGACGGATGATCTGCTCCGCGATCGAGTCGGACTCGCGGCGCTCGTAGGGGCCGGGGGTGGCGGAGAGGAACAGCCGCTGGCCGACGCGCTCGAGGTACTCATCGAAGGTCAGCGGGCGGTTGTCCCGGGCGGAGGGCAGCCGGAACCCGTGCTCGACCAGGTTGTCCTTACGGGAACGGTCCCCCTCGTACATCCCCCCGATCTGCGGGATGGTCACGTGCGACTCGTCGAGCAGCACCACGAAGTCGTCGGGGAAGTAGTCCAGCAGGGTGTAGGGCGCCTCCCCCGCCTCGCGGCCGTCGAAGTGGCGGGAGTAGTTCTCGATGCCGTTGCAGGAGCCGACCTCGCGGATCATCTCCATGTCGTGGTTGGTGCGCATCTTGAGCCGCTGGGCCTCGAGCAGCTTGCCCTCGGCCTCGTACTCCGCGAGTCGTTCCTCGAGCTCCACCTCGATGGAGCCGAGTGCCCGCTCCAGCGCCTCCTGGGAGGACACGTAGTGGGAGGCGGGGAACACCATCGCGGAGCTGACGGGCTTGCCGACCTCGCCGGTGAGGGGGTCGACGCGCACGATGCGGTCCACCTCGTCGCCGAAGAACTCGACGCGCAGTGCCCGCTCGTCGTCGGCGGGGAAGATCTCCAGGGTGTCGCCGCGGACGCGGAAGGTGCCGCGCACCAGGTTCAGGTCGTTGCGGGAGTACTGCAGGGACACCAGCTTGCGGATCGAGGCGTCGAGCCCCGCCTCCTCGCCGGCGTGCAGGGCCAGCACGTGGTCGGTGTACTGGAAGGGTGACCCCAACCCGTAGATGCACGACACCGAAGCGACCACCACCACGTCCCGGCGCGACAGCAGCGCCATGGTGGCGCGGTGGCGGAGCCGGTCGATCTCATCGTTGATCGACGAGTCTTTCTCGATGTAGGTGTCGCTGGAGGCGATGTAGGCCTCGGGTTGGTAGTAGTCGTAGTAGGAGACGAAGTACTCGACGGCGTTGTCGGGCAGGAACTCGCGGAACTCGTTGGCCAGCTGCGCGGCCAGGGTCTTGTTGGGGGCCATCACCAGGCAGGGGCGCTGGATGCGCTCGAGCACCTTGGCGGCGGTGAAGGTCTTGCCTGTCCCCGTGGCGCCGAGCAGGGTGACGGCCTTCTCCCCGTCGGCGAAGGCCTGGGAGATCCGCTCGATCGCGGTGGGCTGGTCGCCCGAGGGCTCGAACTCCGCGACCACCCGGAAGGGCGTGTCGTCACGAACGTGCCGGTGGAGTTCCGCGCGGTCGTGCCGGGTCGGGGGCGTCGAGGTGGCCATGCAGCCACGGTACCCCGCTGCAACGATGCGCAGAGGCCGTAGGTTCGAGATGACGGTCCGACGAGCCGCAGTCCGCGACGCCGGAGCCCGCGAAGCCGACGCCCGCGAAGCCGCACGCCGCCGACGACCCACGGAGACCACCGGACGTGTCCGCCCTCCTCGCCGCCCTCCCGATCCTGCTGGTGCTTGCACTGATGCTCGGCCTGCGATGGCCCGCCTCCCGGGCCGGGATCCTGGGTGCGAGCCTCGCGCTGGCGGTTGCGCTGTTCGGCTTCGGGCTCGGCACCGAGGTGCTCCCGGAGGTCGGGGTCGTCGGCAGTGTCGCTGGCGTCGCCGCGGAGGCGATCTTCACCTCGGCGACCATCCTGTGGATCATCCTGCCGGCGCTCGCGATCTACCACCTCCAGGTCGCCACGCGGGGCACCGACGTGCTGCGGGTGGCGCTCGGGCGGCTCTCCGATGACCCGCGCATCCTGGCGCTGTTGATCGCCTGGTTCTTCACCCTGTTCATGGAGGGCGGTGCCGGGTTCGGTTCGCCGGTCGCCCTGGCCGCGCCCTTCCTGGTCGGGATCGGCTACACGCCGTTGGTTGCGGTGGTCATCGCCATGATCGGCAACGCCGTCGGCGTGTCCTTCGGGGCGATCGGCACCCCGATCGTGCCGATGGTCGCGGCCACGGGGCTGGATCCCCTCGAGCTCTCGGCCGCCAGTGCCACCTACCACCTCGCCTTCGGGGTCGTCCCCCTGATCATCATGATGTTCCTGGCATCCCGTGGGACGGGCACGCGGATGACCGGGGCCATCTGGGGGTGGACGCTGTTCGCTGCCGCCGCGTTCCTGGTACCGATGTGGCTGCTGGCCACCTTCGTGGGGCCGGAGCTACCCACGCTTGGCGGTGCGCTGATCGGCGCGGGACTGTTCATCGCCGTGCTGCTGCTGGTCGGTCGGCTGCGCCCACAGGCGACCGCACCGACCCTGGAGGAGGCGGGAGCGAGCGGCAACGAGCAGCCGATCGACGACGTCGAGGCTGACCGGGGCGCGCTGCTGCGCGCAGGAGCGCCCTACCTGCTGCTGATCACCCTGGTGCTCGTGACCCGGCTGGTGCCCTTCATCGCCGAACCGCTGGACGCCGTGGAACTCACCTGGGACCTCGACGGTGGATTCACCGGCAGCTTCCGACCGCTCACCCACCCTGGCACCCTGCTGGTCGTGTCCTTCCTGCTGGGCGCCCTTGCGCAGACGGCGAGGACCAGCACCGTCACCGGGGCGCTCAACGCGACGGTCAGACAGCTCATCCCGGTCACGATCGCGCTGCTGGCGATGTTGCTGCTGGCCCGCACGATGGTGCAGTCGGGGATGACCGAGGAGCTCGCCGCTGCAGCCGCCGGCTCCACCGCCTCGGCCTGGCCGGTGCTGGCACCGCTGGTCGGTGTGCTCGGCACCTTCGTCACCGGATCCGGGACCGCATCGAACGTGCTGTTCACCGACCTGCAGGTGGCCACCGCGACGCAACTCGGCTACCCACAGCTGCCCTTGCTGGGTGCCCAGAACTTCGGCGCGTCGGTCGGCAACGCGATCGCGCCGCACAACATCGTGGCGGGTGGGGCGACCGTGGGCCTGACCGGCTCCGAGGCCGAGGTGATGCGCCGCACGATCGGCTTCTCACTGGTCTACGGCCTGCTGGGTGGTGCCCTGGCGTTGTTGCTGGTGTGAGATCCGGTTCGTGATCAGCGACTGGCACGCTGCTCGCGGGCCTTTGCGGCCAGGTGCGATTGTAGGCGGTCCACCTCGGCGTTGAGGGTGTCGAGGTCGCCCTCGTTGGTCACCACGTGGTCGGCGGCGGCACGGCGCGCCTGGTCATCGACCTGCTGCCGCATCCGGGCACGCACGTCGTCCGCGTCCAGACCACGCTGCTCCACCAGGCGTCGCATCCGCACGTCCTCGTCGGCGATGACTGCCACCACGGTGTCGAACCGGCTCGCCTGACCGGTCTCGATCAGCAGCGGGTGGTCGACCACGATGATGCGTGACGGGTCGTGATGGTCCTCCCCTGCCAGCACCGTCAGCCGCTCCGCGATGCGCGCGGCCACCCGCGGGTGGGTGATGCGGTCGAGGTCCCGGCGGCTGTCGTCGTCGACGAAGGCCTGCCGGGCGAGCGCCGCGCGGTCGAGGGTGCCGTCCTCGCGCAGGACAGCCTGACCGAAGCGGGCGGCGATCTCCTCCAGTGCCGGCTCGCCGGGCTGCACGATCTCACGTGCCACCTCGTCGAGGTCGATCACCTCGGCGCCGTGGTGGGCCAGGCGTGTCGCCACCGTGGACTTGCCGCTGCCGATCCCGCCGGTCACCGCCACCAGGTACATGCCGTCTCCTCCGTTACCTTTCAGTCACGACCGCGCCCCGGTGTCTCCACCGGGGCGCAGCGTCGTCCGACCCGTGGGCCTCAGGCCTGCTGGGTGTCCTCACCGTCGTTGTCACCGTGGTTCTCACCGGCGTCAGCGCTGGAGTCACCACTGGCGTCATCGTCAGCGCCGGCGTCGGCCTCGGGTGCTGGGGCGGCCTCTGGGGCCTCCTCAGCCTCAGGTGCCGTTGCTGCCTCGGCAGGTGCGACGGGCTCATCCGGGGCAGGTGCTGCCGGCTCCGGCTCCTCGACCGGGGCCTCGGCCGGCTCCGCGGGGACCGACGCCTCAGCGAGGGCGATCTCCTCCGGGCTCATGGAGGCCTCGTCCCGGCCGAAACCGGCCTGGGCGAAGGCTGCCGCGAGGGTGCCGCCGCCACCACCGGCGTCATCGCCGGAGGAGTAGGCCGTTTCCACCGCAGGACCCTCGTCGTAGGGTGCGTCGTCCGCAACCGCCGTCGGTGCCTGCGCCTGCTTCAGCGACAGGGAGATGCGGCGGCGGACGGTGTCGATGTCGATGACCTTGACCTCGATCTTGTCACCGACGTTGACCACGGCCTCCGGCACCTCGACGTGGCGCTCGGCCAGCTCGGAGATGTGGACCAGGCCCTCGATGCCGTCAGCGACCTTGACGAAGGCGCCGAAGGGCACCAGCTTGGTGACCTCGCCGTCGACGATCTCACCGACCGCGTGCTCGCGGGCGAAGCGCTGCCACGGGTCCTCCTGGGTGGCCTTCAGCGACAGGGACACGCGCTCGCGGTCGAGGTCGACGTCCAGGACCTCCACCTCGACCTCGTCGCCGACCTCGACGACCTCGCTCGGGTGATCGATGTGCTTCCAGGACAGCTCGGAGACGTGGACCAGCCCGTCGACGCCGCCAAGGTCCACGAAGGCCCCGAAGTTGACGATCGAGGACACGACCCCCGCGCGGACCTCGCCCTTCTGCAGGGAGGTGAGGAACTCGTTGCGGAACTCGCTCTGGGTCTCCTCCAGGAACTTCCGCCGCGAGAGCACCACGTTGTTGCGGTTCTTGTCGAGCTCGATGATCTTGCACTCGAGGGTCTCACCGACGTAGGGCTGCAGGTCGCGCACACGGCGCATCTCCACCAGGGAGGCGGGCAGGAACCCGCGCAGCCCGATGTCGAGGATCAGACCACCCTTGACCACCTCGATGACCGAACCCTGGACGGTGCGGTCGTTCTGGTAGATCTGCTCGATGGTGCCCCAGGCGCGCTCGTACTGAGCGCGCTTCTTGGACAGGACGAGACGGCCCTCCTCGTCCTCCTTCTTCATGACCAGGGCTTCGATCACGTCACCGACGGCCACGATCTCGTTGGGGTCGACGTCGAGCTTGATGGACAGCTCGCGGGAGGGGATCACCCCCTCGGACTTCCAGCCGATGTCGAGCAGGACCTCGTCGGGGTCGACCTTGACGACCACCCCCTCGATGATCTTGCCGTCCTCCATCGCGGTCACGGTGCCCTCGAGGGCGGCTTCGAACTCCTCGTCGCTGAGGTCGTGTTCGACGATGCTCTCGCCCGTGGAGGTCATGGACCCACCGGGGTCCTGGGCGATGACGACCGGATCGTCGGCTGGGGGAGCCTGGTCGGTCGTCGCGGTCTGGTCGGGGGTCGGGGTCTCGGACATCGGGGTCGGGTCTCTTCGGTCAGGGGATGGGGGACATGGATGCACCCGGCGTGTGGTCGTACACGGGTGCCCGCTTGTGGCGCGTCTCTGTGGTGACGAGGTGGTGGGTCGATCTCTCCGCTGGTGTGCGGGAACCGGTCGACCGTCCCACGGCCATCCGTGGTGGTCGCAAGGACCGGATGGCACGCAGCGGACGCCCCGAGGGACGCCGGTAGCGCCGGAATGGTCGCAGCACCTCGCCAGGAAGTCAACGTAGGGTGCACCTGTGGGACGTCATCGTGACCTCGACGCTGAGCCGGGGGCGGCCGGCCCCGACGTGGGAGCCGCCGCCGCGGGCGAGCGCGGCGTGCTCCGACATGCCGACGGCCTGTTGCGGTGCGGCTGGTGTGGCAGCGATCCCCTGTACGTCGCCTACCACGACCAAGAGTGGGGACGGCCCGTGGTCGACGAGCGGGCCCTGTTCGAGAAACTGTGCCTCGAGGGTTTCCAGGCCGGGC